>OOCP01003538.1_pt1 | contig 11231 bp, 10 predicted proteins | sample 1671511 | NCBI WGS metagenome assembly OOCP01 (sample SAMN06348164, study PRJEB24527) | human gut metagenome | biome: human gut; feature: ankylosing spondylitis patient; material: feces | host: Homo sapiens | place: China | collected 2015-10 | reverse complement strand
AAGACGAATTTGTTACAATGGTTGATGAAAGGATTAGGCATGACAAAGAAAAAATTAATCAACCTCTCTAAAGGAGAGGAAAATATAAATAGCGCCTGTCAAAGTATCGAAGAACCTAAAGGATGGCACCTTAATTGGAGAAAGATAATCCCACTAGAGCCAACAGCCGAATTGATTATTTTAGTGCTACTGGCACTGCTGTATGGTGGTTTTTATTATTATGATCATTATACAGTCAATGAAGATAACATATATGGTCTCTGGCAGTCTGATCATCATAAGTTAGCGATTTCCTATAAGCATATTCGGAAACGAGGAAATATCGACTGGCAAGTCGTACAGGATGGGAAGTATATTATCTATGCTGCTAGAACTCGCCCGGTCAAACGGCTTAATGACGGAACTCTTCACATGGAGCTCTACACTGTGGAAGGCTACCTGACAGACCTACCCACCAAGGACGGCTTCAGCTATATGGATTTCTATCTTCGCAAAAACAATTATCTTACCTATGACGGTGAGTCCTACAAGCGTATCAATTCTGGAAACAAGACTATTACTTGGAAAGATGGTTCTACCAGCCCTTATGGTGAACGGAAAACAACTATAGATGAGGTTTTTGAAGCCCTCTATTTGATACTTATGGGGATTTGCTCAGTTCTTATCATTACAGAGGCTCGGCAAAAGAGGAGAGAAAAACTAAGTGAGACACCAATCAAAAAGAAAATACGCTGACCGAAAGAAACTCAATCGAAAGTATCAGTCACAAAAAGCATATCGAAAAGAACAAAAACGTAAAACGGGATGGCGAGCACGCTGGGATAAATTTACAGACCGTTTAGCCAACATTTTTGGGATATGTTTCCTACTCATGATACCGATTTTCATCGTCCATATGATTTTCTTTGACGATGGGGTTTATAAAGATGGTATCTACGGTCTGTGGCAATCTGAAAATCATCAGCTTGCCATATCCTACGAAAGAGGGAGCAAGGGAAGTAAGCGTGATTGGGATATTGTTCAAGATGGAAATATCCTCATTAAAAATGCACGCATTGATGATATTAAACGCTTAGAGGATGGGACCCTCTACATTGAAGTTTACGCTGAGGAACGCCTGCTTTCAGACCTTCCCGCTAAGAACGGCTACAACTATTTAAATAGGTATGTCCGTAAAGACAATTACTTGACCTATGATGGCGAATCCTACAAACGGATTGATGATGAAAACAAGAGCATTACCTGGAATGATGGTTCAAAATCCCTTTATGGTCAACGAATAACCTTGTTTGATCGTCTGAAACCTTATATCGTATTTGGAATTATTGGTTCTATGATTTTGTATGCCATTTTTGTCGATTGGAGAATAAAAAGAAATCTAAAAAGGAAAAATAGGCTAAATGAGGCATCAAATAAAGAAAAAATATAGTGATCAACAGGAAATTGATAGAAAAGATTATTCACAAAATGAATATCGAAGAACACAAAAGTACAAAACTGGATGGCGAGCACGTTGGGGTGAATTCAAAGACCGTTTAGTCAAGATTTTGAGGATTTGTTTTCTATTCATGGTACCTATAGTCACCATCTATCTTAGATGCTTTTATGATGGTATCAGTGAAAATAGTATCTACGGGCTATGGCAGTCTGAAAATCACAAGCTTGCTATTTCCTATAACGAAGGAGGAAAAAGTCGTAAGTACGATTGGGAAATTGTACAAGATGGAAAACTCCTTATCAAAAATGCTCGAACTCAGAAAATTAAAGGTCTTAAAGATGGAACCATCTACATTGAAGTTTACGCCAAGGAAAGTCTGTTCTCAGACCTTCCCACAAAGAACGGCCATAACTATTTGAATATGTATGTACGGAAGGATCATTATTTGACTTATAATGGGGAGTCCTACAAAAGGATTGATGATAGGGACAAAACCATTACTTGGAAAGATGGCTCTACCTCGGTCTATGGTGAACGCAAAACTTTTTTTGATTATATTGACTCTTTTCTTTTTTGGGGAATGGTGGGAACCGCTTTCTTGTCACTTATTGTCATTGGGTGGAGAAACATAAAAAGTAAAAAGGTGAGAAAAAAATCACCCTAAAACAAATAAAACCACCCCTGCTTCTAGTTAACCTAGATGTAAGCAGGAGTGGTTGTTTATTCTTATTAAGCAAGACTTACCTCTTTAAGAGAGTGCCAGTCTTATTTCACTTCTCCACCTTCAACGACGAGATCATCAGCATTTGCTGCATCGCCGTAGGTTGGGTGAAGTGTTTTTTCATAATCTTTGTGGAAGAAATTCTCTTCGCCAAGTTTCTTAATGTCTTTATTGATAAAGTCAAGAAGTTCTTTGTTACCTTTTTGAACGGCTGGGGCAATAGTATCTGGGTCACCAAGCGATGTGATTCCAACTTCGTAACCTTTATTTTCTAGAGCCCAAGCAAGAACTTCTGTATTATCTGTTGAGAAGGCATCGCCACGACCATCAAGGAGGGCTTGGTAAGCGTCGCTATATTGGTCATACTTTTGCAATTTGATATTTGGGTAGTTCTTTTCAAAATAAGTTTCAGCAGTTGTCCCCTTAGTAACAATCAAGGTCTTACCTTCAAGCTCTTTAACGTCCTTAATGACCTTGTCTTTAGGTGACACTACACCGATTGAGACTTTCATGTAAGGAAGGGCGAAGTCCACTTGTTTCTTACGTTCATCAGTCACTGTAAAGTTGGCAAGCGTAATATCTACCTTGTTTGAAATCAAGAATTCGGCACGGTTGGCCGCATCTACTGAAACGTATTTAGGTTTAACACCCAAGTCTTTGGCCAAACGGTTACCAAGTTCAATATCGTAACCTTGGTAAGCACCCTTGTTATCTACATAACCGAAAGGTTTCTTGTCCGCAAAGACGGCGATACGGAGTTCACCACTCTTCTTAATTTCTTCGATAGTACGTGCTTTGGCTGTTGATTTACCAGAGCTACTGTTACTTGAGCAAGCAGTCACTGCCACCAAGGCAAAGACGAGGGCTAATAGGGCAAAAATTTTCTTTGTTAATTTCATAAATATCTCCTAAAATATTATATTTTTACTAAAAACAATGGGTTACAAATAGGCACCAAACTGACTGAAATCAAAGACATTGAGGAACTCTTGAGCTCGCTGTGTCTTTGGATGATTGAAGAATTCTTCAGCAGTACCTTCCTCAGCGATGACTCCCTTATCCATAAAGATAATACGGTCAGCGATGGCACGCGCAAACTGAAGCTCATGGGTGACAATCAACATGGTACGCCCTTCTTGAGCGAGGTCGTTAATCAATTCCAGAACCTCACGAACCATCTCAGGGTCAAGCGAAGCCGTCACCTCGTCAAAGAGGATAACTTCAGGATGCATAAGCAGGGAACGGACAATGGCCACACGCTGCTTTTGACCACCTGACAGTTGTCGTGCGAAGCTATGCTTCTTGTCCAGAAGTCCCACACGATCCAAAAGTTTCTCAGCCTCCGCAATGACTTCTTCCTTGTTACGTCCTTGAGCTTTGACTGGACCCAAGATCAGATTTTGTAGGATATCCAAGTGTGGAAAGAGGTCATAACTTTGAAAGACCATTCCGATTTTCTGACGAATCAGGTGGAAATCCTTCTTACTGCCAGTGATAGACTTGCCATCCAGGAGAATATCGCCTCCTTGAATGGTCTCCAAGCCATTGATGCAACGTAGCAAGGTCGATTTCCCACAACCTGAGGAACCCAGGATAACAACGACTTCACCTTGTTTAACATCCAAGGAGATGCCTTTGAGAATCTCATTGTCCCCAAAGGACTTTTTCAAATCCTTGATTTGTAAAATGCTTTCTGTCATCTTAATTCCTCCAACGATTTTCAAGATAAGTAGACAGCTTAGATACTGGGTAACAAATGGCAAAATAAAGAATCAAAATCGTGCCATAAATCCAGAAAGAAGCTGTTGGAATAGTCAGGCGGTTACTGTCGATAATCTGCTGACCAACCTTGGTCACCTCAACCACGCCAATCAAAACCACCAAGGACGTAGTTTTAATCATACGTGTCACCAGGTTAATAGCCTGAGGCAACAAGCGACGCAAGACTTGCGGAATAATCACATAGGTATAGAGTTGGCCATTGGTTAGACCAAGGGCCCTTCCGCTCTCAAACTGGTGTCTAGGTAGCGACGTGATTGACCCACGCACCAAATCACCCATCTCAGCCGTTCCCCAAAGGGTAAAGACGATAATAGCCGATAGCTCGCCTGAGATATTGATGTTAAAATTCCTAGCCAGACCAAAATAAACAATAAAGAGCAAGACTAACTGGGGCATGATACGAATAAATTCCAGATAAATACGTGACAAGAAACGAACAATCTTAGACTTCGAAGTCATGACAATCCCAAAAAGTGTTCCTAGTAAAAGGGACAGAAGAACCGAGACGATGGAAATTCCAATAGTTACGCCTAAACCTTGTAAGATACGTAGGAAATTATTCCCCTGAAGAAGAACCTGAAAGCCCGAATCCTGCATAGCGTAACCTCCTTTCAATCCAACTAAAGACTAGAGAAATCGGCAGCAACATCAAGAGATAAGCCACCACCAACATGCCTAGAGCCACATCGGTTTCGTAGTAAAGACCAATCAAATCCTTGGCCACATACATCAAATCCGCCAAGGCTACCGCTGAGAATACTGACGTTTCCTTGATAAGGAAGATGACGTTAGCACTAAATGACGGAAGCGCCACAGCTACTGCCTGAGGAAGGACCACATAGCGAAAGACTTGGAATGGCGTCAAACCAATAGACAAACCCACTTCATGCTGGGTCTGACTAACAGCCTCTAGACCACTTCGGAAGGACTCCGCCATATAGGAACCACCCAAGAAAATCAAACCTACCACAGCACAAGCCTCTGAGGATAGAACCAAACCTATACGAGGCAAGCCAAAGTAGAGAAAGAAAAGCTGAATCAAGAGCGGCGTATTACGAGATAACTCAATATAAGCCGTCGAAAGCTGACTCAAAATCGGCACTCGGTAATGACGAATAACACTCACCACCAAGCCCAAAAGGAAGGAACCAAGAATCCCCAGAACGGCAATATGTAAGGTTAAAAAGAATGCCTTCTGATAAAAGGGCAAATACTGTTGAACAATGGACCAGTCCAAAACTTACCTCCTCATTTAAGATACAAAGGGCGTAGAAAATTCCGTAAGCAAATAGGAAACTGACGGCGTGTGCGGGCACACTAGGAAGTTTATCTTTTGCTCTAGGAATTTAGCCTGTGTTCAATTCTACAAGATACAAAAGGCTTAGAAAATTCCGTAAGGCAAATAGGAAACTGACAACGTGTGCTGGCACACTAGGAAGTCTATCTTTTGTTCTAGGAATTTAGCCTATGTTCAATTCTACAAGATACAAAGGGCGTGTAAAATTTCGTCAACACTTGCTGACTGCCATCTACTTCTAGCCCTTTGACCTTCACTCGCCTCTGATAATCATCGCGATACGCAAATCTTCATCAAACACGAACGAATTGCTTTATTTCATTTGAAACGTTAGATTTATTCTACCACCTGTTAGATTATTTGGATAATATGTATTTTTTATCGAGGTGATAAAGAAAAGATATAAATAAAAACTGGATTTCTGTAAAGAAAAAAACACCTCAGTCTCAGAGATTTCTCCGAGACTAAGATGTCTGTGTTCTAAATCATATTTCTTGAATCAAATGGCTTTCACGTTTATCAAACATTTCTTGTCCCAAGGCTACCAATTCCTTGATAAGGTCTGAGTAAGAAAGTCCCATATTTTCCCAAAGAAGTGGGTACATAGACCATTGAGTGAAACCTGGCATGGTGTTGAGCTCGTTAAGGTAGATGGCTCCATCCTCTGTCAGGAAGAAATCACAGCGAGCAAGACCACAACCACCAAGAGCACGGAAGGCCTTGGCCGCATAGGCACGCATTTGCGTCATGACTTCTGCAGGCACGTGAGCTGGAATATCCATGGTAATCTTATTGTCAATGTATTTAGCTTGGTAATCATAGAAAGCCACGTCTTTGACCACTTCACCTGGATCTGTCGTCTTGACAGTTGTATTGCCAAGGATACCAACTTCGATTTCACGGGCAACCACACCTTGCTCAATCAAGATACGGCTATCATATTTGAGAGCCAAATCAATCGCTGCACGAAGCTCTGCTTCATTTTCAGCTTTAGAAATCCCAACAGATGACCCCATGTTAGCAGGTTTGACAAACACTGGGAAGGTCAATTTTTCAAGCGTCTCTGCTACTGCTGCTTCCAAATCTTCACCCTCGATGAAGACTGTATAGGCAACCTGAGGCACACCAGCAACTTCAAGAATATGCTTGGTCATAATCTTGTCCATAGCCACACTTGAAGAAAGAACATTAGTACCCACATATGGCAATTTGAGGGTTTCGAGGAAACCTTGGATAGAACCATCCTCACCCATAGGACCATGAAGAACCGGGAATACCACAGCGCCTTCTTCATAAATATCGCTTGGTTTGATAGCCTGACTAGCCACAACTGTGTCATTAGTCATGAGCTTCTCGTCATCACCTGGTGTTTCTGTAAATTCTTGTGTTTTGATAAAATCACCAGACTGAGTGATAAAGTAGGTTTTAACCTCAAATGCGCTGTAATCCACCGCACGCATAACACTCTCAGCTGAGAGCACAGACACTTCACGTTCTGCTGAACGTCCACCGTAGAGAAGGATAAGGGTTTGTTTAGACATAGGTATACCGTTTTCTTTTCTTGATTTTCTAGTCTCAGTTTTGAGAACATAATTACTTTAATCATATCACAAAAGGAAGGGATTTTCAAAAAGATTATGGGTAGAAAAAAACAGCCTGATAGCTGTTTTTTTCCTGTCTTAAATTTCGTCACCAAGTTCGAACTTAGTGCCTTTGAGGGCACGTTTGAGAGACCACTTCCATGGTTTCCCTTCGATAGTGACTTGTTTGTTTTCGAGGTCAACTTGAACCTTGTCTACACCTTTGACAGCGGAGAGTTTTTCAGTAACGGTGTTAACACAGCCTTGGCATTTCATTCCTGTGATGTTATATGTTTTTGTCATTTTTCTTTCTTCCTTTTCTTTAATTATTTTTTGATACACAGCTTAAGTGGCGGGAGTTTTAAGTAACTGACGCTTAGACTTTGCGACGTTTGAGTCGTAGAGCATTGAGGACGACTGAGACAGAGCTAAAGCTCATGGCAAGTCCTGCTATCATTGGGTCAAGAAGCGGACCTCCAAAGAGGTGGAGGACACCCATGGCCACTGGGATAGACAAGATATTGTAGATAAAGGCCCAGAAGAGGTTCTCTTTAATCGTTGTAATCGTCGCCTGACTAATTTTCAAGGCCTTAACGACATCCATGAGGTTGGGTTTCATAAGGACCATATCGGCACTTTCCATGGCAATATCTGTCCCTGATCCCATGGCAATACCGATATCAGCAGTCGCAAGGGCTGGGGCATCATTGATACCATCACCAACCATGATGACTGATTTTCCTTCTGCTTGAAGGTCGCTAATCACCCTAGATTTCTCTTGCGGAAGCACTTGACTGATAACACGCTTGATACCAACCTTTTGAGCGATGGCTTGGGCTGTTTGGTCATTATCACCAGTCAACATGATGACTTCCTTGCCCATTTGATGAAGAGCTGCCACCATATCAGCACTATCTGCTTTAACCTGATCAGCTACACCAAAGAGTCCGATTAACTTACCATCTTCAGCCAGAAAAATAGGAGTCTGACCATCGGCTGTCAAGCTTTGGAAATCAGCTTGTGCTGAAGTCAAGTCGACTTTTTCCTCTGCCATTAGGGTTTGATTCCCAGCTAGATATGTTTTGCCTAAATAGCTGGCAGTAAGTCCTCGTCCAGTCAAACTTGAGAAATTGTCCATCTCTAACAAGTCCAAGTTAGCATTTTCTGCTGCCACAAGAATTGCTTGACCCAAGGGGTGTTCAGACTTGGCTTCCAATGATGCCAAAAGCTGCAAGGCCGCTCCACTATTACCATAGGTATAGCTAGAAACCAACTGAGGTTTCCCTTGAGTAATGGTTCCTGTCTTGTCAAAAACAAGGACGTCAGCCTTGTGAGCTAGCTCGAGCACATCCCCACGCTTGTAGAGAATACCGTGTTCAGCACCAAGCCCTGTCCCAACCATGATAGCTGTCGGTGTCGCAAGACCCAAAGCACATGGACAAGCAATAACCAAAACACTAACTGCTACTGTCATGGCAAAAGTAAAGGTTTGCCCCATGACAAAGTACCAGAAGAGGCCTGAAACAAGGGCTATAGCCATGACAACGGGAACAAAAACCGCGGACACCTGATCGGCAATCTTGGCAATCGGTGCCTTGGTTTGTTGGGCATCCTCAACCAATTTGATGATTTGGGAAAGCAAGGTGTCCTTACCAATCTTTTCAGCCTCATAAATCAGACTACCCTGACCATTAATAGAACCTGCAAAAACTGGCTTACCAGCAGATTTTTCAATAGGAAGCGACTCACCTGTAAGCATACTCTCATCAATAGCAGAGCTGCCAGAAATCACTTGACCATCCACGGCTATCTTTTCCCCAGGTTTGACCACAATATGGTCACCAAGAACAACCTTATCCACAGGAAGCTTGACTTCCTTACCATCACGAAGGACAGTTGCTTCCTTGGCTGACAAGTGCATGAGTTTCTTGATAGCTTCTGAAGTTCGACCCTTAGAGAGGGTTTCAAAGTACTTACCAAGAGTAATCAGGGTCAAGATAACAGCCACCGACTCGAAATAGAGTTGGTGAACGTGATGGGCATGCCCCAATGAAATGTGGTAAGTACCATAAAGACTATAAAGAAAGGCTGCCGATGTTGCCAAGGCTACCAAGGCATCCATGTTAGGATGACACTTGGCCAAGGTACGAAAACCATTACTATAGAAGGAACGGCCCAGCCACATGACGGGCACTGTCAAAACTAGCAAAACCAAGGCATAAGTCAAGGCTGCATGATGAGGAGACAAGAAGTTTGGCACAGGTAGACCGACCATTGGACCCATAGCTAGATAAAAGAGGGGAACGGTGAAGATTGATGACCAAACGAGACGCTCACGCACCTTGTGAATCTTGTCTTCTTCACGTTCTTCCTGACTTTTAGCTGTCTCTGGATTGTAGACTTCAGCCTCATAACCAGCGTCAGCCACAGCTTTTTCAATAGCTTCTGGACTAACCTTATCCCCAGCATAATCCACAGACATTTTTTCGGTGGTTAGGTTGACCACAGCCTTGTCCACACCATCCAACTTATTAACAGCATTTTCAACATTGGCTACACAGGATGCACAGGTCATCCCATTAACCACAAAGGTTTCTTTTGCCATTTCCTATATCACCTCCATATGATGCCCACAAGCACATTGGCCAGGCACACAGTCACAAACCACCTGATCCACAGGTTCTTTTGCTGCAAGCAAGGCCTGTAACTTATCCACATCAGCTTGCGTCATGGGTGTCTTCTCGATAAGTTGCCCCAACAAATCGCTGTGTTTGGTCAAACAAATCTTGTCAAAAACAGCCTCTAAAGCTTGAAAATTCGCTTCATCTTCACCCAAGCTAGCTTGATAGATAAACCCTCGTCCTTGACGCTGACTGGTTAGGTAACCCTTGTCCGCCAAACGTCCAAGCAAGGTCTTAACTGTCGAAGCCGACCAGTCTAGCTTCTTAGCTAGAATCGCTATAATCTCTGAAGAAGTCGCCTGCCCCTTAGCCCAGAGCACTCGCATGACTTCCCATTCCGCAGATGAAATTGTCAGCATGATAGCTCCTTTCTGAATGTCGTTATTCGTTTACGTTTGTAGATTTATTTTAACGCTATCCTAAAAGCGTGTCAAGGGTTTTGTTTACGTTTGTAGATTTATTTTGTTTAAAAATTCCAAGATCACTTCAAGGACCTTGGAAGACTTTCATTATCTTAGGCAAAAAATTATGTCTTCGGATTTTTCTGATGCAGTTTAGTCATAAGCATTATTCCCAAGACGAGTATAATGATAGGGATACTATATCCCAAATAAATCGTAGTGACCTGCAGACCTCTCTTGATAAGCATACCACTGACAAATACAACAATCCCTGTCAAAACCTGATTCAAGACTTCGATTTTCAAATAAAGATTGTTGAGCTGTAGGGGATTCAACTTCTCCTGCAGATAAACATTTTGCGAGATTCCAGAAATAGTTTGACCAACTGCTAAAAAGATATAGCTAAGCAAAACAGTCGGTAGGTTAGGTACGAATGGAAAGACGACAACATAACCCAAATAGACAAGAGAGCCTAACAAGTAAACGGTCATAGGGGAGTATTTAGTGAGACTTTTGAAAGATAGAATTGAACTCGTTGCTAGAAAGGCAATGGCCAAGAAGGACAGAGAGAAAGAATAGGCCTGACTAGAAATACCGACATCTTTGGTCAGGAAGATAACCTCATAAGCATCATATAAGACACCCACTGACTGTAAGAGTATAGTCATCATAACCATCTTAAGGACGACACTCTGCCTTCCAAAAATAGGACTACCTTGACTGGAAGAAACCTCCTCTTCTGATTCATTCTCACGGTCAAAAATAATCGGTCCCAGTTTAAACAATAAGAGGGTTGCTAGTAGCGTTAGCACACTGTAGACCAAAAATAAGCTCCCTAAATCAAGGCTACCCCAGAGACCAACTATCATAGGTGCTAAGAAATAGGAAGCTGACCCAATCATGGTATAAGTACTGTTAAATTTTTGTAAGTTGGCTTTTTTAACAAGCACAGGCACCGCTGAGGACAACAAACTGTTAAAGTAAGTTGTCAGCACTTCAGTCAAAACCACCAAAGCAAATACAAAAACACTATCCATAGCAAGATAAATCAAAGCCAGACAAACTGCCTTAAGCAATTCAATACCAATCAAAACATATTTTTTATTTGTGATTTTTCCTACAAATTGATGTCCCACATTGGCAAGAATCCCTCCTAAGAATTTGGCAATCCATAGCCCTAAGACATAGTCCACCGAGATTTTAGAGAAAATAATGCTCAGTGCTATCGCATAACCGTACTCGATAATCAGTGACAAAAACCTATTAAGGAAAATAATTCTGGAATTGTTGGTAAACATTAACGATTTCTAAACCTTTTCTTTTTCATTGCC
>OOCP01003529.1_pt1 | contig 11255 bp, 9 predicted proteins | sample 1671511 | NCBI WGS metagenome assembly OOCP01 (sample SAMN06348164, study PRJEB24527) | human gut metagenome | biome: human gut; feature: ankylosing spondylitis patient; material: feces | host: Homo sapiens | place: China | collected 2015-10 | reverse complement strand
ATCTCAAAATGATAAGATTTATTCGGATCACTCATGGAGCCCGATGCCTGAAAGGCACCTCTCAAAAATGCTCTCTTACAACAGGTCTGCTGTACGATCAGCGGATCTACCGCATGAATACTCTCTCCATTATCCTCATATTCTTCCGTCATCTTTGTTGCCTGCAGAATCCTCAGTGCATCTTCATGCCTGCGGATCACAACTGCATAGGACACAGTCTGCTTACTGATATTCCTTCTTACAGAGGCATCAGCCTTTATATTAAAGGTTTTTTGGATCAATGTAAAGACTTTTCTTGCCACAAGTAAATTTTCTGTATGGATTCTTATGCTGTACTGGTCAAAACTGTTGATTGCAACCGTTCCGCACATTCCTATAAACGCAGCCAGTTCTGCGATCCGGCAATGTCTTGCCGGACTGATATTTCCTGCCAGTTCTTCTTTTACTTTACCGGAAAATGACATTTTTCCCACCTTTTACTTTCTTTTCGTGATGCTGTCTTTCCCGATATCACGATGTTCGATACGCACCCCATAACTTTCTTCCTGATCCAGAAGCTGGTAAAGTGCATTCGCCAGTGTAACTGATCTGTGCTTTCCTCCGGTACATCCGATTGCGATCACAAGCTGATTCTTTCCCTCAAGAATATAATTGGGGATCAGAAATTCCATCATGTCTTTCAGCTTGTCAAGGAAAATCCTTCCTTTATCATTCTGCATCACATAATCCTGCACTTCCGCCTCATTCCCGGTCTTCTCCCGCAATGTATCAATATAATACGGATTCGGCAGAAAACGCACATCAAAGACAAGATCCGCATCCTGCGGAATCCCATATTTGAACCCAAACGACATAACCGTAATATAAAGATTGCAGAAACTCTGTCCATCCACAAAGATCTTTTCCAACTCGATCCGAAGCTCTCTGGTCAGCATTTTACTGGTATCTAAAATATAAGTCGCCTTCATCTTCAGGAAAAGAATCTTTTCTCTTTCTTTCGCAATTCCTGTATCTACTCTTCCCGATCCGCTTAACGGATGCTGTCTCCTTGTCTCTTTATAACGCTTCACAAGTACTGCATCGTTCGCATCAAGAAAAAGGATCTCATATCCAACCCGGTTCCGATCCATCTCTTCCAGATTTTCACGAAGTCCGGTCAAATCCTGTCCACTCCGCACATCCAGACCCAGTGCGACTTTTTTCATCTCTGTATCCGTATTTTCCAACATCTGGACAAATCCCGGAAGAAGCGGGATCGGCAGATTATCTACACAGAAATACCCCATATCTTCAAGCATTTTCAGAGCCGTAGACTTTCCGGCTCCCGACATTCCCGTAACGATAACAAAACGCATCCTAAAACTCTCCTATCCTTTTCACTTCCGGCTCCAGTGTCACCCCGGAAGTCTCTTCCACTTTCTTCACAACCTCCTGCATCAACTCGCAGACCTGGGCTGCTGTAGCATTTCCCCTGTTGATAACAAATCCGCAGTGCTTTTCAGAAACCTGTGCATCCCCAATACGAAATCCCCGCAGTCCCGCATCCTCGATCAGCTTTCCGGCAAAATAGCCTTCCGGACGCTTAAATGTACTGCCTGCACTTCCAAATTCCAGCGGCTGCTTTGTCACTCTCCGCTGCTTCAGATCATCCATCATCTCACGGATCGCTGCCTGCTCACCCTTTTTCAGTCTGAGTGTTGCTTCTACCACCACATAATCTTTCTTTTCTACCACACTGGTACGGTAAGCAAGTCCCAGTTCTTCCACCGGGATCGTCAGAAGTTCTCCCTCCTGCGTCAGGACAACTGCACTTTCCAACACCTGCTTCATTTCGCCTCCATAAGCACCTGCATTCATCCTTACCGCACCGCCCAGTGTACCGGGGATCCCTGCTGCAAATTCCAAACCGGTCAATGACGCATTATATGCTGCACTTGCCACTTTTGACAAAAGCACTCCCGCCTGAGCAGTCACCCTTTCGCCCTCTACCCGGACGTCATTCATCTTTTTAAAAATCTGAAGAACAACTCCCCGGAATCCACCGTCACCAACAAGAAGATTGCTTCCATTTCCTACAATATAATAAGGAACATTCTCTTTCCGGCATACTGCGAGTATCCCCCGGATCTCTTCCACTGACTGTGGTGTGACAAAATAATCTGCCGGTCCGCCCACACGGAAAGTCGTATGTCGGCACATCGGTTCGTCTCTCAAAATATTTTCTTCCTTCGTAATCGTACACAGACTGCTGTATAAATCCATATATTTTTACTCCATTTCTTTTCTGTTAAGTGCTGTAAACATCATACACCACGCCACATTTAAAGTAAAGCCACCCTTTTCATAAAATAGGCTGAGAAAAGCGACTCAAAGCAGAATCTGCATCATTTTGTAAAAGCAGCAGATCCAAAATAACAGTTCACACTCGCCGGACTGTGCCGCCACTTGCAAATCACCTGAAAAAAGTGTATACTAATTGAGTATATCTAAATTGACTTTTATCATACAAAAGGAGTGATTATTTCAAGTGGACGCGAGTGACACTTTCCAACTGATTATATTGATTATCCTGCTGATTCTTTCAGCATTTTTTTCATCTAACGAGACAGCACTGATGGCGGTGAATAAGATCCGTCTCCGTTCCCTTGCAGACGAGGGAAACAAGCGTGCTGCCATGGTTCTTGATATTACGGAGAATCATACCCAGAAGATGCTCAGTGCCATACTGATCGGCAACAATATCGTGAACATCTCTGCCTCTTCGCTTGCTACTTCACTTGCCTATCATTTTGGCGGTTATATGGTCAGTATCGCAACCGCTGTACTGACTGTTGCGATCCTCGTATTCGGAGAGATTACCCCGAAGAATTATGCAACGCTCAACGCAGAAAAGGTCACGCTCCGTTATATTCCATTTTTCAAGTTTTTTATGACGGTCATGACACCTTTCATCTTCATCATTAATTTATTCTCCCGTGTGATCATGCTGATCATGCATGTTGATCCTGATGCCGTGAATAACGCAATGACTGAAGAAGAGCTTCGTACAATCGTAGATGTCAGCCACGAAGATGGCGTGATTGAATCCGATGAAAAGGAAATGATCTACAATGTATTTGATCTGGGAGATGCCAATGCCAAAGATATCATGGTTCCAAAAGTCCATGTCACCTTTGCCAGTGTAGACAATACTTATGAAGAACTGATCGATATTTTCCGTGAAGATAAGTTTACCCGTCTTCCGGTCTACGAGGAAACGCAGGACAACATCGTCGGTATCATTAATATGAAGGATCTGCTTCTTTATGATGCAAATACCGAGTTTCATATGAAAGATTTTCTTCGTGAGCCGCATTTCACTTACGAATATAAAAATATTTCTGAATTACTCGTTGAGATGAGGGATTCTACCTTTAATATTGCCATCGTGCTGGATGAATATGGCGAAATGGCAGGACTCATCACACTGGAGGATATTCTGGAAGAGATCGTTGGTGAGATCCACGACGAGTATGATGAAAAAGAAGATGAACTGGTTCAGCAGATTTCTGACCGAGAATATATCATTGAAGGTTCTATGAGCCTGGATGATGTGAACGATCATCTGAATACAAAGCTGGAGTCCGAAGATTATGATTCTCTCGGCGGATTTATCATCGAACATCTTGATCGTCTCCCGGCGACCGGAGATGAAGTGATGACGGAGGATGGCATCCGGCTCGTCGTTGAAAAACTGGATAAGAACCGCGTAGAAAGCGTTCATATTTATTTACCGGAATCCGATGTAACTGCTTCTGATACGCATACAGAGACTGCAGCCGTTTCTTCTGATGATTCTTCTGAGCAGAAAGTTTCTTCCGAACATGAAGTGTAAGCCTCTGATATAAAAATACGGCACCTGTAGTGGATTTATTTCCACCAGGTGCTGTATTTTATTACCAAAGTATGCAAGAGAAGCTGCCTGCGGCAGATTCTCTGAATTACGCGATGACTCGCAAAGCATCTTTCTTATAGTTCTGCCAGTTCTTTCAGTGCCTCTACTGCTGTCAGAATTTCCTTCTCTGTATTATAGTGGGAAAAGCTGAACCGTACCGCTCCCTGTTCCACTGTACCCAGTGCCTCATGCATGAGCGGTGCACAGTGAACTCCCGGTCTTGTTGAAATCCCATACTCTGTGAATAAGGCATCACTGAGTTCTGCCGAATCAACATCCTCAAAATTAAGCGTCACGATGGGACAGCGTTCTTTCCCGGAAAAATCGCCATATACGATCACCCCTGGAATTTTTCTGACTTTTTCATAAAATTCCCACATCAATGCCTGTTCTTTTTCGCGGATCGTATCAATCCCGGTTTCCGTCAGATAATCCAGTGCTGCGTGCAGACCTGCGATCCCATGTGCATTTAATGTCCCTGCCTCCAAGGCAGTGGGCATCTGCCGGGGATGCCTTTTACTATATGACTGTACTCCACTTCCGCCACTTTTCAACGGACGGATCTCAATCCCCTTTTTTACATAAAGTCCACCTGTTCCCTGCGGTCCAAGCAGTCCTTTATGACCGGTAAAGCAGAGAACATCGATCTGCATCTGCTTTACGTTGATTGGAAATACTCCCGCTGTCTGAGAAGCATCCACGATAAAGAGCAGTCCATGCATCTTTGCTATTTTTCCGATTTTCGTCAGATCCAGCAGATTCCCGGTCACATTTGAGCCATGCGTGCAGATGATCGCCCGGGTATTTTCACGGATCGCATTTTCCATCTCTTCATAAGAAATGCATCCCTTTTCATCACTCTTCAGAATTGTCAGTTCTGTTCCTTTTTCTTCCATTTCATACAGGGGACGCAGAACCGAGTTATGTTCCAGTGCCGTTGTGATAATATGATCGCCCGGATAAAAGAGTCCTTTGATGGCAAGATTCAGGCTTTCTGTTGAATTTGCAGTAAACGCGACCTGCTCCGCATGGTCTCCGCCAAAAAACTCTACCAGTTTTACTCTTGTATCATAGATGATCCGGGATGCATCCAAAGACGCATGATATGCCCCTCTTCCTGCATTTCCTATTGATTCCAGTGCTTTCACCACAGCCTGCACTACCTGTGGTGGTTTCCGCATCGTAGTTGCCGCATTATCCAAGTAAATCATTTCCGCATCTCCCTTCCTGTTGGATTTTATTTTAATATGTATTTCCCACAAAATCCATAGGTTTTTGAAAACTCTTTCCTTGTATTCGATCAGCTTTTTCTTCTGCCAGCACTTTTCCTTTCATTCTGTCAGTTCCTTTCCTCACCGGCTTTGACCTTTTCTGCCTGTTTTTCATATAATATATAGAAAAGATCCATCAACGGAGAAATAACTATGCCTTATTCTATTATGCTTGATGCAGGACATGGAGGTCGTGATCCGGGTGCTGTGTATAATGGCCGTCAGGAAAAAGACGATGCACTTGCCCTGACACTCGCCATCGGTGAACTGCTTCAGGAAAGAGGAATTGATATTCTTTATACCCGTACCACTGATATTTATGAATCCCCTTATCAGAAAGCCATGGAGGCAAATATCGCAGGGGTTGATTTTTTTATTTCCATTCACCGCAATTCTTATCCAACTGACAATACTGTTTCCGGTGTGGAATCTCTGATCTATGATAAATCCGGTATCAAATATAAAATGGCTCAAAATATCAACGATCAGCTTGAATCCGTCGGTTTTGTCAACTTAGGAGTCAAGGAACGTCCCGGGCTGGTCGTTCTCCGCCGTACCCAGATGCCTGCAGTTCTTGTCGAGGTCGGATTCATTAATTCAGATGTTGATAATCAGATTTTTGATAATAATTTTAATGATATTGCTCTCGCCATCACCCAGGGGATTCTCGATACACTGGATCTTGGAGGCGAAATTGATAACGATGTGATACAGCCTTTTTATTCTGTTCAGACCGGAGCTTTCCGCAACCGGACTTATGCCAACCGCCTGCTGGGAGAACTTCGATCCCAGGATTTTCCTGCAGAACTTTTAGAAGGGAATGACCTGTACCGAGTGAATGTCGGTTCTTTTGAGACACTGGATGAAGCTGTTGCTATGGAACGAAGGCTGAAAAGAGCGGGGTATCAGACCGTGATCGTGATACTGTAAATTGAACCTTCCGAAAAAACCGAGCGTACTCTTGATTTTTATTAATGACAGTATTATAATATCGGCATAGAAACGCTACGGTCTTCAACCGCAAGAGGAATGGAGGATTTAATACAATGGAAAAAAAGAACATTGACTGGAGTAATTTAGGTTTCGGTTATGTACCAACAGACAAACGATTTGTTGCAAATTTTAAAAATGGAAGCTGGGACGAGGGAGCCCTGACAGAAGATTCTAATATTGTGATGAGTGAGTGTGCAGGAGTTCTTCAGTATGCTCAGACAGTTTTCGAAGGAATGAAAGCTTATACAACAGAAGACGGACGTACTGTTATCTTTCGCCCGGACCTGAATGCATCCCGTTTCGCAGATTCTGCAAAGCGTCTTGAGATGCCTGCATTCCCGGAAGATAAATTCGTTGAAGCAGTTGTCGATACTGTAAAGGCCAATGCAGCCTATGTACCGCCTTACGGATCAGGTGCTTCACTTTATATCAGACCTTATATGTTCGGTATCAGCCCGGTTATCGGAGTAAAGCCTGCAGAAGAATATCAGTTCCGTGTATTTACTACACCGGTTGGTCCTTATTTCAAAGGCGGTGTTAAGCCTCTGACCATCTGCGTGTCTGATTTTGACCGTGCTGCTCCGCACGGAACAGGTCATATCAAAGCCGGACTGAACTATGCTATGAGCCTTCATGCCATCGTAACAGCCCATGCAAATGGATTTGATGAGAATATGTACCTTGATTCTGCTACGAGAACTAAAGTAGAGGAAACTGGCGGAGCTAACTTCCTGTTCGTCACAAAAGACGGTACAGTTGTTACACCTCACTCCTCAACAATTCTTCCTTCTATCACAAGACGTTCTCTGATGTATGTGGCAGAGCATTATCTTGGATTGAAAGTAGAAGAGAGAGATGTATACTTTGATGAGGTAAAAGATTTCGCAGAATGTGGACTTTGCGGAACTGCTGCCGTAATCTCTCCTGTAGGAAAAGTTGTAAACCACGGTGAAGAGATCTGCTTCCCAAGCGGAATGGAGAAAATGGGACCAGTTACCCAGAAACTTTATGATACTCTCAGAGGCATCCAGATGGGACAGATCGAAGCTCCTGAAGGATGGCTGAAAGTCGTAGATGTAGAGTAATCTCCCCATCTTATTACCTGTATAACCCAAAAGCGGATAACCTGTTCTCAACAGATCAGGTATCCGCTTTTTCAGTCTTTTCAGTCTTCTTTTCAATCTTCTATTCCGTCTTTCGGAACTCATCCCATGCTGCATTCAGAATCTCCGGCTTTGTCACAAGCTGCCATGCTCCCTCGGCCATACATTCAGCCGCATAGAACATACCTTTCTGCCCGATACTCATTCCCACCTGTGCAGTAGCTGCCCAGTGGTGAAGCGGTGTTCCTTTACACATGGCTGCCGCACTGAGCATGATCGTCGGAACAGTATGGCTCACATCTGACACGTCCGTTCCGATTGCCAGTGGAACTGGCTGATCCTCCAGCGGTTCAAGGCCGGCGAAATATTCCCCATGATTTTCAAATCCGGCTTCCTTTGATATTTCAGCCGCAAATGCAATCTCATCTTCCGTATAAACCGGTGTCGGGATCTTTTTCATTTCCTCATAAAAGGTTTCCGCAAGCACACGGTTCGTCTTCATCTCTTTATTGCAGGTGACACGCTCAATCTCCACTCGCGTCCCGGTCATCAGTGCTGCTCCCTTTGCACAGTTATCCACACGCTCCGACGCATCTTTCGTCTTTTTCCACAGACATGAGCGGATAAAATAATTCGTTGAGGCAAAAGGTGGAACAATATTTGCCGGACCATCTGTATTTGTATACGTATAATGCATTCTTACATCATCTGCCACATGTTCCCGCAGATAATTCACTCCCACATTCATCAGTTCAGCCGCATCCAAAGCACTTCTTCCTTTTTCAGGAAATCTTGCCGCATGTGCCGCTATCCCGTAAAACTTATAATTTTTAATATCCTGGGCCTGCCAGATATCATAACTGACACGGTTTCTGTCAAATGGATGCCATGTAACTGTAGCAGACAGCTCATCGAATACCCCCTGCTCATTCATACGGATCTTTCCGATGACGATTTCTTCCGCAGGGCAGCCATAGACACGAACCGTTCCTGAAATCTGTTCTCTTTCCATCCGTTCCTTCAGTGCCACTGCCGCACCGGCACACGCCGTACCTAAAAGATTATGTCCACAACCATGTCCCGGACCTTCTTTTGGACAATGCCGGCTCACCGGCTCCTGTGCAAGCCCCGGAAGTGCATCATACTCCGCAAGGAAACCAATGATCGGCTGCCCCGATCCCCACTCAGCTACAAAAGCGGTCCTGAAACCTGCCAGTTCCCACTTTACAGTAAATCCTTCCTGTTCCAGAAAATCAGCTAAAGCACGAGAAGACTGCTCCTCGTGCTTCGATAATTCCGGATGCTGAAAAATATAATCTGAAACTTCTGTCATCTTATCTTTAAGCTTATCTCTCATCATCCCGGTTATTCACATAATCCTTCCTGTTCAAAGATCTTAACCACACCATCAACATATTTTTCACAGATCTCATCCGATGCGGCTTCGACCATTACACGGATCACCGGTTCTGTACCACTCTCACGAACCAGAATCCGTCCGTCACTTCCAAGCTCTTCAGCAGTCTGCTCGATTGCCTTCTGTACTGCTTCATTATCCAAAGCAGTCCTTTTATCCTTTACACGTACATTTTTCAAAAGCTGTGGGAAAATCTTCACTTCATCTGCCAATGTTCCAAGACTCTGCTTCTTTTCAAGGATTGCTTCCATGACCATCAGAGAAGTCAGGATACCGTCACCGGTACGTGCATGCTTGCTGAAAATAATATGACCGGACTGCTCGCCACCGAGAACATATCCATTCTGAAGCATATTCTCATATACATACTTATCTCCAACCGCAGTCTGCTCATACTTCATGCCGATCTTATCACATGCTTTATAGAGTCCGAGATTGGACATGATCGTTGTAACAATCGTATGATCTGCCAGGCGTCCCTGCTCCATCAGATACTTTCCGCATACATACATAATACGGTCACCATCTACAACATTTCCATTTTCATCTACAGCAATACATCTGTCTGCATCTCCATCATAGGCAAATCCTACATCCAGCTTCTTCTCCTTTACAAATGCCTGAAGTACTTCGATGTGGGTCGATCCGCAGTTCGTATTGATATTCACACCATTTGGTTCATTATTAATAACATAAGTCTTCGCTCCAAGTGCATCAAAGACACTCTTTGCGATACTGGAAGAACTTCCATTCGCACAGTCAAGTCCTACCTTCATATCTTTAAAAGAGCGTGTAGCAAGGGCAATCAAGTGTCCTATATAACGGTTTCTTCCTGCTGCATAGTCAACAGTACGTCCAATATTTTCTTTTGTCGCCAGCGGTACTTCCCCAATCTTGCCATCAATATAAGCCTCAATTTTTTCTTCTACCTCTGCTTCCATCTTATGTCCGGCACTGTTGATCACCTTGATACCATTATCATAATACGGATTATGGCTGGCGGAAATCATAAGCCCACAATCAAAGTCTTCTGTTCTTACCACGTAAGACACACTCGGTGTTGTCGTAACATGAAGAAGATATGCATCTGCTCCTGAAGCCGTCAGTCCTGCTGCCAGTGCATACTCAAACATATAACTGCTTCTTCTCGTATCCTTGCCGATCACGATCCTTGCCTTATGCTCCTGCCCGAAATACCAGCCAAGATAACGTCCTACTTTAAAAGCATGCTCAACCGTCAGAACTACATTTGCCTCTCCACGAAAACCGTCTGTTCCAAAATACTTACCCATAATACATTTCCTTTCCTGCAATCTCTTTTAATATGTATATTCAGGTCTTTTTCTGTCGCGACCTGCGATTGCAATTCCCCCAGATCTTTTTCTAAAATACTTCAGACACACCTTAGATGTTTTCATTATATAACCATTACAAATCATTTACAAGTATTTCTTTTTTGTTACATAAAGTTCCGATATATACAAATTTTTTCTGTTATTCCGCTTAATTTGACACTCTTTACGAAATTCTCATTTTCATGTATACTTGAATCAGTTTTAAATGGAGGTTTTAATAAATGATCAAATTAATTGCAAGTGACCTTGACGGAACACTTCTTCAGGATGGTACCCAGGAGCTTACTCCCCGTGCAATCAGCCTGATTCATTCACTGACGCAGAAAGGGATTCATTTCGTAGCCGCAAGTGGTCGCCAGTATACTAATGAGCGAATCGTATTTGATAAGATCAAAGATGAAATTTCTTATATTGGAGAGAACGGCTCAATCTGTATGCATCAGGGCAAACTTATTTTCCGCGGAACGATCAGAGATGACCTTGCTTACCGGATCATCCGGGAAGTGAAGAAATCTGATCATTTTGAAATCATTGTCTCCAGAGAAGATACCTGCCTGATTGAAGACCGGAATCCCGAATTTGTAGACCACATTGTCAATATTATGCACAATAAAACAGAGATTGTCGAAGATCTCAACCAGATCAATGGTCCGTTCCTCAAGATTGCTATCTGCAATATGATCGATGGACCTGATGTCCTGAATGCATACTTAAAGCATCTTCAGAGTATTTTTGGCTCTGAGATCAAGATCGTAACTTCCGGAACTATCTGGATTGATTTTATTGCACCGGGTACAAATAAGGGAACTGCACTGAAGCATCTTCTGAAAGTTCTCGATATCACCCCGGAGGAATGTATTGCCTTTGGCGATCAGTATAATGATATTGAAATGCTGGAACTGGTCGGCACAGGTTATGCCATGGCTAATGCCGCTCCCGGAGTTGCAGATCACGCTGATGCGGTGACATCTTCCGTCGAGGATGTTCTTGAGAAGATCTTATTGGATGTAAATTTGTAGTTGTTGGAATGATACGCTTGTAAAGCAAAAGACTTCTTTATGGCGAAGCGGATGCGGAAATCAGAGATATTCCTTCGCGGTGCAGACCCGCTTTACCTCAGCCCGTTGACCGTTTGTAACTCGAAAGTGGAAATCTTCGTGCAATGGCACTCGATTTACTTTC
>OOCP01003526.1_pt1 | contig 11259 bp, 10 predicted proteins | sample 1671511 | NCBI WGS metagenome assembly OOCP01 (sample SAMN06348164, study PRJEB24527) | human gut metagenome | biome: human gut; feature: ankylosing spondylitis patient; material: feces | host: Homo sapiens | place: China | collected 2015-10 | reverse complement strand
TGTCTGCGCAATTTTTTTTTTTTTTTATGCCGAAGCCCAACGGAATATGGTAAATAGGCTGTATCCGATAACCTTTTTCTTTTGTATTGTCAAAGCTGTCCCCTTCTTTCTCTTTAGACACGATACACCATTTTTCGCAAAAATGCAAACAAAAAAAGAGAGGGACATCTAAGCCCCTCTTAAAATCATTTCCCTTTCAGGTTAAAGACTACGATACTGATAATAATACTCGCGCCGCCGATAAATGTTCCTGCATTTGGCACCTCATGCAGGATGATAAAACCCATAATGGTGGAAAGCAGCGGTGTCACAAACATGAAGTTTGTTACCTCACTGGTGCGTTCCGCGTAGCTCATTGCCTTGCCCCATGTAAAATATGCCGTTGCGGAGGGCAAAGCCCCCAGATAAATCAGCGCAATGATGTGGCTCATGCTTGCACCTGCCAGCTGATGCAGTCCATCCCCTGCCCGGAAGCCAAGCAGAATGGCACCGCAAATCATGCTGTAGGTTACGATTTCCAAGGCATTATAGCCCATTGCAGAAAGCTTCCTTGTCATGATATTATAGCCGCAGAATACGATTGCCGCACCGACTGTCCAGATAAGACCGATATTGATGGAAAATACGCCTTCCCACAAAAGCAGAATCAGCACACCGATAAATGCAGCCGCGATTGCCGCCCAGCCGATGGGTTTGATTTTCTCTTTATATAGATTGGATGCTACGATTGCAGTCAGAATCGGGGTTACCGCAATGATAATACTGGAGGTTGCGGAGGTCAGCGTCAGGATACCTGTGTTAAAGGTAATCATATAGCCCGTAAAGCCAAGACCGCCGGATACAAAGAACAAAGGAATGTGCTTTTTCTGCGGCAGGCGAATGTGACAGCATTTCCCTATGATAATCAGAAAAATTGCTGCGACCGTACAGCGCAGAAAACCCAGAGGAATGGACGTAAACTGCTGCTGTGCCACCTTCGTCAACGGAAAAGCAGATGCCCAGAGAAAAACGCTCAGAAAACTCAAACCAAATACCTTTTTCTTTTCGCTCGTCATTTGTATTACCTCCAAAATTATAAAGTAAAATGCGGAAAGTCTTTGTTCTGTTCATTATATCAAACGAATGTAAATAATACAATATCGAATTATATATTTTCAAAAAACATTTTACAATAAAAAACACCCGAAAATCTTCGGGTGTGAGAAGCTGATAGCGGGACTCGAACCCGCGACCTATTGATTACGAATCAATTGCTCTACCAACTGAGCCATATCAGCGTGACTGAATGATATTATAGTATACTTTTATAAAAAAATCAAGTTTTTCCTAAAATTTCTATCCGACAAAAATTTTATTACTATATTTATGAAATGAAACAAAAAACGAACCGATTTCCAAAGGAGTTCGATTCGTTTTTGTTTTCTTTTTTCAATTACATTTTTTCTGGTTCGGGATAGTCCACGCCAAAGGTATCTACGGTTACCTTCACCATAACCTGATCCTCCAGAGGCTTGTCCTGTCTGTTTGTTTTTGTTTCGGCAATACGATTTACTACATCCATCCCTTCAATCACCTTACCGAATGCAGCATACTGCCCATCCAGATGTGGAGAGGTTTCATGCATGATAAAGAACTGAGAGCCTGCGCTGTGGGGGTGCATTGCTCTTGCCATGGAAAGTACGCCGGGGGTATGCTTCAGGTCATTTTTGAAGCCTGCCATGCTAAATTCGCCTGCAATATGATAGCCGGGACCGCCCATGCCTGTCCCCTCAGGGCAGCCGCCCTGAATCATAAAGCCGGGAATCACTCTATGGAAAATTTTGCCGTCATAAAAGCCTTTTTTCACCAGAGAGATAAAATTATTGACTGTATTGGGTGCAATTTCCGGATACAGCTCAGCCTTGATGATTCCGCCGTCCTTCATTTCAAATGTTACGATAGGATTCATACGATTTCTTCCTTTCTGAATTTAAGTTATCTTTATTTTAACAAAAAAGCCACTGCCATACAAGTCCCTCTATGGTTATTTTCCCTCTTGCCGCAGTGTTACCTCAATCAGCTCAGGGCGGTTGAAAATACGGAAAGGAAAGCTGCTGTTGCCTAAGCCGCGGCTGACAATCATAACCGTTCCGTCCTTTTCGTGCATCCCCTCTGTATATTTCGGGAAAAAGCCTTGATGCGGCGCAAAAATCCCCTGTCTGAAGAAGGGAATCACAATCTGTCCGCCATGCGCGTGCCCTGTAAAGACCAGATCCAATCCTTCATGCACATAGGTTTCAAATAATTCCGGTCGGTGGGAAAGCAGAATGTTAAAGCTGTCCTCCTGCCCTGCCATCAGGCTATGCAGAAGCAAATCATAATGCCGATTCGCCTTTTTATCTGCCAAACCGAGCAGGGTAATCGTATCTCCATTTCGCTCGATAACAGATTTTCCGTTATTCAGTACCGTAACCCCTGCCTCGACCAGTGCTTCCTCCAGAATTTCCCATTCGCCGCTTTGATGCTCATGGTTACCGCTGACAAAATACACGGGCGCGTAGGTCACCAGTGCGTGAATGAATTCCATAGCGCCGTCTACATCTGTTCTGTTCTCGTGCCTGTCTACAAGATCTCCGGTAATCACAATAATATCCGGACAGCTTTGTTCGATTTTGCGCAGGAGCGGTTCCTGTCTCCTCCCGAATACCTTATTCTGCAAATCCGCAATCTGCAAAATTTTATAGCCGTCGAAGCCGGCAGGAATCTCCCCTCGGTATGTCATTTTTGTCAGAATCAATCCATTATTCTGCCAATAAAAAAATACCCCCAAGAGAAGCCCTCCACAAATACAGCCCAGGGTTCTTTTTTTCATCATACTGCTTCACCCTTTCGTTTTTCTTTACATTATAAAGGCAACTACGGAGGCTTTCAAGGAATACCGAAACGAAAAAATTTCTTTCTTCGTTGAAAAATGACAAAAAAAGTGATATGCTATCAGAAAGTATGTTCGTATTTTAAGAAAGGAGGGCTCTCATGACCAGAATTATTTTTCATATTGATGTCAACAGTGCATATCTCAGTTGGACTGCCGTTTCCCTTCTGAAAAAGGGAGAACCGATAGATTTACGCACCATTCCCTCCATCATTGGTGGGAGTATAGAGGATCGTCACGGCATTGTTCTGGCAAAGTCCACCTCTGCGAAAAAACACGGCATTGTGACAGGTGAGCCGATTATACAGGCAATGCAGAAATGTCCGAATCTGATTGCCTATCCACCCGATTTTGCGCTGTATTCCAAATGCTCTCGTGCCATGTTCGATATTCTTTCGGAATATTCTGACCGAATTGAGCCATTCAGCATAGATGAAGGATTTCTGGATTATACGGGAATGGAAGCCCTGTTTGGGCCTCCAATCGAAGCCGCAAAAGCCATTCAGAAGCGCATCCTTGCAGAGCTTGGCTTTACCGTCAATATCGGCATCAGCACCAATAAGCTTTTGGCGAAAATGGCAGGTGAGCTGGAAAAACCGAATAAGTGCATCACCCTTTTCCCCGAAGAAATTGAAACAAAATTTTGGCCCTTGCCGATTGAGGATTTGTTCATGGTCGGGCGGCGCACCGCTCCGCGTCTGCGAAAAATGGGAATTCGCACGGTTGGCGAGCTTGCTGCGTATCCGCCATTGCTTTTGGAAAAGGAATTCAAAAGCTTTGGCAAGCTGCTTCACGCTTATGCAAATGGGATAGATGACAGCCCCGTTGCCCCTTCCGTTTCCGAAAGCAAATCCATCGGCAACAGCACCACAACGCCCTTTGATGTGACCGACCGCGAAGCTGCGCACAAAATTCTGTTAGCCTTATCGGAAACCGTTTCCATGCGTCTGCGGCAGGAAAAGCTTTGTGCCGAAAAAATAGCAGTTACGCTGAAAACCGCCGATTTTCAAGTCTATTCTCACCAGAAGCAGCTGGCAAATGCCATCGACTGCACCAATGCGGTTTATGCCGCTGCAGCGGAAATCTTTGATGAGGTCTGGAAGGGCGAACCTCTGCGGCTGTTGGGGGTGCGTGCGGGTAAGCTTTGTAAAGAGGATTGTATACAGCTTTCCCTTCTGGAGCAGGATTGGAGCAAACAAAAAAAGGTAGATGCTGCCATGGATGCCATCCGCAAAAAATACGGAAAAAACAGCATCTGCCGCTCTACCTTTCTGGGCGAAAAAAATACATTTCAAAAGGAATAAATGGCAACCTGCCTTGGAATGATTCTGTTACGCCGCATATTTCATAATTAAAAGCTCTACCGCGGTTTCCTCTGCCGCCCTGCCCGATTTGATATCCAAATCCGCTTGCAAGCAGTCTCTGACTGCCTGTTTCCAGCCTGCCACAGGGAAGCGTTTTGACTGCCGCTGATATTCCTTCACCGCAAATTCGCGCAGCTCCAGCCTTGCCGCAATCTGCTCCTGTGTTAGCCCGTTCTGCGTCAGCAGCATTGTTTCCAGAATCAGGCGAAATTGTCTGGTAATCAGCGAAAGCACCATATACGGGGATTCCTTCATGGAAAGCAGTGTGCGATAAATCTGAACCGCCCTTTCGGGATGCTTTTCCGCCACCGCCTTCACAAGGTCAAACACACGCGCCTCCAGAGAAACCGTACAGACCGCACGAATATCCTCCGCGCGGATTTCTGCTTTCTCTCCCTTATAGGCAATCAGCTTTTGCAGCTCGCCATCCAGATTTTCCATATCATGATCCACTGTCTGCAAAAAGAGATTCAGTACGCCATCGCTCATCTGCATCCCGTTTGCCTTGCAGCGCTGTTTTATCCATGTGCCTAAGTCCTTTTCCGCCTGTTTTTTGAACTCAACTGCCTGTCCGTTTTTGACAACCGCCTTATAAAGCGCGTTGCTTTTTTCTACCTTTTCCTCAATGAAAAGCAGGCAGACCGTTTCGGGCAGATTAGAAAGAAAGGCTTTGAGCTTTTCGCCCTCCTCTTTTCTGCCGCCCTTCTGGAAAAAGGCACTGTTTCGCACGATGACCAGGCGTTTATCATTCAGAAACGGCAAGGTTTCCGCCGCATCCATGATTGCCGCCGCAGTTGCCCGTTTTTCCTCGAAGCTGTCCTCATTCATCATTTCCGCGCCATCGGGCAGAATTGCCTTGCGCAGTGCCGCTTCATATTCCCGAATGAGGTAGGTTTCTTCGCCGAAAAAGAGATAGCAACGGCTAAATTCATGATTTTTCCAGTTTTTCTTTAATGTTTTCATATAACGGTTTCCTTTCCGTCATGGTTTCTATATTCATTGCACCGTCTTTTCCTATGGTCACAAGGATGGTTCCATCCTCATCCGTACGAAAAATTTCGGCACCCGTTTTTTGCAGACGTTCCATGGCTTCCTTATGCGGATGTCCGTATACATTGTTCGTACCGCAGGAAATGACTGCTGCCTTTGGCGATACCTTTTCCAGAAAAGCGGCATCTGAGCTGTATTTTGAGCCATGATGCGCCACCTTCAGCACATCCGCCGAAATATTCTGCTCCAAAAGCTGTTGTTCCTCCTCTGCGGTAATATCCCCCGTAAACAGCACCTTCGTATCACCATAACTGTAGCGCAGCACCATAGAGCCTTGGTTTTCCTCTCCTGTCCCGGCAGAAGCTCCTGTCGGATATAAGCAAAGGAGCGTATCTTCTAAAGAGGAATCACCTGTTTTTATAGTATACAATGGAATATTGTGTTTTTCCACCATTTCTTTCAGAAAATCGGTCTGCTCATTTTCCGCAAAGGCATAATCAGAAAGATAGAGTCCCTTTGTGGGAACGGTTTCCAGAACCTCAAGCAGACCTGTCATGTGGTCGCTGTCCGGATGGGAAAGAAACGCACCGTCCAGTGCGGACACCCCAAGATATTCCAGATAAGGCAAAACAATGCGCTTGCCGACATTTTCACCAAAATCCTGCCCGAATTTCCCGCCGCCATCCACAAGATATGCCGCGCCATCGTATGTAGAAATCACCGCTGCATCGCCCTGTCCCACATCCAGAAAGGCAATCGTATTTTCCTTACGGAACAGCGGATTTTCAAACACCGCACAGAACAGTGCCGCACTCAGTACCGCCCCAACCTTCCAGCTTCCCTTTCTGCCGCCGTATTCCAGAACGAAAAACAGCAGGACATAGTACAGCACAATGGACAAGTAGGATGGACACCCAACGAGTACATACGCAAAGGGCAGACGAACCAGTGCTGTGCAGACAATTTTGAAAGCCTGCAAAATGGCATAGACACTCCCTGCCGCAAAGATGCCCGCAGGCAGACAGACTGCACCCAGCAAGACACTCAGAAGTCCGAATCCCAGAAGCAAGCCGCTCAACGGCACAATCAGAAGATTCGCGAAAATGCCGACCAGAGAGACGGAGGAAAAATAATACGCCACCGCAGGATAGCTGAACAGAGATGCATAAAGGGAAACCAGCAGACTTTCCTTCAGCCAATCGAACTTACCCCTGTCCTTCTTTTTCTTCCGCTCCATTCTGCCTATACCAAACCAGATGCCGAATACCGTCAGAAACGAAAGCTGAAAGCCTGCATGAAACAGATACAGCGGCTGAAAAAGCAGAAGAAGGAACGCCGCAATCGCCATGGTATTCAGCGCATCCGGCAGGCGATAGAACGCTCTGCCCAGAAGCACAACCATAATCATCAATGCTGCGCGATAGGAGGACGGGGAGGATTTAATAAAAAGCAGGAAGGCAAACACAGCAAAAATCGTCACAAGTGCGGAGGTGCGTTTGCTCCTTCCCAGAGCCTTTTCCAGAAAAAATGCCAGATACAGCGCCAATATGGACAAATGCAGCCCTGAAATACAAAGCACATGCACGACACCTGCCTTGCTGTATAAATTATAGCTTTCCTCCGGAATTTTTTCCTTATCCCCCGTCAGCACCGCCTGCATCAAACCGCTTTCCTCCGCAGGCAAAATTCTATCCAGAACCATCTGCACACCAGCTCTGGCTCGCGCAAGCCGAACGGAAAAGGAGGTATCCTGTCCTGTCACCTTGATTTCATCCGGATAAAGCTTGTAATCATAGCCTTTCGTCAGAAGATACAGCTGTTCATCATAGCCGCCGGGGTAGCTTTGCTTGGAAAACGGCACGATTTCACCCGAAAAGGCAACCCGCTCTCCCTCCTGAAAGCGTTCCTCTCCTGCCCAGATGGCATAGACCTTGCAGGGCTTCTCCTGCTTTTCAAGACTACAGCGAAGGGTCAGCTTCTGATTGCCGGAGGTAGTTTCTCCTTCTTCCAGAATCACGCCCTCGCCTGTTACGGTTTTTGTCAAAAGGCTCTGCTCTGCCTGCCAATGCACCCCTGCCGAAAAGAATCCAAGCGGAACAAAGAACAGAAGCAGCAGATAAGCAGGCTTTTTCTTGTTTATCACAAAACGAAACAGAAAAAAGAGCAGAAAAAGAAAAGAGACCAGACATATCACTTTCGATATGCCCAGTCTCATATATATTCCACAAATCATGAAAATTGTTGTCCAGAGTATCGGACGCTTCATTTCTGTTCTCCTCTTATCTCTCCTCAAGTCTTCTGATGCTGTCAACTGCGGTAAATGGCGTTTTGAACTGCAAATTATCCTTATAGGTATCCAGCTTTTTCCCTTCTACCAGGAACTGCACGCGGTCAATCTGATCCAGTTTGCACAGAGAATTTACAATCGAATAAATCGTCAGCAGCTCCTCCCTTTCGCCGCCGGTGTGCTTCAGCACAAATTCCTCACTCAGATTGACATAGCAGGTGCCGTCATCTGTTGTGGTTACATCCTTGATTTTTGTACCGATAGGAATCGTTGCAACACTGCCTTTTTCCTCCGGTCCTGCAATCAGCTGTTCCAAAACGGTTTTTTCTCTGGTCTGGTTTGCGTTTACCTCTACCACACGCTCCTCCGCCACCAGATCCGTGCCTTCCGCATTTGCGAAATACAGTGTCAGAATTGCGTAGCCTGTGGTTTCCGCGGAAATTTCCGTATCTATCCAGACATTATCTCTGTTGAAAATCGCATACGCCTCACCGTTCTGATTTTTCAGCGGCTCACCCTCTACCAGAATCCGTACATTCTTCACGAAATCCAGAGAGGTCAGCGTCCAGACGACAGAGGAACGGCAAATAGTCTCCTCCAAATCATTCATCTGCAAATATTCCTCGGAAAAATCCACCGTAACAGTGGCTTGCTCCAGTGTAACAGAGCGTATCTCCAGATTCTGTGGCATAGAAGCCGTCGCACCATCCGCATTAGGGCCCTCCTGTAAAATCGCAAGCACGTTTTTCAGCATTTCCTCCCTGTCCGTTCGGGGAATATTTTTTTTCAGAGCACCCATGCCGCCGTCACTCATCATATAATAAAAATCCACTCTTTCCTCATTCGATGAAACTACGGTATCATACACCAGAACGGAACAAGGAATCAGTATGACCAGCACAATAAACAGGACAATCAGCTTTCGCACCAAAGATTTTCGTTGTGTCATAAAATTCCTCCTTTATCCGTGTGTGGTCGGCTGCTTGAGAGGAATCCGCACCAGAATGGTCGTGCCTTCCTCCTCCTTGCTGTTTACCTTAATGCTGCCCTTGTGCATCATGATGGTGCTGTGGGTAATGGAAAGCCCAAGCCCCGTGCCGCCGGTTTCTCTGTCTCTTGTTTTATCCACACGGTAGAAGCGTTCAAAAATACGGTTGACCTCATCCTCCGGAATCCCAATGCCCGTATCTGCCACGCTGATAAATACGTTTTGATGGTCTGCATCTAAAGAAACCTTTACGGTTCCTTCTTCCGGGGTATATTTCACTGCATTATCAACCAAATTAGAAATCGCAAGGGAAAGCTTCATTTCATCTGCCTCCGCATGAATTTCCTTCGATGCGTCCCATTGCAGAGAAATATGCTTGGCATCAGCCATTGGCTGCAAGCGCTTGATGATATCCGTCATCATCTGCGTAAGATTTGTTTCCTTAAAATTCAGGGGGATTTCCTTTTGATCCAGCTTAACAAGCGTCAAAAGGTCATTGATGATTGCAGTCATACGGTCAACCTCAGAGGTAATATCATGCAGAAATTCCACATACATTTCCTTCGGAACATCCTCCTGCAGCAAAATAGATTCGCTCAGCACCTTTACGGAGCTTAAAGGCGTTTTCAGCTCATGTGATACATTGGAAACAAACTGCTGGCGGCTGGATTCCACCTTTTCCAGCTGGTCTGCCATCTGGTTACAGGAAATCGCAAGATCCACAATTTCATTATGCACAATCCCTCTGACCTTTGCACGCTGTTCAAAATGCCCCTCAGACATTTTGCGAATAACGTCAATCAGATTTTTCACAGGCTCAGTAAAGACCTTTGAAATAATAACCATCACAATCAGCACTAAAAGGACAAGCGTTCCCAACAGCAGATATGCCTCCCTGCCGATATCTCCAAGAATATCATGCACATCTGCCAAGCTGTCTACAATCAGCACAACGCCCACCCGCGTATCACCTGCACCAACAATGGAGGCTGCGGCATAAACCGTACCGTTTTTCTGCTCCTTTGCGGTATCCTTATGCTGTAATGCCTGCACAACCTCAGGCAGAAGCAGCGTTTTCCCGACATCCTCATAGCCTGTATCATAGGTTACCAAACAGGAGGAATCTAAAATCATAACACGAAAATTCTTTTCCTGACTGGTTTCTAAAATGGTCTCCTCCAGCGCGCTGCGGTTTTCTTCATCAAACAAAAATTCCGAGGATGTAACCTGTCCGGAGATAACATTTGCCTGACTGAGCAGGACCTTCTTTCGCTCATCCAAGAAATATCCCTGAACAGAGTGAAGAATGGTGCTTGCCAAAAGCAGGAGCGGAACAATCCCCCCTACCAGATAGCCTGCAAGCATAATCCAGCGCAGAGAAATAAACGGGAGTTTTTTCTTTTCTTTCGTCGCTTTAGTTAAAATAGTAACCAACTCCCCATTTTGTAAAGATATACTTCGGTTCGCTCGGATTTACTTCAATTTTTTCTCTCAAACGGCGCACATGTACATCCACCGTACGCACATCGCCGGGGTAATCATAGCCCCAGACGGTATCCAGAAGCTTTTCTCTGCTGTAAACCTTTCCGGGGTTTTCCATGAGCAGCTCCAGAAGGTCGAATTCCTTCGCGGTCAGGTTTACCTCCTTTCCGCTGATAAATACGCGCCTGCTGTCGAAGGAAAGCTCTAGGTCTCTTGCCTTCAGGACTTTTTTCTCCTGTATCTCGGCAGGTGCTTTTTTCACACTGCGGCGCAGAATGGCTTTGATTCTCGCCTTCAGCTCCAGAATGTTAAAGGGCTTTGTGATGTAATCATCCGCGCCGTATTCCAGCCCCATAATTTTATCCATATCCTCGCCCTTCGCCGTTACCATAATAATCGGCACCTGTGAAAATTCTCTTGTCTGCTGGCAAACCTCAAGCCCATCCATCTTCGGCAGCATCACATCAAGCACCACCAGATCGAAGTTCTTTTCCTTGATATTTTGCAGAGCCTCCTCCCCATCATACGCCGCAGTGACCTCCATGCCGTCCTGCTCCAAGGAAAATTTAATCCCCTTTACGATGAGCTTTTCATCATCCACCACTAAAATCTGATACGCCATTTTCAGCCTCCTTATTCTCCCACTGTAATTTCATCCTTTATTTCTGCAAAGGTTTTTTCTCCGATACCGGAAACACACATCAGCTCCGCAATATCAGAAAAGCTGCCGTTTTCCTCCCGATACGCAACAATTTCCGCTGCCTTTTTCTCGCCAATGCCGGAAAGGCGCGTCAGCTCCTTCGCTGTTGCGGTATTGATATTCAACCTGCCTGTATCATTTTCTGCGTTTATTTCCCGTTTTTCGGTGATTTTCTCCGCAGAAGCAGGTGTTCCCATTTCCAATGCGCCCGTTGCAAAGCTATGGCTGTACCAGATGCCGCTGAACAGAAAAAACAGCAGCACTGCCAGAAGCTTCAGGCGTTCTGTTCCGATTTTTTTAAAAAATGTATTCTCATGCAACTTTAATACAAACCTCTTTTTCTTTTTCGCTTCCTGTGATAAAATAAGGTATTGCCGTTTCCTTCGGAAACGCAGATACTCATACGAAATAACTATATCACATCTAAGATAAATTTTCAAATATATAGGAGATTCACATGAAAAAACGATTGACACGATTCCTGCCGTTCTTATTGGCATTTACAATAGCTCTCCCCTCTTATTCCGCCTTTGCAGA
>OOCP01003522.1_pt1 | contig 11267 bp, 6 predicted proteins | sample 1671511 | NCBI WGS metagenome assembly OOCP01 (sample SAMN06348164, study PRJEB24527) | human gut metagenome | biome: human gut; feature: ankylosing spondylitis patient; material: feces | host: Homo sapiens | place: China | collected 2015-10 | reverse complement strand
TTTTTTTCAAGCAGAAGACGGCATACGAGATAAGCTAGTGACTGGAGTTCAGACGTGTGCTCTTCCGATCTAAATATTGTCTGATTGCATATCTGTGGTCTTTTTTGCCATTTTCCTGATTATGTCCGACAATATTTTTTGTTTGTTTTTACTATCTTCTTTGTTTTTATTCTTTTTCTTTCCCATAAGCTCTGATGGAGAATATGTTATATATTCATAACCATCTTTTCTGTCCTCGATACTTTTAAGGTCTATATATGTCTGCGTATCAGTTGACAGCTTTCTTCTCTTAAGGCAGTAATTAACAAAATCCTTGATAATCGTATATATAACAGCAAACAACGGACAACCAATGAGCATTCCGGCTATGCCCCAGAACCCTCCGAAGAACAGTATCGAAAAAAGCACCCAGAATGCTGACAGACCTGTTGAATCACCGAGTATCGCTGGTCCGATGATATTTCCGTCAACCTGCTGAAGTATTGCGACAAGTATAATAAAATATAATGCCTGCACCGGACTTACAAGAAGTATCAGCATAGCACTAGGTATAGCTCCAATATATGGTCCGAACACCGGTATGATATTGGTAACACCTACTATCACACTTACAAGCAGAGCATATGGCAGACTAAAAATCGTCATAAGGACAAAACATATAATACCAATAATAGCGGAATCAACTATTTTTCCTAAGATAAAACCGCTGAACATATCATTTGATATGCGGACATAATGAATAAGTGTATCTGCGGTCTTTTTTTTGCACACACCATATATTATCTTTTTAGCCTGTGCTATAAATACTCTCTTGCCATTTAATATATAAATAGCAACTATCATTCCTATAAAAAGATTGTATAATACATTCAGAAAGCTTATAACACCGTTTGCAAACTGCTTTGCATATAAATTCAAATTTGGAAGGAGCACACTTTTAAGCCAAGGAAATAAATCATGGTTCATGATGCTATCCATGTATTTTGTAAAATTTAAAGCCGTATCCTGCATCCTTGATGCAAGATATTTATTACTCTGTATCTTCTCTGTTAAATAATTGTAATAATCATTTGCCTGTGATGGAACTGTTTCAACAAGTGAGATAACAGTTGTGATAAGTTGTGGAATCACCAGCCAGCAGAGTATCGCAATTATTAGCACCCCGGTAAGAAGTGCAAACAATATCGTAAGACTTTCAATAACACTGACCGTTTTTGCCGATGGCTTTTTTCCTTTCTTCTCATAACCCTTTAACAGAAGACGGTAATACATCTTTGTGAGTGGGTTTAACAGATATGCTATGATAGCACCATATATAACCGGCTTTACTATGCCGAATATATATGTGATTCCCGAAAAAATATCATCAAGATTTATAATAAGCAGATAAACTACGGCTGCCGATATAAGCACCAGAAAAAGACCAAACCATTTTCCGAATGCTTCTTTTATTGTTATTCTTCCGTTTTCTTCATTATCATTCTGAGACACGATATTCCTCCTGATACTTTGATAAAACTGCCCAACTGACATCATAAGACAGTCATTATCAATATTTACATTTTCATAATTCGTTTAATTCATTTTATTTTAACACAATATTACGCCTTCATTCAAGTATTATTCACAACGGAAGTCTTTTTTACGTAACAGTTCAGCCATAAAAAAGATAAGTCAATAATACACGAGCTTGCTCGATGTATTATTGGCTTGTTTTTTTGGGCAGAATAGCCTTTCATTTATGAAATGAAGTAAACACAAGCTGCATAGCAGCGACTGACAGCTTGCTGGCAGGTTTACGAATGTAATAAATGAGAGGCTGAACTGTTACTTTACGGCAGAATAGCCTTAATCAGTGAAAGAATAAATCAAATGCCAAGCCGCTATTGTTATGACACAAAAGCGACCATCCTGTAAAGAATGGCCGCTTAAGTCTTTAATATATATTTGGGAAAATATTAATATGAAAGCAAAATTTAGTTGTTACTTATTATACTTCAAATAATAAATCACCATATGATGGTACAGGCCAAAATTCCTGATCTACTATCATCTCTAACTCATCAATTGGTGCACGAAGTTCTTCCATTGCAACAAATACAGTATTCTTAAAGAATAATGCCTGCTCCTGTCCCTCTTCTTTTTCTGCTGCCTCAGCAGTAACTTTTTCAAGATTTGCAAGAGCTTTCTGTGCTTTAGCAAGAAGTGAAGAACACTTTGTAAGAAGCTCAGTCTGTACTGACACATCTGCCGCTGCACAAGCTGCAGTCACCGTGTTTACTGAATCTGCAAGACTTGTTACATATGAGATAACAGCCGGGATAAACTGTTTTCCAGCCATATCTATCATTGTCTTTGCTTCGATGTTTATTGTCTTTGAGTAATTCTCATAATTAATCTCAGCTCTTGATTCAAGCTCAGCTTTTGAAAGTACATTCTGTCTCTCAAAGAGTTCGACTGTCTTGTCTGTCACAAGATAAGGAACAGCTTCTACCATAGATTTAACATTTGGAAGTCCGCGTTTCTCAGCTTCTGCAACCCACTCATCAGAATATCCGTCACCGTTAAAAATAACTCTCTGATGCTCTGTAATAGCTTTCTTGATAACCTCTTTTACTGCTTTATTGAAATCATCAGCCTTTTCAAGTTCATCTGCAAACTGCTGTAATGTATCAGCAACAATAGTATTAAGTACAAAGTTTGCACCTGCGATAGACATTGATGAACCTAACATTCTGAACTCAAATTTATTTCCTGTAAATGCGAATGGTGATGTACGGTTTCTGTCTGTTGCATCTTTCTTAAGTACAGGAAGTACATGAACACCTGTATCAAGCTTGCTGCCCTGGATTGATGATGAAACATCACCTCTTACGATCTGCTCAACAACATCTTCAAGCTGCTCGCCGAGGAAAATAGAAATAATTGCAGGAGGTGCCTCATTTGCACCGAGTCTGTGATCATTTCCGGGATTTGAAGCCGAAAGTCTGAGAAGTTCTGCATTCTCATCTACTGCCTTGATGATAGATGCAAGGAAGAGAAGGAATATCTTATTCTCATGTGGTTTCTTGCCAGGGTCAAGAAGATTTACTCCTGTATCTGTAACAATTGACCAGTTGTTATGTTTACCTGAACCGTTTACTCCTGCAAATGGTTTCTCATGGAGCAGACACTCAAGGTTATGTCTCTTTGCAACTTTTTTCATAATCTCCATTACAAGCTGGTTATGGTCTGTTGAGATATTTGCCGTTGTGAAGATAGGTGCCATCTCGTGCTGAGCCGGAGCAACCTCGTTATGCTGTGTCTTAGAAAGGATTCCAAGTTTCCAAAGTTCTATGTTAAGGTCTTTCATAAATGAGGCGATACGCTCTTTGATAGCACCAAAGTAATGGTCATCAAGTTCCTGTCCCTTAGGAGCAGATGCACCGAATAATGTACGTCCTGTAAAAATAAGGTCTTTACGCTGTAAGTATTTGTCTCTGTCAACAAGGAAATACTCCTGCTCAGGTCCTACCGAGCATGAAACCTTTTTAACATCATCCATACCAAACATCTTTACGATACGAACTGCCTGTTTGCTGATAGCTTCCATTGAACGAAGAAGCGGTGTCTTTTTATCAAGTGCCTCACCTGTGTACGAGCAGAATGCTGTCGGAATACAAAGTGTTACACCTGCTGCATCCTCCTGAAGGAATGCAGGTGATGTACAATCCCAAGCTGTATATCCTCTGGCTTCAAATGTTGCACGAAGACCACCTGATGGGAATGAAGATGCATCCGGCTCCCCTTTAATAAGCTCTTTTCCCGAAAATTCAAGAACAGGTTTGCTCTCTGATGCAGGACTGAGGAATGAGTCATGCTTTTCAGCGGTAACACCTGTCATAGGCTGGAACCAATGTGTATAATGTGTAGCACCATGCTCAAGTGCCCACTCTTTCATCGCATGAGCAACGACATTCGCAATCTCAATATCAAGATCTGCTCCGCTCTCAAGCGTTTTCTTCCAAGATTTATATACATCTTTTGGAAGTTTAGCCTGCATTACTTCATCATTAAATACATCTTTCCCAAAAACCTGTTCGATAACATTATTTTCCATTTCGTTACCTTCCTTTCATATTAATATTTTAATATTCATATAACAGTCAAAAGGTTTTTCCTTAAAACTATTTTTATATGATGTCCGGAACAAAAATCATTTTGACCCTTGCATCATTATATAAAGTGTCCGGAATAATTATGTCATTCCTATGCTGTCACCCGGACACCATATAAGTTGCGGTACAGCTTATGTCATTCATTCTAGTAAAAAAGGCGCACTCAATTATTTTAATTGAGAACGCCCTTGTTCTGTACTTCTTTATCAACTGTTTTGAAGTATATCACACTAACTTTGATTTGAAAAGACTTTTATTGCATATTTTTACTTTTTTGACATATTGCATATTCCATTTTCAAAAACACAGTAAACTTTTGTAATAATTCTACAATTTTTGACATTTATCTGCTAAACAGTATCTCTCAGATATATTGTCACTCCTTATACCTACTGTACAGCAGGCATCGGCTTGTTTAGTTTAAAGTTTTCAAAGATAAATACCTAAATTCTATACACCTATATAATCAAACATATCAAACCGCACCGCATTCCTACAGTCTTTTCCATCACCGCTTGCATAAAGTGCAATATAATTTCCCGTAAACCTTCCTCCAACTTCCGTTGTGAGATAATCAGCTTCACCCTCTCCTGCTTCAAGCCACTCTCCATTCTCCTTATAGCTAAAGCAGTAAATATTTTCTCCGTTTTCACCCTTTAACGCTTCAAGTCTCATGTAAACGCTGTCATCGGCGAGTCTTGATATTCTGTCCTCTCTGATAAGCGAACCTATCCTTCTTCTGAACATAAGCCATCTTTCTCCATCAAGTACAGATGTAAAAAGTTCATAGTGATGTTTGCTGTTCATATATATTGTAAAACCTGCTTCGCTGCCATCCTCCATATTGGCAAAATCAATATATGTTTCTGCCATAAACTCGTGATGCTTTTGCCTGTAACCGACCCATGCAATTTCACCACTTGAGATTATCGGCTCTTTTGTTCCGTATAATAAAAGACCTTTTGTCTTATCCAATGCCGCATATTTAGATGTCGTGTTATAGATAAAATTCCAATCTTTTTTCAATGTATCACCATCAAATTCATCATGAAAATGTTTTCCCTCATCAGTCTGAGATTTCTGCATTACTCCATCAAACAATTTTCTGTCAGATGATATTCTCTCATCAAGCAGACCATTTCTTCCTATAACAGGCCAGCCCTTATCGTCCCACTCTACAGGCACAAGAAATGTCTCTCTCCCAAGATTGTGTTTAAACGGATATGTGATAGGACGGTTTGCAAGACAGACTCCCCACCAGTCACCGTATTGGTCACAGACTATATCCATATGACCTGTTCCTTTTATTGGAAGTGATGTAGACCTGTTGCTAAAAACCGGATTTCTCGGACATGACTCATATTCTCCCCATATATTTCTGCTTCTTGCTACTGTTATCATATGGCAAAATTCCGTACCGCCCTCCGATATAAGCAGATAATACCAGCCATTTATCTTATAAAGATGTGGTCCTTCAGGGTCATTCCCGCCTGTACCATACCATATAAATTTTTTCTCGGAAACCGTTTTGCACGAAATATCAACAACTTTTCCATTTTCAAGATCGGAAGAGCGTCGTGTAGGAAAAGAGTGTAGATCTCAATAACATTAATGGCGGCACAGACCGGAGACCAAATTACTTTAGGCAGGGTATATATAAACGTCAAAGAAAAGTGAAGAGTCTATTCCCGGTAAATCGATAAAAACCGGGTCCGACCATTCACCGTACGGATCATCAGTCCATACGATAAAATTTCCCTCGTCCTTACTGCCATATGTAACATTTGTTGAGATAACATAAAAAATACCGTCATGGTATCTTATTGTCGGTGCATATATGCCAACGCAGTTTTGCACTCCCTGTCTCAATGCAAGTTGTCCGGGTCTTGATATACAGTGACCTGTCTGCTCCCAGTTTATCAAATCTTTGCTGTGGAATACCGGAATCCCCGGAAAATACTCAAATGAACTGTTCACAAGATAGAAATCATCACCCACTCTGCATATACTTGGGTCAGGATAAAACCCTGAAATTATCGGATTTACATACTCCATATCTTTTTCCTCACTTCCTTTAAGATATACTCCCGGCACTTTCTCAAAACAAAAAATTCCGAGAGCACATTAAGCTTTTATATTTATTTACAAATAAAGCAGCTGTGACACACACCTGCAAACACCTATAATCCTATTGACGGTGCTTTATGTGTCAAGCAGATATTAGTAATCCTCTCTGCTGCCTGCTCGTAGCATAACAAAATAAATTTTCTCACATTTTTAATATTTATACAACATATACTTTCAGCCACATATTACATTATACTTTCAGCTATATGCTTTGATATACTCCCCACTGTATATCAAAGCATTTTAGTTTCTCTGTATATTCAAATTGCAATTTCTATATATACTGTATCATACTTTTTACATGACACATTCTGCCTTATATATTATCGTTCACATCTGTAATTCGACATCAGCGATTACTTGCTTGAATTTATTTTTCCGTCATGGTAAAATCATATAGTATAATATTGATTTGTGTTATGATCAAATAGTAGAGCGGATTGTGAACATCCACTTGAATAATAAAAAATATTAAAAATAAATACAAGATTGGAGACTTTATTATGGGAAAAAAAATTGTTGTAGCACTCGGACACAGTGCACTTGGAAAAACATTTCCGGAACAGAAAGAAGCAGTTAAAAACGCTGCATCAGCTATAGCTGATCTTGTGGAAGCAAAATATGATATAGTCATTACTCACAGCAACGGTACCCAGGTCGGTATGATACATTCTGCAATGAGAGAGTACAGCCGTCTTGAGCCTACAAACACTGTCGCTCCTATGTCTATATGCAGTGCCATGAGTCAGGGGTACATAGGTTATGACCTCCAGAATGAAATAAGAACAGAACTTTTAAACAGAGGCATCTACAAGCCGGTGTCTACAATTATCACACAGGTAAGAGTTGATCCTTTTGACACTGCTTTTTCATATCCTACTAAAGAAATCGGAAGATACATGACAGCAGAGGAGGCTAAAGCAGAGGAAGAAAAAGGAAACCATGTCGTAGAAATAGAGGGCAAAGGTTTCAGGCGAATCATTGCCGCTCCACGCCCAATGGAGATTTATGAGATAGATGCCATAAAAACACTTGTCGATGCCGGTCAGATAGTTATCGCAGCAGGCGGCGGCGGTATTCCTGTTTTACAGCAGGGAACAAGACTTAAAGGTGCAAGTGCCGTTATAGAAAAGGATGTTACAAGTGCCTGTCTCGCCGAAGAACTCGGTGCAGAAGTTCTTCTTCTTCTCACCGGAGTTGAAAAAGTTTCCCTCAACTTTGGCACAGACAAAGAACAGGCTCTCGACACAATGTCAGTAGATGATGCGACAAAATATATCGCTGACAAGCAGTTCAACGAGGGCGGAATGCTTCCAAAAGTTGAAGCCGCTGTTTCATTTGCGTCTTCATCAAAAGAACACAAAGCAATCATCACAAGTATTGATACGGCTCTTGAGGGAATCTCAGGCAAGACAGGTACTGTTATCACCTGCTAAGATCATACAGCATATAAACAAAAACACCATATATTCATTTTTCCTATGAATATATGGTGTTTTATTTTTCATTTTTATTATTTTTATTTTATAACTGACTCTCTACAACCTCATATACTTTTTCGATTGCTGCCGGTATTCCATCAGGATTTTTTCCACCTGCCTGAGCCATGTTCGGACGACCGCCGCCGCCACCTCCGACGAGTGCTGCGATTCCCTTGATAAGATTTCCGGCATGTGCCCCTTTCTTAACTGCATCATCTGTTGCCATAGCAAGGAGTGTGACTTTTCCGTCAACTGCCGATGCAAGGACTACCACACCGCTTCCAATCTTTTCTTTCATCTGATCACCGAGATTCCTAAGACCGTTCATGTCTACATCAGGTACAGCCATTGCAAGGACTTTAATGCCCTTTACTTCTTTTATCTGACTGTCAACATCACCTACTGCATCATTTGCGAGCTTTGCTTTGAGTTTTTCATTCTCGCTCGAAAGTTCCTTTATCTCATCGTGCATTGCATTTATTTTATTCACGAGTTTTGACGGCTCTGCCTTTGCTGCCTTTGCTACCTCGTTAAGCTGTTTTTCAATTTCAGCATAATATTTCATAAGTCCGTCACCGGTAAGTGCTTCAATACGGCGTGTTCCTGCCGCAACACCACTCTCAGACACAATCTTAAAGTATCCGATAACTCCTGTATTTGCAACATGAGTACCACCACAAAGCTCTGTGCTGAAATCACCCATCTTTACAACACGGACTTTCTCACCGTATTTCTCTCCAAAGAGTGCCATCGCACCTGTCTTTTTAGCTTCATCAAGCGACATAACTTCCGTAACTACAGGAAGATTTGCTGCTACCTGCTCATTTACGATAGCTTCAACTTTCTCTATCTCCTCAGGAGTCATAGCTGAGAAATGTGTAAAGTCAAATCTGAGTCTGTTTGCATCATTGTATGAACCTGCCTGCTCTACATGAGAACCTAAAACCTTACGAAGTGCTTCCTGTAAAAGATGTGTAGCACTGTGGTTTTTGCAGGTTGCCGCACGATTTACGGCATCAACTTTAAGTGTAACGGTATCTCCATCTTTAAACATTCCCTTAACTACTTCACCTATATGGGCTACTTTTCCACCAAGAAGTTTAACTGTATCTTTTACCTTAAATTCACTGTCAGCACATACGATAGTTCCTATATCAGCCTGCTGACCACCCATTGTCGCATAAAATGTTGTCTTGTCAACAATGATAGTTCCTTTCTGACCGTCTGTTAAAGCTGCGACTACATCGCTATCCGTTGTAAGTGCAATAACTTTTGCGTCAGCTTCAAGTCTGTCATATCCAATAAACTCTGTTGTAAGTGCCGGATCAAGCTGCTGGTAAACAGTTTCCTCTGCTCCCATATAGTTTGTTGTCTTTCTTGCACTGCGGGCTTTCTGCTTCTGTTCTTCCATAGCAGCCTCAAACCCTTTTTCATCAACCGTATATCCTTTTTCTTCGAGAATTTCAGTTGTGAGATCTACAGGGAATCCGTAAGTGTCATACAATTTAAATGCATCTTCGCCTGCAAGCTCTTTCTTTCCTGACTTTGCCAGTTCCTCCTGCATCTGATTAAGAATATTTAATCCCTGGTCTATAGTCTTATCAAATTTGTTTTCTTCCTGCGAAAGAACATTTAATATAAATTCTTTCTTTTCCTCAAGTTCAGGATAACCGTCTTTCGACTCATTTATAACAGTCTTTGCAAGCTCTGCCATGAACTGCTTATTTATACCGAGCATACGACCGTGGCGAACCGCTCTTCTTATAAGACGACGGAGGACATAACCTCGTCCCTCATTTGACGGCATGATTCCATCTGAAACCATAAATGTCGATGAACGGATATGGTCTGTAATAAGTCTTATTGAAACATCTTGTGCTTCATCTTTCTGGTATGTCGTTCCTGCCATCTCACATATTTTATCTCTGATAGCTTTCATAGTATCTACATCAAATACAGAATCAACATCCTGTACTACAACAGCAAGACGCTCAAGTCCCATACCTGTATCTATGTTCTTATTTTCAAGTTCTTCATATCCACCATGTCCGTCACCATTAAACTGTGTAAATACATTGTTCCATACTTCCATGAAACGGTCACAGTCACAACCTACCTTACAATCAGGTTTTCCACAGCCATATTTCTCTCCTCTGTCATAATAAATCTCTGAACATGGACCACAAGGACCTGCACCATGCTCCCAGAAGTTGTCACACTCGCCGTTTTCATCACGGTAAAAGCGTGTAATCCTATCCCCCGGAACACCTATCTCTTTTGTCCAGATAGCATATGCCTCATCGTCCTCGCCATAGATTGACGGATAAAGTCTGTCAGGCTCCATCCCTATAACTTTTGTCAAAAACTCCCATGACCATGCGATAGCTTCATGCTTGAAGTAATCACCGAAAGAGAAATTTCCGAGCATTTCAAAAAATGTAAGGTGGCGTGCCGTCTTTCCTACATTTTCAATATCACCCGTGCGGACACATTTCTGGCAGGTTGTAACTCGTCTTCTCGGCGGTATCTCCTGACCTGTGAAATATGGCTTAAGTGGTGCCATACCTGCATTTATAAGTAATAAACTGTTATCATTGTGTGGAACGAGAGAAAAGCTTTTCATTGCAAGATGACCTTTGCTCTCGAAGAACTCTAAGTACATTCTACGAAGTTCATTAACACCGTATTTTTTCATGATTATATTCCTCCAGCTAAAATTGGGACATTTACCATCCCTCTATTTCCATAACCTATGCCAGTCTGCATGAGTCACTAAGCGGATATTCTCAATCCACACCACTGCCTGCTCATAACACTATTAGCTGCTATCGCATATAGCGTCAGAATCTTTTGCAAAACCCATATCTGTTTGCAGACCGACCATAAAAGGTTGAAGTCTAATAAATAATTATAAGTTATGAAATTTAGTCTGTCAATAAATCATTGGTTTTATATTTTATATTTTTTACTGCCTGTTCTTTATAACTGCATTTAATCCAGACAATCATGCGGATTTTTTATTATTCATAATATTGTTCTTTTGAGTCTAATAACTTAAGCTTGCCGTCATTCGTCAGTTCTTCTATTACTCTCCGTGTGTGTTTTGCTTTAAAACTTATATTTAACATCTTTTTTTCCGTAAATTGATTTTTATTATTTACATAAAAACTTTTTCTTTCATAAGCCCCCATTTTATATTTGTCTGCCATCTTCTCATTTACATATGTCCTAAAGTTCAGCCTCTTGTCATCAGACTCCCCCTGATATGACAAATCTAATATATTTATATTTCCTTCTTCAATGTCTTTTAAGACGGCTTCATATATTTTCTCTCTTGCTTCTTCTGTTGAAGCATATGTTGTACTTTCAGAATTTCCATCACAATCCTGTACCTCTACATTTTGTAATTTATAGCCTCCATCTTTATACAGATCGGAAGAGCGTCGTGTAGGGAAAGAGTGTAGATCTCGGTGGTCGCCGTATCATTAAAAAAAAAAAAAAA
>OOCP01003518.1_pt1 | contig 11281 bp, 8 predicted proteins | sample 1671511 | NCBI WGS metagenome assembly OOCP01 (sample SAMN06348164, study PRJEB24527) | human gut metagenome | biome: human gut; feature: ankylosing spondylitis patient; material: feces | host: Homo sapiens | place: China | collected 2015-10 | reverse complement strand
GGAGATGCTGATCTGCACCGCAGAGGGACGGGGGCTGGAGGCCGTCGAGGCACTGCTGGCCCGAAAGCCGGTAGCTGCCAGTCTGGAGCGGCGGCGGGCGGCGCTGGCCGCCCTGCTGCGCATCGGCGGGGACAGCTTTACCTTGACGGCGATCAACGATAATCTAAAAGGCTGCGGTCTCAACGCCGTGGCCAGCGAGACGGAAACGCCCGGCGTTGTGGAGGTGCGGTTCCCCGATGTACCAGGCATCCCGGACGGGTTTGAATCAATGAGGGCCATCCTGGAGGATATTCTGCCCTGCCATCTGGACATACGGTATGTCTACTGGTACATCACCTGGGCCCTCATGGAGGAACGCTTTGCCACCTGGGGAGACATTGAGAAGCTGGGGCCCACCTGGGAGGAGCTGGAGAAGATGGTGCGGGACTAGCCTGCCTGTCGCGTAAAAATGCCTGGAACCATGCGGTTCCAGGCATTTTTTGCTTGAAAGGGGGCTCACCAGTGCTCCAGAAGATAGGGAACAGCCGGGACAGGGCGATCAAAAAAACGGGCGAGGGCCTGCTCCAGCTCCTCCGGGGAGAGGGTGCCCTGGGGCTCCGGCCTGCCGTCCGCGCCCCACGCCAGCAGGCCGATGCCGGCGGCCCAGTAGAGGGAGTCGTCCGCCCAGGGAGAGATCCCCTCAAAGTCGTTACAGGCGGCCACTCCGCTGGGCAGAAAGGTGTCCCGCCCCAGGTGGACGGCGTAGCGGCGGAGCAGGACGGCGGCCTCCTCGCGGGTGATGGGGCGGTCAGGGACAAAAAGTGTGCCGCCGGTGCCCCGCACGATCCCAAGATCATAGGCCCAGGCTACAGCCGTGGCACCGGGGGAGTTGGGATTCACATCGGAGAAAGGGCCGTTGGCATCGTAGGGGACAGCACCCGAGCAGGTCCACAGGGCGGCCACAAACTGGGCGCGGGTGACCGGGGACTGGGCCGCTGCCGCCGCAGGGAGCAGCAGGGTGAGGAGCAGGAGTGCAGGAATGAGCTGTCTCATGGCATATCCTCCTTTGGGTATAGCATACCATATACTGGAAGAATATGCCGTCGAATTGAGGTCAGATGATATCGTGTTCGTCAACCATGGTACGCTCCACCGTATAGAGCACCTGCCCCTGGCCGTCCAGGGCCTGAGCGGTGTAGAGCGTGTAAGTTGGAAGCCGCTCCGGGGCACACCAGAGAAACAGCCCGCCGCTGTCGGGAGAGACCTCCGCCGTATGGGTCCCCCCATCGCCGGTGCAGGTGATGCGGACGGACTCAATGGCCGGGTCGGAGCAGAGGCCAAAAATGAGAGCAGAATGGACGCCGGAGACGGAGAGGGGGGCGCCCTCCACCGGGGCGGCGATGGTCTCCCGGTAGACGATGCCGCCGGGGCCGAAGGTGATCGCCAGGCCGAAGCGCTGGGCCGCCAGCGCCTGGAGAATCTCCAGCTGAACCTCCCCCATGAGCTGGATGTGGATCTCCCGCAGCCGCTCGTTCCACACGAGGTGGAGCTGGGGATCCTCCTCCTCCAGCAGGAGGAGCTTGCCCAGGGCGGCGTGGGGATCCTGCCCCTCGGGGAGGAGCACCTGGTAGATGAGCACCGGCTCCAGGGCGGGGGGCAGGGCCTCCGCCTCTGCCCCAAGGCCCTCCCCGGCGGCGGTGCGGCTCAGGCCGGTGACGGCCACCACGCTTCCCGCTTGGGCCTCGTCCACGGTCTGGAACCTGGACCCCGAGTAGACGCGCAGCTGATCCGCCTTCTCCGTCCAGCCGGGGCCGGAGAGGGCCTCCTTCACCCGCAGGGCGCCGCCGGTGAGCTTCATCCACGTCAGGCGGTTCCCCTGGTTGTCCCGGGAAATCTTGAACACCCGGGCGGCAAAATCGGGGCCATACCGGGGCCGGGGGGCGTACGCCACCAGCCCCTGGAGGAATTCGGCCACCCCCTCCAGCTTCAGGGCGGAGCCGAACCAGCAGGGGAAGAGCCTCCGCCGGGCGATAAGGGCGGTGAGGGTATCGCCGTCCAGCGCCCCGTCCTCCAGATAGCGCTCCAGCGCGTCCTCGCCGCAGAGGGCGGCCGCCTCGTCCCGCTCCGCCGCCGGGGCGGTGAAGTCCACGCACCCCTCGTCCAGCCCGGCTTTCAGCCCCGCCAGCAGGGCGGCCTTGTCCGCCCCCGCCAGATCCATCTTGTTGACAAACAGGAAGGTGGGCACGCCGTAGCGCTCCAGCAGCCGCCAGAGGGTGTGGGTGTGGCCCTGCACGCCGTCGGTGCCGCTGATGACCAGGATGGCGCAGTCCAGCACCTGGAGGGTGCGCTCCATCTCGCTGGAAAAGTCCGCGTGACCCGGCGTGTCCAGCAGGGTGAGCTCCGCCCCGTCCACAGGGAGCACCGCTTGCTTGGAAAAGATAGTAATGCCCCGGGCGCGCTCCATGGGGTCGGTGTCCAGAAAGGCGTCCTGGTGATCCACCCGCCCCAGCTTTTTCAGGCGCCCGCAGGTGTAGAGCAGCCCCTCGCTGAGGGTGGTTTTCCCCGCGTCCACATGGGCCAGAATGCCTACAACCAGTTTGTCCATAGCTGCCGTCCTTTACGGTGTGATACTATAGTATAGCACGTCCGGGGCGGACGGGGCAACAAACTTCATGGGCTTAAAGCGCACCACGGGCCCAGGCAAACGCCGGTGCGCAGGAAGCTTTTGCGCATGTGGGCCGTCCTGGCCCACGGGCTGTTGCGTTCATGGCCGCGCCACCGAAAGCGGCACACGGCCCTTTTTGCTATACCTTTGCATAGTAAAAAGGGCCCCGAAGGGCCCTCTGGAGGGGAAATCAGCCCTTGGCCCCCGCGCTCATATAGGAGCCGTACAGCGGGGTGGGCAGGCCGAAGCCGCCGGCCACGGGCAGAATCTCGCCGGTGATGAAGGCGGCCCGGTCGCTGGCCAGGAAGGCGACGGCATCAGCGATGTCCTCCGGGCGGCCGGGGCGGTTGAGGGGGACGTTTTTCAGGAAAAGATCCAGGAAGGCCTGGGACATGTTGTTCAGAGCGGCGTCGGTGGCGGTGAAGCCGGGGAGCACCGCGTTGCACCGCACCCCCTGCCGGGCATACTGCACGGCGATGTCCTTGGTGAGGAAGTGGATGGCCGCCTTGCTGACGCCATAGGCCGTGCGGCTCAGATCGGGGTAGAGGCCGCCCACGGAGCCGATGTTGATGATGGAGCCGCCGCCGTTTTTGGCCATGAGGGGCACCGCCGCCTTGCTGGGCAGATACACGCTCTTGAGGTTGGTGTTGACGATGCGGAAGAAGTCCTCTGAGGGGCCGTTCACCACGTCCAGGTCGGTCTTGACGTCGGTGGAGCCGAAGTTGTTCACCAGAATGTCCAGCCGGCCCTCCTTGGCCGCCACCTCGTCCACCATGCCGGAAAAGCTCTCCTCCCGGGAGGCGTCAAAGAAGACCACCCCGGCCCGCCCGCCGGCGGCAATCAGCTCGTCGGCGATCTGCTGTCCGGCCTCCAGGCGGCGGACCCCGAGATAGACCGCGGCCCCCTGGGCGGCCAGCGTCTTGGCGCAGGCCAGGCCGATGCCGCGGGTGGAGGAGGAGACCAGAGCGACCTTGTTTTCGAGTTCTTTCATGCTTATTCTCCTTTTCAAACCGATTAGTATAGATATGATACTGTGATGATAGCACTTAAGAACCCAAATGACAAGCGTTAATTTTTTGACGTATGCAGCAAGAAAGGAGGCCCTGGGAACCGGAAGGTTCCCAGGGCCTCCTGCTGTACTGCCGTTACAGGCACTCGAAGATACCTGCCGCGCCCATGCCGCCGCCGATGCACATGGTGACCATGCCGTAACGGCCGCCGGTGCGCTCCAGATAGCTTAAGGCCTTACAGGTGAGCATGGCGCCGGTGGCGCCCAGGGGGTGGCCCAGGGCCATGGCGCCGCCCCAGGGGTTGACCCTGGCCGGGTCCATGCCCAGGGTGCGGATGACCGCCAGGGCCTGGGAGGCAAAGGCCTCGTTGAGCTCAATGGTGTCCATCTGCTCCAGGGTAAGGCCGGCCTTTCTGAGCGCCTTGGGCACCGCCTCGATGGGGCCGACGCCCATGACCTCCGCAGGCACGCCGCCGGTGGCAAAGGAGACAAAGCGGGCCAGGGGCTTCACGCCCAGCTCTGCGGCTTTTTCCTCCGACATGAGCACCACGAAGCCGGCACCGTCGGTCATCTGGGAGGAGGTGGCTGCGGTGACGGAGCCGTTTTCCAGGAAGCAGGGCTTCAGCCCGGCCAGCGTCTCCGCAGTGGTGCCGGGGCGGATGCCCTCGTCCCGGCAGACCACCACCTCGCCGCCGTCGGGGCCGGGGACGGTGATGGGGATGATCTGTCCGTCAAAGCAGCCGCCGGCCTGGGCCTGGGCGGCCCGGCGGTGGCTCTCAACGGCCATGGCGTCCATATCGGCCCGGCTGATGCCCCACTGGCGGGCCACATTTTCCGCCGTGATGCCCATGGTGGTGTATACCTCGGGGCGGTGCTCCGCCAGCCAGGGGTCGGCATCCTCCGCGCCCACCAGCATGGGAACCAGAGACATGGACTCCACGCCGCCGGCGATGACCACGTCCTCCTCCCCGCAGCGGATGGCGTTGGCGGCGGTGGCGATGGTCTGCAGGCCGGAGGAGCAGTAGCGGTTGACGGTCTGGGCGGTGACGCAGTCGGGCAGCCCGGCCCGCTGGACAATCAGCCGGGCCATATTGCCGCCCTGGACACCGAAGGGCATGGCGCAGCCCATGATCACGTCGCCGATGTCCTCCGGCCGGAGCTGGGGTACTCTGGCCAGCACACCCAGAAGGGTCTGGGCGCCATACTCCACGGGGTGGAGCTGGGCAAAGGAGCCCTTGCGGGCCTTGCAGTAGGGGGTGCGGCCGAAGGCGACAACCACGGCCTGTCTCAGTTGTGTCTGCATGGTAATGTTCCTCTCCTCAGTCTGTCTATTTTAATTGGTATTGTTCCATTTTTTCGTAGAGCACTGTGCGGGAGATGTCCAGAAGCGCGGCGGCCTTGACCCGGTTTCCCCCGGCGGCGGCCAGGGCGTCCCGAATAAGCTCCCGCTCAAAGGCCTGGCGGGCGGGGCGCAGCTTGAAGTCCCCCGGCCCGGTGAGCTGGCGCCGCCGCCGGGCCTGCATCCGCTGCTCCAGTTGGCGGAAGTCCCGCCGCCGCAGGATGGGGGAGTCAGCCGCGTTCATGGCGCTCTCCACCGCGTTCTGCAGCTCGCGGACGTTGCCCGGCCAGTCGTAATCCATCAGCAGGTCCATGGCGCCGGGGGCCACCCCCTCGATGACCATGCCGAGCTGGTAGTTGAGCCGGTGGATAAAGTTGTCCACAAGCAGGGGCAGATCCTCCTTCCGCTCCCGCAGGGTGGGGGCCTGGATGCGGATGACGTTGAGGCGGTAATAGAGGTCGCTGCGGAATTGTCCCGCCTCCACCAGCGTCTCCAGCGGGATATTGGAGGCGGCGATCACCCGCACGTCGATGGGAATGCTCTTCTCCCCGCCCACCGGGTCGATCTCCATCTCCTGAAGTACCCGGAGAAACTTGGGCTGCATGGTGGCGGTGAGCAGGTTGACCTCGTCGAGAAAAATGGAGCCGCCGCTGGCGAGCTGAAAGCGGCCGATGCGGCCCTTCCGGGCCGCGCCGGTGAAGGCGCCGGCGGCGTAGCCGAAGAACTCGGACTCCATCAGCTCGGCCGGAATCGCGGAGCAGTTGACCCGCACAAAGTTGGCCGCCTTGCGGGCGCTCATGGCGTGGATAGAGTGGGCGATGAGCTCCTTGCCGCTGCCCGTCTCCCCCTCAATGAGCACCGTGGAGGTGGAGCGGGCGGCCTGGACGATCTGCTCCTTCAGGCGGAGGACCGAGGCGCTTTCGCCGATGATGTTGTCCAGTCCGTAGCGTGCGCCCCGCTCCCGGGACAGCTCCTGCTGGTAGAACTCCACCTTGCTGGACAGCTCGCCGATGCGCCGGGTCAGGTTCTGAGCGTCCTCCATACCCTGGACGATGACATAGAGAAACAGCCCGCACAGCTTCCCATCCCGGTCAAAGCGGGGAAAATAGGAGGTAAAGGCGGGGCCGTTGGCGTTGACGGCCTTGGCAAAGACCGGCTTGCCCGTGTGGAAGACCTCGGTGGCGTGGGTGTCGGGCACCATTTCCCAAACCTTCCGGCCGATGGCCTCCTGTGCGGTGTGGCCGGTGTAGCGCTCCCAGCCCGGGCTGACATAGGTGTAGACGCCGTCCTGGTCCAGAACCGCCATGGCGGCCAGACCCTCGATAAATTCCAGCATGGTGCTCGGATCAATGTGGTTTTCCAATGCGGCTTCCTCCACTCATACACGGTACGGAATGTATTAACGATAGCAAGCTGCGCGCCGTTTTACAATGGTTAATTTCACCGAAAATGAATCTTTTTGTTTAGTTGATGCGGAGAAAATGGGTTTTTGCAAAAAATTGAGTCACAAAAAACGCCAGAAAACGTCCAAAATTGTTTGCGAAATGTACGGAAAACAAAACATGTAAGGAAATCAATACATGAGGCTTAAAACATAAGAACAGAGGGGGATTGCCAAAAGACAGCTCAAAATAAAATATTCAAATGTACGGATTACCGAACAGTGTTTGGGCGCCTGGATGTCAATGAAAATAACCGCTTTTTCTTACAGTTGCAACGGCTTGCAGAGTGTTAGACAGACTTGGCACAGAAATTGCTATCTTATGAGACGCAAGCAACGGCCACCGGCCGAATCAAAAGGAGTGTAACCACTATGAAAATCATTGACCTGTCTATTCCCATTGAAGACGGACTGCCCAGTGATCCCCCGATCCAGATTCCCAAGATTCAGTATTGCAACCACAAGGACACCGCGGAGCAGATGGCTGGCTTCTTTAAGGGCTGCACCGTTGAGGATCTGCCGGAGGGCAACGGCTGGGGAATCGAGTTCCTGCAGGTGTGCACCCATTCCGGAACCCATGTGGATGCCCCCTACCACTATTACCCCACCATGAACGGCGGTGAGCGGGCCTGGACCATTGACGAGGTGCCTCTGGACTGGTTTGTGGGCGACGGCGTGGTGATGGACTTCCACGACAAGCCCGATGGATACAAGATCACCGCCAAGGATGTGGAGGAGTACTTCCAGAAGATCAACTACACCCTCAAGCCCGGCGATATTGTCTTCCTGCGCACCGACGCCGATGACCGCTGGGGCAAGCCTGAGTACTTGGTTGCGGGCGCGGGCATGAGCTATGAGGCCACTATGTGGCTGCTGGAGCGCGGCGTGCGTGTGGTGGGCACCGACGGCTGGAGCTGGGATGTGCCCCTGCCCTTCGAGGGGGAGGAGTTTGAAAAGAACCACGATGCCTCCATTATCTGGGAGGCCCACCGGGTGGGCCGCGACAAGGCCTACTGCCACATCGAAAAGCTGACCAACCTGGATCAGCTCCCTGTCACCGGCTTTAAGGTAAGCTGCTTCCCGGTAAGCATCAAGGCCGCCTCCGCCGGCTGGGCCCGTGTGGTGGCCTTCGTGGAGTAACCCTTTTGTTGTGTCAGTGTAAACAACCATACATATGAAAGAGAGGGACAAACGTGGGTAACGTCATATTTGTCGTCATATTTGTCATTTTCTGCGCGTTTCTATTGGGCGCAGGCCTGATCAGCAAGCGGTGGGTCAAGGAGTCCTCCGACTTCGTGCTGGCCGGCCGTGAGATTTCCACCCCCATCAACGTGGTGGGCGTCATTGCTATCGGCTTTGCCGGCACCACGGTCACACTGGCCCCCGGCTTCACGATTCAGTACGGCCTGCTGGGCGGCCTGGGTTGGGGTGTCATCTACTCGGTGTGCGGCCTGCTGATCTTCGGCCTGCTGTACTCCAACTTTGTCCGCCGCAGCGGCGCCCAGACCCTGCCCGAGTTTCTGGAGATGCGCTACGACGGGCACACCCGTTCCGTAGTGGCCATCACCTCCGTTATCGGCATGTGCGGCATTATGGCCAATAACGTGGTGTCCAGTGTGGACAACATTGCGGCCTTCACCGGCTGGAACCGCCTGGCCATTACCGCTATTATCTTCGCTGTCATCATCGTGTTTACCTTTGTCTCCGGCCTGTGGGCCACCACCATCACCGACCTGTTCCAGGTGCTCATCGGCGTGATTGTGGTGCCCGCCACCTTCTTCATCCTGGCCGGACGATTCGGCTGGCTGGACGCCATCAGCGCCAACTGGGGTGCCGGCGACTTCATGAGCCAGGGCTTTGTGGGGGCGCTGCCCGGCATGAAGCTGACCTACCCCTCGGTGTTTAACTTCATTATCTGCTTCGCCGTAGCCCTGGTTTGGGGCAACAACTACTACTGGATGAAGGTCGCCAACTGCCGCAGTGAGAAGGTGGCCCGCCGCTCCTTCGTGGCCGCTGCCATCATCCTGATTGTGGTGTTCATGGTGCCCCTGTGCTTCATCGGCGGCTACATGGGCGCGTTCTATCCCGAGCAGCTCACCCTCAACGGCGGTACCGTGGCTCCTACCGGCACCTACGGCTATGTGGCCAAGACCTTCGTGTCTCTGTTTGGCTCCCTGGTGGTTATCAGCGCCGTGGCGGCATCCATCTCTACCGCCTCCACCTCCGCCCTGGGCGCCTCCGCTGTGGCCAACCGCGATATCTACCAGCGCCTGATCAACCCCAAGGCTGACGCAAAGAAGAGCCTGAAGATGTCCAAGATCATCATGCTGCTCATCGGCGTGGTCACCTTCGTGCTCTGCCAGTTCCCCGGCGGCCCCACCTACCTGTTCGCCTTTGCCAACTGCTGGCTGGTGCCCCCCGCCATTTTGCTGGGCCTGGGCGCCATCTGGCCCCGGTTTAACGGCCGCGGCGCCCTGTGGGGCGCGGTGTGCGGCATGGCCACCATGGCTGTGTTCACCCTGCTGGACCTGACCAAGGTGTTCTCCATCAACAGCTATGTGTATCTGGCCACCCTGGGCCTGGTGGTCACCCTGGTGGTGGCGGTGATCGCCTCCCTGTTCGGCCAGCCCAAGTATTACGGCCGCCCCGGCTGGGAGCGGGTGCCCACCGCCTCCAACCGTAAGGAGGTCAAGCTGGGCGAGTTGGAAAAGCAGATTCTGGAGATGCTGCGCATCGGCCACTGCTACATGTCCGACCTGACCGACGCCCTGGGGGTGGACTCCAAGACCTCCGGCGCCGCCGTGGAGAACCTGGATCAGGGCGGCTACCTGGTCCGTGCCGGCATGAGCGGCTCCAAGTTCTACACCTTTACCATCACCGAGAAGGGGCTGGCGGCCCTGCCCGCCCTCAGCGGGAAGGAGGCCGAGATGGCAGAGGAGTTCCTGAACCCCCTGTATGTCCAGCTCCTGAAGGTGGTCAAGGAGAACCCCGAGCAGCAGGCGGAGTTTGTGCAGAAAAACGGCATTAAGTCCATGCGCATGTCCGCAATCTGCTCCCACCTGACCCGCCGCGGCTACGTGGTGGAGGGCGGCCTGTTCAAGCGCAAGCTGCGCATCACCGAGAAGGGCGCCGCTGCGCTTCAGAAGTACGCGTAATTCTCCTGTCTGAATCAATCTTCAGAGGGCGGGGCAGCCTGGCTGCCCCGCCCTCTGTGCAAGAAAAGGAGTGCTTTCCCATGTTTGAGGCGGAATATGCCCGCCGGCGCACCACCGCGGAGGCGGAGGCAGGCCGCATCTGCTCCGGGGACACCGTCTATCTGGCGGGCGGCCCGCTGCTCCCAGTGGACTTTGCCGCCGCCCTCCACCGGCGGGCGGCGGAGCTCCACGGGGTACGGGTGCTCAACTACCTGCCCCTGGAGTCCCTGGCTCTGCTTACCGACCCCGCCTGCGGGGACGCCTTTCAAATAGAGTCGATTTTTTACAACACCTACCAGCAGGAGGCCCAGCGCCTGGGCCGCTGCGCCTTTCTGCCCAACCACCTGCGCAATGCGGCCAGGGACTGGACCCACGGGGCGCCGGAGTACGACTGCCTGGTACTCACGGTCTCCCCTATGGACAAGCATGGCTGCTTTTCCCTGGCGGGCTCGGCCTGCATTGAGCTGGAGGTGCTCCCCCGCGCCCGGCGGGTGGTGGTGGAGGTGGCCTCCTGTGCTCCCCGGATCTTCGGGGACGTGACCCTCCATGTCTCCCAGGTGGACGCCATTGTGGAGTCCGACCGCTACCCCGCGGCCCTTTCACCCCAGCCCCCCGATGAGGTGGACCGCCAGCTTGGCCGGGTGGTGGCGGAGCTGGTGGAGGACGGGGCCACCATCCAGCTCGGCTTTGGGGGTACCATCAACGCCTTGGCCGCCGAGCTCAAGGACAAGCGGGGCCTGGGTATTCACACCGAGGCCATGTCCGACGCGGCCATGGAGCTGCTCCGGTGCGGCGCGGCGGACAACAGCCGCAAGAGCCTCCACCGGGGCAAGACGGTGACGTGCTTTACCATGGGCAGCCATGCCCTCTATGATTTCGTGGATGACAACCCCACCATCCTCCACAAGGCCCTGAGCTACACCAACGATCTGTCTGTTTTGGCGGCCAACCGGGGCATGACCTCCATCAATGCTGCGCTCCAGGTGGATCTCACCGGCCAGTGCGCCTCGGAGAGTGTGGGGCCCCGGCAGATCTCGGGCAGCGGCGGACAGGTGGACACCGCCGTAGGCGCACAGATGGCGCCCGGGGGCAAGTCGGTTATTACCCTGCGCTCCACCTACTCTGCAAAGGACCCGGACACGGGGGAGCGGCGTCTCCAGTCCCGTATACTGCCGGTACTGCCGGAGGGGGCCGTGGTGACCCTTACCCGGAGCAATACCCACTTTGTGGCCACCGAGTATGGCGCGGTCTGTTTGCGGGGGCTGACGGTTCCGCAGCGGGCCAAGGCCCTTATCTCCATCGCCCACCCGGACTTTCGGGATTGGCTGGAGGAGGAGTTTCACCGCATCTACCGCCTGTGACGGCCCGTCCGTATGTGGAAACAGAGAGTGGCCCCGGAACCGACGGGTTCCGGGGCCGCTGAGGCTATCGATAAACCTTCCGGGTGAAGGTTTCGGAGGGAAAGATAGTGTGAAAGAAAACCGTCAGGGTTGTCTTTCGCGTTTGGTCAACCGACTTTTTGAAACTTCAAAAGGTTTCAAAAAGTCCCTCAGCCTGTCGAAAAGACTTTTTCGACAGGCTGAGCGGCCCCGGAACCGACGGGTTCCGGGGCCGTTCTTTTTGTGAAGGTTATTGGTACTGAGCCCAGTTTCCC
>OOCP01003512.1_pt1 | contig 11294 bp, 8 predicted proteins | sample 1671511 | NCBI WGS metagenome assembly OOCP01 (sample SAMN06348164, study PRJEB24527) | human gut metagenome | biome: human gut; feature: ankylosing spondylitis patient; material: feces | host: Homo sapiens | place: China | collected 2015-10 | reverse complement strand
TTCAATTTTTTCAGGCTCTGTAGAGATTCTTAATGAGAATATGCACGTCAATTAGCTTCTATGCAGAGCTTCCTTTAATAAAATTAAACGCTTCGTCAATAATATTTAATTTCTCTGAACGTTTTGACTTATGTTAAAAAATATTGCCGAGACCGTTATTCACTTTATGAATAGCGAAAAAATGCCCGACTATTTTTGTTGGGATTTGTCAGAAATACATATGAAATAAAGAAAAACAAGAAAAAATGTGCTCGAGGTTACTTGTTGACTTCGACAGGAAGTGTAGTTTTTTCGAAGTATTTCAATGCCATACCAAAGCATTTTGTATTGACCTAATGGTTATCCATAGGAGCTATACCAAGTTAATTACTCTATGCTGACAGCATCTGAGATGGAGTACCTATGACCCCTTTTGTCTCAGAACAATGACATCTAGGAGACTTAATGATGAAAGACACAGACAAGTTGAGTGCAGGTCTTGCGCTCACACGTCGACAGATGCTTGGCTCTGTCGGCGCTGCCGCTGGCGCGGCAACCGTGCTTTCTGCTGCACCTTGGGCCAGTGTTCAGGCCGAAGTTGAAAAAATGAAGGAAGAAGGCTGGGAAGCCCATCCGTGCGCATGCAATGTGTGTGGTGGATATTGTGGCTTACTTGCTATGCATAAGAAAGGCACCGAAGTGTCCCGTGAAACCGTTCGCATTATGCCCAATCCAAGTCACCCGCAGCGTGGTTGTTGCGCACGCGGTGCTGGAGCAATGTGGACGTGGGATCACCCGCTTCGTTTACGCAAGCCGATGAAGCGCGTGGGTGAACGCGGTGAAGGAAAATTCCAAGAAATTTCCTGGGATCAGGCATTGACAGAAATTGCCCAACGCGTGAAGGCGATTGTTGAAAAAGACGGTGAACGTGCGATTTCAATGACCACTCACAACTTCAAGGGGCAGTTGTCTTGGTTGCAAGCCGGGATTGGTACTCCAAATCTCATCATGCACTCTTCGACGTGCAACTCGGCTTCAATCGGCGGTCGCCGTTGGGTGTTTGGTAAGGGCTTTGACGGAGCCGGCAAGCTTGAACCCGACTACGAAAATTGCCGTTTCCTCCTCTTGATTGGCCGTACGCTTAACTGCGCGATCGGTGTCCATAGTGTGGTTTCCCGTGCTCGTGCAGAAAAAGGAACACGCGTGGTCTTTGTCGACCCGCGTATGCCGGAAGGCGCTCTGACGGGCTCCAAGTGGATTGGCATCCGCCCGGGTACGGACGGCGCACTCTTAGAGGCGATGTTGAACATTGCTATTCAGGAAAAATTGGCTGATTTCGCTTTCTTAGCCAAACATACCAATGCCGGGTATTTAGTCAATGTGGCAGACATGAAGCCTGTGACAGAAGCTATGCTCAAGGCAGACGGTCGTGCCGATTACTATGCGGTGCGTGATGAAGCTACCGGTGAAATTCGATTCCAGGGTGTAAAGAAAAACGATAAGGGCGAAGCCGAGGGCTTTGATGAAGATGCTTCGACCAAGCCCGATATCTACTTTGCAGGCAGTATCACGGACAAAGACGGCAAGCCTTTGGATGTGAAGACGAGTTTCCAATTCCTTGCCGAGGAAGTGGCGCAATACACGCCGGAAAAGGCGGCTCAGTTAACGGGGATTCCCGAAGCAGAAATCGTGAAGTTAACCCACGATTTCTTCGAAATGAGTGGTGTTGCGGACGACGGTTGGTATTCCGCCCGCAACGGTAACGACAGTGAAGTGTTTGCCTTGATTTGCATCTTGAATTGCTTTGTGGGGCAATTAGACCGCAAGGGTGGTTTCATTGTGACGCAGGGTGGTGGCTTGCAGATGCCGGGTGCGAGCTTTGACGCTGGCAAAGGACAAGGTAAGAGCCCGACGGGTAAGAGCTGGAAGGTGGAAGGCGGTGAAAAGAAACCGCTCGATAAGGTGCTCTTCCCTGAAAGTTCGGGTACCTATTCGGCGCTCTTCGATGCGATTAAGACCGGAAAACCCTATCCGATTCGTGCAGCCTTTATTACTGGGACGACCATGTTCCATCGCGAAGCTAACTCCAATCGCTTAGCTGAAGCTCTAAAGGCCTTGGATTTGGTGGTGGTGCAGGATATTCTTCCTCACGAAGTGTGTGACTACGCTGACTATGTGTTGCCGTGCACGTTCTTCCTCGAATGGCATGAATACGCTGGTGTGAAGTGGGCTCGCGACGGTTATGTGCAGTTCAATGACGCCGGTATCAATCCGCCCAAGGATTGCGATGCCCGTGAAGAAATTTGGCAATTCTGCGAAATCGTTCGCCGTGCCTGGCCGGAACGTGCTGCTGAACGTCTGGGTTACGAAAAAGAAATCAAGACCCGTGAAGAATTCAAGCAGTGGTATAACGGCATGATCGATAAGGCCTGGGACAAGTGGGTCGCTGGTCTTAACGAAAAGAAGCCGGGCGAAGGTGACCGTGTTGCTAAGGATGTGAAGGAACAGGGTTGGGCGCTGGTGAAGGCCAAAGCCTACGATGTCTACCCCTACAAGAAACCCGTCGGTACGCCGACTGGGAAGCCAGAACTTTTGAGCTTCTACGTCGCCACGAAGTATCAGGAAAAGGGACTCCACCCAGTGCCTCAGTACTTCATCGCCAAGGGGGCCTATACGCTTCCGAAGCCCAACTCTAATGAGTTCTATTTGGTGAGTGGTAAGGATTCGTCCTCCTGCTCAGGGGTGGCCTTGTTTGCTCGACCGACTCAATTTGTGGGCGATCGTTCCATTTGGATGAATCCTGTTGACGCTGCACGTTTAGGGATCAACAACGGTGACATGATCGAGCTCGAAGGGATCGACAACGGTGTCAAGGGTAAGTCCAAAGTGAAGTTGACGAATCGTGTAACGCAAGGTTCGCTCTTTGCCTACGGCTTCTCGGGCGGTGTCCGTACGAAGACGTTGAAGGATAGCCGTTACGAGTGGGTCCGTGAAGGGATTAATTCGAACTGGTTCTGCACCGGGTACCAAGAACCCGTTGTGGGCGGTTTGTCGAATAACACTTCTGTGCGTGTGAAGCGCGTCTAAGGGGATGGCCATGAAAGGAAATCAGAAAAAGTTGGCGCACCTTTTTGATGTCACACAGTGCATCGGGTGTTCTGCCTGTATCGTTGCTTGTGCCGAAACCAACTATCCGGAAATGATGGAACGCACCAATGAAGGATGGAATTGGCTTGCAGCGAATATTCGTAAAGTCACGTTGGACCGAGCTCGCCAACCTGTGCAACTGTTAATTCAGTGCCAGCAGTGCGAAGAGGCTCCTTGTATTGCGACTTGCCCGTTTGGAGCGAACTACCATGATCCTGAAACGGGACAGGTGAAGACGGATCCCCGTCGTTGTATTGGGTGTAGCTACTGTGTGGCGAGTTGCCCGTACGACTGCCGCTGGACGCATCCGGATTCGGGTTTACCGATGAAGTGCATGGGGCATGGGTGTGAAGAATTGGTGAAGTCTGGTCAAAACCCGGCTTGTGTCCAAGTCTGTCCTGCTCAGGCTCGTATGTTTGGGGATGTGAATGACCCGCTCAGTCCGATTTCGCAGAAGATTGCGCACTCGCGCACCGAAAAACTTCTGCCGCATAAGGGAACGAAACCCAACTTCTTTGTGGTGGTAGCAAAATGACATACGAATTTGTAACGTTGACAAATCAGGTCGCCACTGCGCAGTGGGGATGGACGATTGCCTTTTTCCTCTGGTTCATCGGTTTGGCTGGGATGAGCTTAGTTTTGAATGTATGGATTCGTTCAAAGTTAATCCTCATGATCTCAGCAGCCTCGGCCATTATCGGTACGCTGTTTGTGCTCTCGCACTTACACCGTTTGCTTAATTTGCCTGGTGCCGCGATTAACGCCTTGCTCGAATGGAAGTTCAACTTCGCTAGCTGGATGTTTATCGGGATCTGCATCTTGGCGGTGCTCTGCGTGGTGACGGTATGGGAATCCTTCCGTCTCTCGCAAGGTCATAACGGGGCCTTAACCTGCAAGTACTCCTTGTGGTTTAACGCTGCGTTGGGCGTGGCCGCTACGGCCTACTCGGGCTTTCTGTTAACGCAAGCCGTGGGTGTGCCGTTGTGGACGACCGCTGTCCTTCCGATTCTCTGGATCTTCTCGGGTCTGGCATGTGCCGTTGGCTTGGTGGAAATCTTGGCCTCGACGAACCGCATCAGCCATGAAGGGCTTGGGTGGTTACCGATGACAGCCAACTTGGTTCACGTGGGTGAAGCCTTAGTGCTCTTTGCCTTCGTACAGGTGGCTTTGTCCGGCTCGCCTGGCGCTGTGGCAGGTGCCCATCATATGTTGGGTGATGCGATGTTCTGGGGCGGTGCGGTTGCTTTAGGGATTGTGGTCCCGATGGTCTTAGGTAACCTTAAAGGTGCGAGCGCGTTGAAGCTCTTAGGCGGCATCGCGGCGATCCTTGGTGCCTTGTGCTTACGTGCTTCCGTGCTCTTTGCCGGTGCCTTTGACCCAGTGATCTTCTAATCGACTCACTCGCTAGTCAAACAACGATGACCTCAGCAGCGATCATTCTGCTGGGGTCATTTTCTTTTCGCCTCATGCCTCCAACATACTAAGGAGCCTATTGAGCCTCGTTGGTTACTAAAGTATGCGATACAATCACGCTTCACCGACGGAAACGAGTAGAGGCATTCGCGGTGTGACTTTTGGGAGGATGATCGTGGCGATCGAAAGCGTACGAAAGCCAGTGGATTCCAAGGCGATAGGGATCTGTGTTGTGTTGTGTTTCATCTGGGGGCTTCAGCAAGTAGCCATTAAGGGTGCAGCCGAGGATGTATCGCCTATTATGCAGGTGGCCATTCGCTCCTTTGTGTCGGGGGTGTTGCTTTTCCTGTGGAATAAATTTTACTTACATGAAAAGTGGAGCCCCTTAGCGAGTTGGCAAGCTGGATTAGCGGTTGGCCTTACGTTTGCTGGGGAGTTTTTCTTTGTGGCAGAGGGACTTCGTTATACCTCGGCTTCTCATATCTCGGTTTTGCTCTACACCGCCCCGTTATTTTCTGCGGTTGGACTTGCGCTGCGAATCCCTGAAGAACGGCTCAGTCTCGTACAGTGGATTGGCCTTTTATTAGCGTTTAGTGGGATTGCCCTTGCGTTTGGTTTACCCGCATTGTTGGGAGACACGGAGACATCAACCAATGAGTTGTGGTGGTTAGGGGACCTGTATGGCTTGCTCGCCGGACTGTCGTGGGGTTGTACGACCGTCATTTTACGCACCTCGAGTATGAACCACGCTGTTCCTACTCAGATGCTTTTTTGGCAATTGGGGGCTGCGTTTTGCACACTCTTCCCGATTGCGATTCTCACCGGTCAAGATACCTTCCACTCTAGCCTAGTTGGGTGGTCGAGTTTAATTTTCCAGGCGGTCATCGTGTCGTTTGTAAGCTATCTAATTTGGTGCGGTATGTTGCGTCGTTATTTAGTGGCACGCTTGGGCGTGATTATCTTTTTAACGCCGCTCTTTGGGGTGTTACTCTCGATTCTGCTATTAGGGGAAACCGTTGGCGTACCCTTTGTCATCGGCTCGCTCTGTGTGTTGCTTGGATTGATCACGGTACAAAGTAGTACGGCGATCGAACGGTTTTTCAAGCGACTGCGCTAAAGAAAAAACGCTTCTCGTTCATGACGACGAGAAGCGTTTTTATTAGGCGTCTCTGAAGGACTATTTTTTATTTAGGTTTTCGCCTAGCTTTTCAAGGACCTTACCAGCCACCGAGTTGGCGTCTAACCCTTTGGCAGAGAATTGACCGTTTTCAAAACGGACATTTTCTAACACCAGTTGGGCGTTGAGCTTGTTGTCGACTTTTTGCAATCGTTCGGCAGTTCGCTCATGTCCAGTGGCCCGTGCGATGAGAGAGGCAAAGCTGGCGACCTCTTGAATCACTCCCGTTTCTTTGGTTTTGGGTTGGTCCAAGGTAGCTTTAGCAATCAACACCTTGGGTTGACCGTCTTTTTGGACAAAATCCATACCTTCTAAGCGTGCGTCGTTCCAGGTGGCGATGGGGCTATTTCGATTATTCACGAGCGTCATATTGGAGACATTGAGATTACCTTTGTAGCCAATATGCGGTGGTTCCGAAAGGATGTAAAGTAGGTCCCCTTTGGTGTTCAGAGTCCCTGAGCGCGTCCCCACACCCGCTGCCTGCATAATGAGGGTGTTGAGGTCACGAAGTTGGATATTCGTAGCGCTCAAGCCAGCTTGGATGGTATCCGCAGCTAAATCTAACTCACCCTGACTTTCGAGTTTCCCTTGAGCGACATTCATCGCGAGGGTGTAGGTGCCCTTACGATCCAGCGAGAGTTGATTGGCCTTGAGTGCGATAGCACTCTGGGTTAGCACAAAGTTGGGCCGAGTGGTTTGGTCGGCATAGCGCAGGGTGCCATTATCGATAATGAACGACTCGACCAGCCACTTCCAAGTCGAAGCTTGATTGGTACTTTGAGCGTTAGCACTACCCGAGGCTGTCCTGATGCCTGCTACTGGTGTAGTTTCTGAGCTCGTACTTGTCTTAAGCAGAGGAGAAAAGAGGCTTTCTACATTCCAGCCCGAACGGTATTTGGTGAGCGAGAGATTGGGTTCGGTAAGTTTCACTTCGCCCAGTGTGAGCTCGTTGCGATTGGGAGCGAACGTTTTAATTTGCGTGGTTAACGTTTTCAGCGCAAATGTCGTGTCTCGACCTTGTTTGACTGTGAGTCCAGCCATGTCGAGCACACCCGATAGCGTGGGATCCGACCCTTTTAGGGTCAGCTTGAGTGCACCATTTAATGTACCCGCTAGATTTCCGCGAACATAGCTTGGGAGGAAGGCATTGAGTTGTGAGAGGTTCACTTGCTTGATACTGGTATCAATGTCCCCATCGAATGTTTGTCCGGCTAACTGCCCTTTGGCGGTAATCGTCCCGCCGAGAAGTTGACCTTTCGCATTCAACTGGGCTTTGTCCGCTTGCGCATCCGAGCTTAAGCCAGAGACCGCTACGTTTACGCTTTCTAAGCTAATCTGGGGCTCTTTACGTAAGGCAGTGTTGACAATATCCACCTCACTATTGGTGACCTCGAAGTTGCCCAATGACCAACGCCACGTGCTCGAGGCAGTGGGAGCATTGGAAGCTGTGGTTGCCGAGGGGGTCGTACTCGAAGGATTATTAATCACCCCCGGGGCGCCGACAACAATATTGAGCAAAGCGCGATCAATGCTGAGGGCATCAATTTCGGCACTGCGTTCGATAAAGTCAATCTGTTTAATTTTGACCGAGGCATTGCCGATACTGAGCAGTTTGTCCGTGCGGTTACCGTTAGTTTGATTCGTTTGGATATTACGCAATTGAGCAGTGCCGTTGACAAAGAGCCGTCCAGGGTTCCCACCCGTTGGATTACGGAAGACAAACGTTAAGTCACTCGAGAGTTTGCCCGTTTGAAGTTGTAGTGAGGGCGTGTTGAGTGACGGAACCAATTTGGTTAAGGGGGTAATATCCAAATCTTTAACTTTGAAGTTAAGTCGTGCCTCAAGGGTCGTGCCAAACGGTTTCGTCGAGCCCGTGGCATAGATCGTACTGCCATTCAAATCAAACGACAAAGACGGCGTCAATAGGCTTTCCTGAGCGCCAGGAAGGGTGCTGACGAAGGGCAAACTTAAATTAAAGTTGGTAATCGATTGGTCTAGACCGTTGGCTTTGTCGGTAACGTGGACCATCGCATTTTTCACGTTGATGTTGTAGAAGGCGAAATTGGGTAAACCCTTGCGCGGAGCGGGTTGCTCTTGGGTGTCTGGCGTGCCATTCGTTTTATTTTCCACGAGGTTACGAATATCAGGATCGCTCATGGCGACTTCAGCCGTGAGTCCATCGACCGTGATCTCATCAAATACCGGTGCAAAATGGCGCACTGTTTGCGCAGACAGATCGAGACGCAATAAAGGCACATTGATTAGGGCAGGTTGCTCAGCGCTGAGTCCAGCAATTTGCAGTTGTCGAATTTCCAATAACCCTGACCACGGATTAAAGGTAACCTTTTGGATTTGGATTTGCCGATTTAATGAATGGGCCACGCCACGTTCCAGTGACATTTTGACCAAGTAAGGGACGGCAAAGTATCCCGCAGCAGCGTAGAGTGCGGTACCCACAATCGCTGTCGTCACTACGACATTGAGAAGTTTGGCCATCTTGGAGTCCTAAAGCTCGCTTTAAATCAATAAAATGTTTGCTTAATTCGGTGCTAAATGCTTTAGCACGGTGTATTGATTCCATTGTTACATATTTTGAGCGCCTTGGCGCAGTGCGACAAAGAAAAAGCGCCCAGGGCTAGTGGGCGCTTGCGAAAAAGTATTTCGGATAGAGAGAAGGTTTTCGATTAGAAACGCATTTCCTCATAACGCACAAAATGCGTTTTGTGGGCAATGCGATACCAGAGCCAAATCCCTAAAAAGAGTGGAATGCTGATATAGGTTGCCAAAATCCCTTCCCAGTCAATGGTCTCAGCGATGAAGGCCTCATAATTTTGTCCGAGCATAATGAGCATGCAGAGCGTAAAGGCAAAGAGTGGCCCTAAGGGGAAAAACCGCGAACGATACGGAAGGTCTTCCAAACGATGCCCTTGTGCGAGATAGCCTTTGCGGAATCGGTAATGGCTGATGGCAATCCCTAACCAAGCAATAAAGCCACTCATCCCAGAGGTGTTGAGTAACCAGAGATAAACCGATTGGTTTTTAAAGAGGGAGGTTAAAAAGCATAAGGCGGCGATGGCAGTGGTCGCAATCAACGCATTAATCGGTACCCCATGGCGCGTGAGTTTCTTAAAGCAACTGGGGGCTTTTCCTGTCATGGCTAACGTCCAGAGCATACGGGTACTGGCATACATCCCAGAGTTGCCCGCGGAGAGGACCGAGGTAAGAATGACCGCATTCATGATGGTGGCCGCCGACGCGAGACCAGCCTTTTCAAATAACAACGTAAACGGACTTACGCTAATATCCGTCACATCGTTTTTCAATAAACGCGGATCGGTATACGGAATAATCAGACCGATGACAAGAATGGCGAACACATAAAAGAGCAAAATACGCCAGAACACTTGTCGAACCGCTTTGGGAATATTTTTCGCGGGGTCTTCACTTTCGCCCGCAGCAATCCCAATCAATTCCGTACCTTGGAATGAGAAGCCCACGATCATGGATACGCCAATGAGGGCAGGAAGTCCTCCCACAAAGGGTGCATCCCCAATGAGCCAGTTGGCCCAGCCCGCAGGGGTATCTCCGCGAAAGATTCCAATGATCATCAAAAGACCCGTGATAATCATGACAATCACGGTGATGACTTTAATTAAAGCGAACCAATACTCGGCTTCACCAAAGACTTTGACGGAGACGGAGTTGAGTAAAAAGAGTATTGCGAGGAAGATGGCACTCCAAATCCATCCCTGCACATCGGGGAACCACCATCCCATCACTAGTTGGGCAGCAACGAGGTCCACGGCAATGGTAACCGCCCAGTTGTACCAGTAATTCCAGCCCAGTGCGAACCCAAAGGCGGGATCAACAAATCGAGCGCCATAGGCAGCAAACGAGCCGGACTCGGGCATAAAGGCCGCGAGCTCTCCTAGACTGGTCATTAAAAAATAAACCATCAAACCAATCAGACCATAGGAAAGCAGTGCACTGCCAGGACCCGCCATGGCAATCGTAGCGCCTGAGGCAACAAATAGCCCAGTCCCAATGGATCCACCAATGGCAATCATGGTGAGGTGGCGTGCTTGTAGGTTGCGGCGTAAGCCACTTTCTTCGTGAATTGTCATGCCGACGATTCCTTCTTCAGTTGAAGATTACGAAAATGACAAACTTGAGCGGAAGTCGATCTCGACAAGACTCGAAAACCTCGAGCAATGGTGATCTCAATAGCGCCTCCGATGGGGGGAGAGCCCACCGGGAGTGACGACACTATTCGTAGTCGTCCCCAACGAACTATTCTGCCGAATATTTCGTTTCGGCGAACAACTCCTTTTTGTTTACATGTACGGGTGCCCCCTCTGTAAACATACTATTAGTTGCTCGCTCCTCTATCTGTCTCGTCCAGCACCCGTGAGGGTATTGTTGATGATTGAGTGCTGATTTTTGGATTGTACATGAGAAGTGTTCTCTTCAATATCAAGCGGCGTTTGGATGAGGGAAAAAATTGCCCTGAAGTGGGGTTGTTTTTTGATGGATATCAATGGAGGATAAATCCGTGCTACAAGTGTGTCCGACAGCCCAAGTCATTTGAGAAGGTAGCCACTCGGAATCTGCCTGCCAGATAACGGGATTGAGCAATGATCTGAGAGGTTTGAGCAACGAAGACACGACGGGCGTTGTTAAGCTTTGTCCTATTCGTCAATCCATGTGTTTGATTAGGTGAGGGCTATGCAGAAACGAATACTAGGAAAAAGTGCATTAGAAGTCACGGCTCACTTTATGTGGGCATAAAAATAGACAACCTCGTTATCGATAGGCAATCGAGAACGAGGTTGTCTGCGTATTTGGTGGAGGGAACGACGACCTACCGCAAAACAGTCTCGAAGCCCGCGCTCCTCGTAACTACTTGATAATAAACGCCGAAGTCATCTTGCATAACCACTTCCCGACAACCCGACCAGAGAAACGAATTTCTCCCCTGATTTCCCGGCACCGGACGAGGGTGACGGGTTTGCAATAAAACCGGATACCTGGCGCTTCTCAGCAACAACTTCGAATCCGGTTTTCGGACGCCGGTTCGGTTCCCAAAACGGGAATCGAATTGGCCTGAGCATCAACCTTTTGGCGGATACGGATCGTTCCCGTGGCTGTCCTTGTTCTGGATCTTCCCGTCCTTGCCATGGATGTAGAACTCGGTGCCTTGGTTCTGGCTGATCTTGCGCCCGGCATCGACGGCTTTCTGCTTCTTATCGAAGTGGCCGCTGCTACGGGTCGCGCCATCTTTCTTGACGTCCCAGCCGCCGTCGGCGTTGGGCACGACATGATGTGATCCTGGTTTCTTTGGCGTGGTCGCCTCCTGTTTACTTGGTTTCTGCTGGTGGGGTGGAATCCCGCACCAAACGACTATTGAAAGTACGCAATCGAAGCGCTGCGGGCTGCCGCGAACCAGTGCGAACCCCATCCAAAAGCCTGCCCGATTGTAGACCTGCAAGCGGGTTTTCTAGCCTAAAAACCGTGGAATCTACACTCAAAGGCCTTGCTCATAGAACAGCTTCAAGAATGCCTGATCTCTCTTGGTTGT
>OOCP01003479.1_pt1 | contig 11403 bp, 10 predicted proteins | sample 1671511 | NCBI WGS metagenome assembly OOCP01 (sample SAMN06348164, study PRJEB24527) | human gut metagenome | biome: human gut; feature: ankylosing spondylitis patient; material: feces | host: Homo sapiens | place: China | collected 2015-10 | reverse complement strand
GGACTTACCAATGCCCGTTTATTGGCACGAAAAGCGCAGTTAGCTTTAAACGCTGCAATGCTTACCAATCCTTATGTGTTGTTGGCTACTGCTGTAGTAGGACTTGGAGTTGCAATGTGGGCATTATCCGACAGCACAACATCTGCTGAACGTGCTTTGGACTCGTACAACAAGAAAATAGAAAAACTCGACACGGACGAAGAAGATCGGAAACGTACTTTGGAAGGTCTTGTTAGCACCATTAATAGCGAGGTGGAAGCCGAGACCACTAAACTTAAAGCTTTAAAAGATATTGAGGAACTATACCCAGCACTCTTTAGGAAATATGTTGATGAGAAAGGCCATATACAGGATTTGACTGGTTTTTGGAAGGCATATAATGAAGAAGTTGTAAAATCTAGAACACAGTCAAAACAGGCTATAGTCGAGTCCTTGGAACAACAGATAAAAAGTGCGGAATGGGCTTATAATTTAGCTAAGAAGGAGAACAACCGTTCCGAAATGAAGGTTCAGGTACAGCGTATCGAAGACCTGAAAAATGAATTGGCAAACGCAAGAAAGGATGTCTTGTCGGAAATCAATGCCCAATTGGAAGTTGAGAACAGACAGGAAACAAAAGAAACTACATATCAGGAGGATTTGGCAAATGCTAAAGCCGAATGGGAGAAAGCGAAAAAAGGGTATGAGGCCTTAATCAAAGATCAGACGGCTACATCGAAACAGGTGAAAGAAGCCAAAGATAAGATGGAGGTATCCGAAAAGACATACAAGGAGCTGGGCGGAGTAACCGGAAGCGCACTGACCAGACAGGAAAATCTAGCAAAAAAGCAAAAAGAAAATCAGGAAAAGCTGGACGGGCAACTTCTTTCACTTCACCGTCAGAATCAGCAGGATGAGGTCAGTTTGATGAAAGAAGGTACGGAGAAGAAACTGAAACAGATAGATTTGGATTATCAGAAAGAAACTGATGCTATCAAAAAGCAGCGCAAGGAATGGGAGGATGCTCAAGGTGGAAAGCTGACCGAAGAGCAAACTTTAGTCATTGACTTAAGAAAGGAGTTAGCAGGTAAGAAGAAAGATAGTGATACGAGTAAAGTTCACGAAGAGGAGGTCAAAGAGTATCAAAAGCTGTTATCTTCGTATCAGGATTATCTTACCAAGCGAAAAAATGCAGAAGATAAGTTTAATGCAGACCGAAAGAAACTAAAGGATGGTGGAGCTTCTGATGCTCAAATAAATGAATTAGAGTATCAGCGGGATGAAACACTAAAATCCATAGACAATGAGTTTGCCATGCGTGAAGATTCATTCAAGGCGTGGACTGATAATATCGCTAACCTTAGTTTGGAGAAGTTGCGTGAATTGTTGGTACAGGCTGAAAGAGAATTAGAACGATCTGAGTTCCTGAACCCGAATGATCCCAAGTTAGCCGGACAGAGAGCTAAGGTTACGTCTTTGAAGAATACTATCAGTGAGAAGTCGGAGAAAACCAATACATCTCCTAATAAACGCAGTCAAAAGGAATGGCAGGATTTGTATAAGACACTTTCAAAGGTAGAGAAAGAATTTGATGAGATTGGCAAAACGGTAGGTGGCACTGCTGGTGAAATCATATCAGCTGCTGGAAGTATCGCATCATCGACCCTGCAAATGATTGATGGTATTACAACCCTTGCAAATAGTTCATCTGATGCGATGGCAGGAACAGCGCAGGCTGCATCTAAATCCATTCAAGCAGTAGAGAAAGCGTCTGTCATTCTCGCCATTGTCGGTGCTGCTTTACAGATTACAACTAAGATGTTTGACTTGTTTGGTAGCGATACTACTACAGAAAAGTATGAAGAGGCGAAAGAAGCATACCAATCTTACATTAACATTCTTGATAAGGTAATAGATAAACAACTCGAATTAGCGGAATCACTGTCAGGGGATAATGCTCAGGCGGCATACGATAGAGCCATTGAGCTGGTGAAGACACAGAGCGAAGCCGCAAGGGTATTGGGTAAGCAATATTTGAATTCCGGTTCTTCGTGGAAATCTCATTCCAAAGGTTACAAAGAGGTCGATGATATGTCTGCTGCGGGATGGGCTGATGCGGCAAAAGCATTGGGTATGTCTGTTAGTCAATTCAAAAACGCTATGGGCGGTCGCATGACTGGTTTGTTTGATTTGACGGATGAACAATTAGCCAAGTTGCAGGAAGAAGCACATATATTCTGGGCGCAGTTGGATTCTGATACTCAAAACTATGCCAACCAAATAGCGGAAGGTGTCGCTCAAGTGAAAGAAGTATTAGAACAACAAATGACAGACACAACGCTCATTGATGTGGATACATTAAGGAACGATTTCCATGACCTTCTAACTGATATGGATGCGGATTCTGCTGACTTTGCCGATAACTTTGAAGATTACATGAGGAATGCCATCCTTAACTCCATGCTGAAAGAGTCCTATATGGGCAGATTGGAAGAGTGGCGAAAGAAGTTTTATGCTGCTATGGATGATGGCGTGACTGAACAAGAGTATAACGCTTTGAAAGAAGAAGGTCAGCAGATTGCCGATGAGATGAAAGCACAGCGTGACGCAATGGCTGATATGTTTGGATGGGAGTCTGAATCCACTTCGCAATCCTCTACAAGTAAAGGATTTCAAGCTATGTCGCAAGATACAGGCGAAGAATTAAACGGCAGGTTTACTGCTTTACAGATTGCAGGTGAAGAGATAAAAACTCAGAATATCGCTCAAACTCAATCTCTTAATCTGTTAACTGCAAGAGCAGATGCTATCCTTTCCATGAATACAGAAACGAGGAACATCGCTGATGATACGAGGAATTTGATAGCACAATCCTATCTTGAATTGGTACAGATTTCGGAGAATACAGGTAATTCGGCTAAATACTTAAAAGATATCAAAGCAGATATAGCAGAAGTGAAGAAGAATACATCAAAATTATAAGCTATGACAGATTTACTGATTAATGAAAAAGATGCGTTTGCCACATGGGGTGTGAGAATGGGAGAGGGGTTTCTTGATGTTATTGGGGCATCTGCTCCCATGAAGGATTTTATTGAGAACAAAAGCCGACTTGAACATGGGAAACGGGTAATAATCAATAATCCTAAAGTCGATGAGAGGGAAATAACTCTTTCGTTCACTATCGAGAGTAATTCTCAGTCTGATTATCAAGCAAAGAAGAAAGCTTTCTTTGATGAGCTGTATAAAGGTGTGGTTGATATTCAGATTCCTGCTAATAGTAGCGAGGTTTACCATCTTATTTATACTGGCAAGAGTGTCACTTACGCACAGAGTTTAGACCGAACTTTCGGAAAAATTTCAGCCAAGTTTAACGAGCCAAATCCGGCAAACAGAAGCTAATTCACGACATTGGTTTTATTGTCGTGTATGTGAGTGCTCAAAATTGGGCACTCTTTTTTTTATCCCCGAACTTTGAAGACATGGAACAAATCGACATCAAAGACATATCCGGTGCTATCCTGCTTACAACTTTGATCAATGAAGGCTGCAAGCGTAAGTTCACTCTGATGAAGGAGGACTACATCATGTTAAAGTTCTCCTTAGAGAATCCCATATATTTCAAACTTGGCTCATACGTGGAATGTAACTTCGGATTGTTCGAGGTGTGCGACTTGCAGAAGCCCGCATTCAACACCAATACCGCCGGCTACGATTACGAATTAAGACTTGATGCCTATTACTGGAAATGGAAAAACAAAATCTTCAAATATACCCCGGAGACGACCGGACAGGAAGCGTCCTGGAACCTGACCGCCCCGCTTGACGTACAAGCCGGTATAGTCCTTAGAAATTTGAAAGCTCTTGGTTACACATACAAAGGACAGGATTTTGTTTTCTCCATTGATTCCACAGTCGAAAACAAGTCCCAGTTGATGAGTTACGATAACATCAACATCCTTGACGCTTGTTTTGAGATGGCGAAGAAATGGGATTGCGAATGTTGGGTGACTGAAAACATCATCCATTTCGGACGTTGTGAGTCCGGCGATGCGGTGGATTTCGAAATCGGGAAAAACGTGCAGGAAATGTCACAGTCAGAATCCCGGTCCACTTATGCCACCCGTATCTACGCTTTTGGTTCAACAAAGAATATCCCATCTGACTACCGTCCGGTTGACGAGACCGTGGTTGTGAACGGCGTGGTGCAAAAACGCTTAATGTTGCCCGAAGGCACTCCTTACATTGACGCTTATCCTGATATGACCACCGAGGAAGCCGTCGAGCAGGTGGTTATCTTCGATGAAGTCTATCCCCGAAGAACGGGCATCATGTCGGATGTCACCACTATCGAAGTGACGGACAAGGTGGAGAATGAGGACGGCACAACCACCGAGGAAAAATGGAATGCCTACCGCTTTAGGGACACGGGTGTTAACTTTTCCGAGAAATATATCCTCCCCGGTCAGGAGCTGAGGATACGTTTCGCGTCCGGACTTCTCAACGGTTTGGAGTTTGCCGTGAAGTTCAATCCTGAGGGAAAGCCGGAGATATTGGAGGATGGCGGATGGAACCCTGAGGCACAGCTTTGGGAGATAGTCAGGAATGAGGACTATGGCAGACCGCTTCCCGGTGATGTGCTCTTTCCCCAGGATGGAGATGAATATGTGCTTTCCGGCTGGGACAGCACGAAAATAACCGAACTTGGGCTTGTGGGTGCCGCCGAGCAGGAGCTGAAGGAAAAGACTGAAAAGTACGCTGCCAAATCCAAGATAGACCCGAGTACCTATGGCTGCACGATGATGTCAAATGACGCATACCGTGAGGATGGCATTCACAACCTCTACAGCATCGGTCAAAAGGTCAACCTTATCAACAAGGCTTATTTCGAGAACGGAAGGCAGTCAAGGGTTATCGGATTTGAATTCAATCTTGATTTAGCTTATGATTCCCCTATATATACTGTCGGGGAAACCGCCGCCTATTCTCGTATCGGGGAGCTGGAGGAAAAGGTTGAGAGCCTTACCCTAAAGGGACAGACCTATACGGGCGATGGTGGCAGCGGTGTGTATGTGATAAGAAGGAATGACTCTACACCGGCCACGGATAGTAACGTGTATTCCGCATTGCGCTCCTTAGTAATGTTCCTTCGTAAGGATCAAGCGGACGGAACAAATTTCTTATTGAAGTTCGGCAAGTTCATCGACTCCATGATTGCCGGTAAAGGTGCCGGTATCTATCCTGACGGGCGCGGTCAGTTCGAGCGTCTTGAGGTACGCGGCTCCGCAGTGTTCAAGGAAATCATCTATAACCGTCTGAACGCACAGGAAGGCGACACCTCATATTCCGAGAACGGAGTCATTGAGTCCGTGGCTTTAGAGAGCGACGGAACTTATACCCTGAAATTGCGCAAGCGCTGGGAGAATGACTTCACCGCATTCCAGGAGGGTGATATAGTGTACGGGATTGTAAACAACCTCTTTTCAACGGGGGAGTATTACGCCTCGTGGATGCGCGTGCTGTCCAAGAATGTCCCGGCCAACTCCATCTCGGTGTTGTCATACCCGGACAGTGAGGTGCCGGGCGGTAAAAACTATCCTCCCACAGAGTTGACGATCATTACCAGAAGAGGAAACGCCTTCAATGAGGACAGGCAAAGCTACTGGTATTTGTCCGCCACCACGGATAAATGTCTTGTCTGGCTGGAAGGAGTAACGAAGCCTGTCTTGGAACAGAACAACTATTACATGATATTGGGGCGTTTGCCCAATTTGGATTTGTTTGACAATCTCCCCGTCAACTATAAGCACTCGTACATATTCGCCCGTGCCGGCATCTTCGGTGAACTTTACCGTGTGGACTGGCAGGGACTGCCCGTACAGGAACTGGTGGACCGTGGCTTTTGGTCGGCCGAAGTCGCGTCCTCTGACAATCCTTACACCAATACGCAGGAGCGGGCGGACACGGTTTGGCACTACGGCTGCAAATGGAAGTGCCTGATGACGGGAACAGCCGACGAACCGCAATATGCGGCGGCCGGATGGGCGATGCTGGAAGGGAACCCGGAATTTACGATAGAGATCGGCAGCACAAAGGGGTGGTATTTTGATATCGAGACTTTTTCCACAACGCTATATATTACCGGCAAGCTGTACAACCGTGACGTGACAGATCATATACTTGACGCTGATGTGAGCTGGACGCGTGATACCGGGAATGTATCAGAAGATAACGCATGGGCGGTGAAGCGTGCCGGCGCTGGGAAAAATCTTCCTCTGACGATAGATGATCTCGGACCGAATTATACCAACATGCGGGTGTGTACGTTTAAAGCACAGGCGTTATTGCGTGACGGGCAGCAGTTTGAAGTGGCGGAGAATTTTGTAACATTTTAAAATGGTTTTATACAATGGCAACAAAGCAACGAAAAATAGAAATCAACTACCGGCTGTTACAAACCAGTTGTAACATCGAGGTGGTGGGCAGCGTGCCGGACATGCAGGTCTACCAGGCTGACAAAGCTGAATACACTCCGGACTATACGCTGACACCGCTGGTCCTGTTTCCGCGGTGCAACGCCACCGATCCGGAAGCGGTGACTAAAATCGGGGCGGTCAACTCCAGGCTGACCAACATGAAGTGGTACGAGCGCATCGGAACCACACGCACACTTATCACATCGACAAACACAGGCTACAGCATTACGGAGTCCGGTGACAGCAAGGGACAGATCACAATGAAAAAAAATGTCACCGTCCTAAAACCCGTCACGCTGGAGTTTTACGCGGAATATGCCGACACACGTACCGGACAGCTGTTTACTTTTCAGATGAGCCGTCTTGTCCGCGCGGTTGACGGTACGGATGCGATCCCCGTATTGACGATAGACAGCCCGTCCACGCTGGACTGGAACCCGGTGCGTGACATCACCGCACAGACCATCACGGCTAAACTGATGGTAGGCGACACGGACGTGACGGCTACGGGCAAATGCAAGTTCTTCTGGTACCGTCTGTTGTCTACGGGAGCGCTGGAGGCGATAACCACAGGAGCGGGTGACAACGACTGGGAGTTTGTATCACTGAACAAGAATGTATATAAGATTGACCGCAATTATATAGGTGATGACATCACGATTGTCTGCAAAGCCACCTATGCGGCTTCCGGGACTCCGGCATCAACCCCGGGCACATCGGACCCGGCAGTCTCTACGGTGATACGCCGCAGGATTCCGAAGATTGAAGCCGACTGGGAGGGCGTACCTACGGGTGTTCCGGATGGGACTTACGCCATCTTTCCCAGACCCGTCATTCGGGATACCATGGGGGTTATCCCGAATCCATCCGCCATGTTTAACTGCCACTGGTACGTCAAGAAGAGCGGAGATGCCGGATATGCCAAGGTTGCCGACGGATACTCTCCCAGGATACCTTTCAGCAACGACATGATGTTAAAGCTGGAGGTGGAGGACAGAGGCCCTTACGTGGCGCTGACACAAGGCGGCAAGGTGCTCACACAGGGGGGCAAGGCGGTAGTAGTAAGAAAATTTGGATAACATTAAAAACAATAGAATTATGGCATTTTACATTAAAGTAACGAAGGAGGTTGCCGACCGGTTGCATCTGACCGATATCCGCAACAGGACAGCGGATGGCAATGTATTATTGTGGCAGGCGGACGTGGCACGTTTCCCCGGCGACACGGTATTTGACAGGGCCAAGGAAGCGGGCGGCATCTGCCTGACCCCGCAGGCGGCGAAAGAAGAGATAGACGGTACGGACCATCCCGTCGAAGTATTCACACCTGCCTCTTGGGGGGAGGACAACACCGAAAGCTCCGAAGGCACGGATAGTACGGAAACGACCGGGGAAGGAGGAGCGTCATGAGTTTGGCCAGCGCGACCGGACAGGTCATATTTTCGCAAAAGGGCGGCGTATACATGCCTGCCATCCAGTGTAACCAGGGAGATCTGTATCAGGAGTATATGGGCGAAGCGTCCGCGCCGACGAACATCGCACCGGATTTCGCTTCGCTCAAGCCCGTCTTGTCCTTCATTCTCACCTCTTCGCGGGTGGCGGAAGGGCTGGTGGTTCCTTCCTCCATGAAATGGTATTTCAATGATGTCGAGATCAAGTTCTCGGGCAATGTCTCCACCAACACGTTTGGCGGTGAGACGGGACATTTCAAGTTTATCCCTTACCAGCCCGGTACGACGGATTACTACGGATTGCAGATCGTCAAGAATCTGGTCAAGGCGAGCGGAGCGGCCTCTTGTACCATCAAGGGTGAAGCCACCGTGACCGTTGGGAATACCAGCGACACCGTCCAGTTCGTCTATAGCATCCCCATCACCAAGGGGGTCGGAAACCAAAAGCATGTGACGATCATTGCCGGTGACAACAAGTATTTTACCCTTCGGGACAAAGGGCAGAGCTGCATTCTGAAAGCCGTAGCGCGCATGGGCAGTGACGAGATCACTACCGGACTGGCGTACAAGTGGTACAACCAGGTCAACGGTGCGTGGAGCGTGCTGAGCGGAAAGACCACACAGACATTGACCGTCACCAACGATATGGTTGACACGACAGGTGTGTTCAGAGTGGAGGTGTACCAGGGCGGCAAGCTCATCGGTCAGGACACGCAGTCCGTAATGGATGCGTCCGATCCGTTTGATTTGATCCTGAATCCCACGCCCGAGGACGAGACCATCCGGGAAAGTGGTGACACGGTGGTCTATAAGCCCATTCTGGTCAAGCGTGGGAGTACCACCAAGTACAAGGGCATGACTTTCTATTTCGTGTTCATGGACAGTGCAGGAGTAGTCCTTAACCCGTCTACTTCCGGTACAGCAGCCACTTCCGGCACGTGTACTTGGGACATGTGCCAGCAGGCAGGAGGCAACGTGGCATGGACCATCACAACCAAGGAATAAGGAGGTGATATGCCGTTGGTGACTAGAACCGGACAGGTCAGTTTTGCTCCAAAAGGTGACAAGGGAGATAAGGGAGCGCGCATGCGTATGCGTGTATGGGGGGCGTCTGTGTCTTACCTGGAGGGCAAGCAAGGGCAGCAGTTTTACGACATTGTACTTTATGACAACCTGCTGTACCTGTGCATCCGTTCGCATACGTCGGTTTCGACGGAAACCCCCAAACAGAATGTGGCTTCGGGAAAAATAAAATACTGGGAAGTAGCACAGAGCTGGACTTTTATCGCCACCAAGCTGTTGTTGACCGAGAAGATCAAGGCGTCCATGATTGATGCGGACGGTATCAGGGCGGTCAATGTGGACATCAGCGGAAAAATCACGGCGGATAGCGGACGTATCGGTCCGTTTTCCATAGATTCCGGTATGTTGTCCTCAAAAACTCTTTATGAGGGGACGGATTCCCATGTCGGTTTCAACCTGTCTGCCGGACAGATAGAGTTTTATAACGAAAGGACATTTGCACGTGTAAAAATCGGAGGGAACACGAAATTTGTCACAATCGAAGGGATATCGTATGATACCGGAATTGACATACAGAGTCCGAATGCCATGATCGGGATGCACATCAAGACCCTGAGCATTCCTCTGTTCGTGGAGGGGGGTAACATTTTCCTTCATCCGAACAATGACAGTTATGTGTCTCTTCATGGCATAGTGGGGAACTGGAGGAACATATCCGTCAGCACTTCCCTGAATAACAATGATGACAATGTGATGTTTATTAATACGGGTAATATAGAAGTGACACTTCCTCCGGATGTTCCGGGACATACCATATACTTCAAACGTATGAGCGGCGGGGTAAGACTGACAGGCGGGCGCATCCTGCCTGCCCCCGGAGGAAAAGAGATGTCCTCCATTGATCTGGATTATGCGTCCGGATTCGTTAAATGTATGGGCAATTATTGGGTTATGTTTTATTGCGGATAACAGTATTTAATTAAGAATATTATGAAAGTTGATTTTACAAAATTTCCCCTGTTCACGGGGATAGACAGACAGGATATGGTGATAGCGGATATCCGTAAGGATATTGCTGACGGCATTTACAGGAACGTGCCCGGTCTTCCGGCGCACGTGCTTGCGGAGAAGATCTATCGGAACGAGCTTGTGGAGCTTGCCGATGACGAGATTCATATACTTGACCTCTACACTTCCGCTTCGGTGGGGCAGCTTGCCGACTCATGGCAGGATTATAAGAAAAACAATTTGGAAACTGAAACTGGTAAATAAAAAATATTATGGAAAAGATGGAATTAAGTGAGGCGTTGAAAGCCAATGCCTCAGTACTGGAAGAACTGGTGTTTAAATATACATTAATATCCCTGCTGTCAGAACTGGATGGCTTGTTATGGAACAACACTTCTCTCGGCAGCATATATACTTTTAACTCCACATCGGACTATGACTCAAAAAAGCATCCGTTTGGAGCAGCAGGAACAGTAGAGGTCAAACGTTTTGGCGGCAGTTCCACTATTCAAATTCTCTATGACATCAACAATCATGTTTTTTTGCGGAGGAAAGTAGGGGAAGAAGCTTGGAACGCATGGACACAGGTATAATTGTACACCAAGAATCCCAAAAACTAATATTACCATTTACAGGAAACTGACATAGAGACAGTTTCCTGTATAGTATTTATGGATTATAAACTGATGATGTATAAACATACCATGGATTCCATACTCCACTTGTGCTTCTATATCTATGGTAAATCTTATTCCTAATAGAAAACATGACTTGAAATATTCCTCCTGATGGAGTCACTCCACATATAAGCATTCCATGATCATTAGGACCTACACCACTCGCATCAGGTTGTCCTAAAACGCATACTCCCCGCTCAATAAAACCATCTAAATTTTCATTTGTTGCTAACTTGTATCCACGATAAGGAAAACCAATCAGTTCTTCCAGGCATGAACCAATTGGAATTTTTCGTTAAAAAGATTTCCAATCAGTCCATAAGTTATCTGTATTTGAGTTTTTAACTCTATATTTAGCTCCTGTTGCATTATATAGTTTTTGTACGACCCCACCCGCACCATCGAAGGCATTAAATACGACCAAGGTTCCCCATACACCTTGTTTCGGCTTAACTTTATAAATACCCATTTCTATTACAGTATCCAACGCACCCGTTTCGTCATAAGATGTTACGTTGACATCGCCTCTGAACATAAATGGAAATAGTTTCAAACTTGTGAATAGTTCTTCCAGCTCTCAATTTTTAAGAAAATCATGTCAAAGAAACGGTTTGCCAATTACTCCAAGTATTAGATAGCCCCAATAACATATCCCTTGGGGTTTTTCTGCCAGTCGTACGCCTTTCTTTTGTTTTCTCAGAATACCATTGTATGTAGATACTAATTGAAAAGTGCGCTGTATTCTAATTGAAAAGAGCTCCATCCATAACTTGTTACAAAATTACTATA
>OOCP01003474.1_pt1 | contig 11427 bp, 6 predicted proteins | sample 1671511 | NCBI WGS metagenome assembly OOCP01 (sample SAMN06348164, study PRJEB24527) | human gut metagenome | biome: human gut; feature: ankylosing spondylitis patient; material: feces | host: Homo sapiens | place: China | collected 2015-10 | reverse complement strand
CGCCTGTATTTTGGACAAAAAACTACATGGTATTTACATGAATATACGATATTGTGATTACTTTTGTATTTCATATTTCATATTATAATACTTTATTTTTGCTAATTCAATAGCAAAAAACGCCGCTGTATCCCCATAGCTAAAGCTAGGGGTATTAGCGGCGACGATTTTTGATAACACACATTGATGACCGATACTATTGAGGATTGACGATGAAAATTTTTGTCCCCGTTGACGGCTCGGAGAATAGCTTACGAGCCCTTGAATACTTAAAGATCCAGTCTGAATTGCCTTGGGAAAATCCTGAAGTCGAAGTCTTTTTCTCAATTGCTCGTGTCCCGGGGCGCATTTATGCGCACGAAACCGCTGAAGAATTACATCAGTACTATGAACACGAAGCACAGGCCGTGTTTAAGAAAGTCAAGCACGTCTTGGAAGGCTCTACGCTCAAACCGCACTACACGTATGGGGTGGGTGACACGGTCGATACGATTGTGAAGGCCATTCATGCCTATGAACCCGACTTGATTGTGGTCGGTAGCCACGGCCGTGGTGCGCTCAACAGCTTCTTATTTGGTAGCGTCTCGAACAGTATTTTGGCCAAAGTCGACATTCCGATGTTGGTCATCCGCGACGTGATTCCGCCCGACCATGACCACATTCGCATTGGACTCGCGGTGGACGGTTCCGAATACAGCTTGCTCGCGGCGAAATTTATCTTGTCGCACCGCGAACTCTTTGGGCCCGAAGCAAAATTCGTGCTCGCCAATGTGGTGCCCGACTTTAAGTCCATCGCCATGCCTTCGCGTGCTGGCGTAGCCCTCTCGGTCATGACGGAAACCGAAGTCGAAGAGTACCAAAAGACTGAATTCGCGAAAGCCGTGAATCCTGCCAAGGCCCTCTTTGATGAAGCGGGCGTCCCGGTCGAAACGCGTTGCCTGTGTGGCGAAGCGGGCACCGAAATGGCCGAATTTGCCGACAGCGAAGAACTCGATGTGTTGGTGTTGGGCTCGCACGGGTACGACAACTTCGAAGCTGCCGTGCTCGGGAGCGTTGCGACCCGCATCGCCTCGACCTGTAAGGCGCCACTCTTGATTATTCGTGCCCCGCACGAAAACGAACACGCCTAAGCGAATCCGCTCACCTGAGAGGGGCCTCGTGATCACACGAGGCCCCTTTTTTAGGCACATTCTTTTAAGCGTGAGCGCAGTCCACTCGTACGCATCATGGCTTGTTTCATTGCCAACGCTAACATGGCTTCGGTCCCAAACAAGTGCACCACGCGCTTGGTGCGCGTTACCCCCGTATAGAGCAACTCACGCGACGCGAGCATCGCCCGGTCGGCCGAGGGTAAAAAGACCCCGACTTCCATAAAGTCCGACCCCTGAGACTGGTGAATCGTCATCGCAAAGGCCGTTTCATGCAGGGGCAGTAACACGGGACGCAATGTCCGTTGATCGTCTAAAAAGTCTGCGACCCACACCCGATCGGCGGGGTCTGGGGCCCAGCGGGGCACAATCACGGCCACGTCCCCGTTATAGACCCCGAGTCGATCGCTATTTTTACGCACAATAATTAAGCGACCCGGGAAATCCTGCCACCGTAGGGCTTCCGTGGAACTCACCCCCATCGTGTCATAGGTGCGGTTGGAGGCAAAATAGCCCCCCGCTTCAAGGCGATCGAGCAGTTCGTTCGTGAAATAGTCATTAATGGCCATCACGCTGTGTGCGCCCTTACGTTGAGCGGCCAAGGCACGCGTAGACATAATGACGTTTTTCAGTTCTTGGTACGCTGCCTGCCACGCCGCTTCCGTCGTGGCATCCAACAGGGGTTGTAAGGCCTGCCAATAGCGTTCAATGTACCGATCGATCCACGCTTTTTCGGCGGGGGTCAATCCATTGAGACGAAAGAAACGTTGTTCGGCCTCATCGGTGAGGGCTTCGAGGGCGGGCGTTTCATGCCACCACGCTTCATAGCCAGCACTGTCACGTGCCCCCGACCGACCTAAGAGCGCAATCAGTTGACGGGTATTGGCCTTCGCACTGGCCTCTGGCGTCGCGTCGTCCTGATTAATGAGACGGGCCACCTGATCAATGAGTCCCCCGGTTTTAAAGCGGTGACTCGTGCGTAACCACTGCACATTGGCTGCCAGCGGGCCATCGGGCTCGGAAATATCCGCAAACACGGAGCCAGGCCCCACCGCGGCGAGCTGATGTTTGTCCCCCAAAATCACCATCCGAGTCTCGGGCGAGACGGCCTCAAAGAGGTGCATCGCCAAGTGACTATCCATCATCGATGCCTCATCAATCACGAGCACATCGCAGTCAAGCGGTGCCTCGGGCCCAGGACGCAAACCCCGTTGTGTGGGAGTCACCAACCACTTGTGAATCGTGCGCTCTTCGATCGTGATGCGGCTCGGATCGGCCAAGTTAGCTAACAGGGTATGAATGGGATTACTGGGCGACAAGAGGGCGTCCATCGACTCACGTAATCGTCCCGTGGCTTTCCCCGTCGGGGCGGCGAGATAGCAGCGTAGTGGGCCTTTTTCCGACGGAAACGAGCGCTCCAGTAAGCTTAAGAGAACGCCCACGGTACGGGTCTTCCCCGTCCCCGGTCCCCCACTCACAATCACTAACCCGTTTTCCAAGGCCCGCACGATGGCGGCCGCTTGATCGGCATCACAACCCGCGGCCGTACACACGCTCTCGACGCTCGCGCGCTGCGCTTCGGTCAATGCGAACGTCGACTGCGCGTGCGCCATCAAGGCTTTCGCGAGACGCCGCTCTTCGTCATAAAATCGCGTCAAATAGAGGCGTTGGGTGTCTGTCGCATCCGCATTATCTAAAAGGAGCGGCCTCGGAGCAACAAAGGGGCCTTCGGCGAGGCCCCACCCCGCGTGGCGAAGGCGACGTGCTTCATAGTCACTCGCCCGACCCAATAGCCCAATCGCCTCAAGCGCCTCCAACATGGCCACTTCGGACACTGTTTCTCCGTTACGCCACGGGACGGGACGAGCCCAAGGACTCCCCTCGGTGGGCATCAAGCACGACACACTCCCTTGGCGGACCGCACGATTGAGCCGGTTGGCCACATGTTCGATGGCAAAACGCTCCCAATCACTCAAAGGGGCTTTCCCCTCCACGCGACGAAGTCGCTCCAAGAGTTCAATTAATAGGCGCGCTAAGGGCGAATAATTCGCCGGCGCCGTTAACTGTTCCACATAGGGGGTCTTCCAAGGTGCCTCGCCCGAGGCTTTCAGCGCTTGGGTCGCTAAACTCAGCCCTTGAAGGGCCTCGGGGGCATCCCCGACTTCGGTCGACTCGAGCGAATCGTATACCACCGGGGGTTCATCGATCGCGTTAATTTCTTCGCTCACGAGCGAATTCCAATCGAATTCATCGGGGATCCCCATGGGAACATCGAGTGGCTCACCGTGTTCAAAGGGTGCGGCAGCCTCAACCGCCTCCTCTTCTCCCCATAAATCCAAGGTGGGCCATGGGTTTTCAGGCGTTGAGACCCGCTTTTTAGCCATTTTCTTTTCTGCCATGATTATTGTCCTTTCTGGGGTCGCGCAAGCGTGTTGATGAACGCCACGGCCTCGGTTACGGTCCGTTTGCCCGCCAAATAATCGTCTAACATCGGTAAATAGCGAACAAAGTGCGTATCCTTGAGCACCCCTTGCACCGTGTCGGCTGCGGGTTGCACGTCTTTATCGACGCCACGCAAGAAAACATAGAGTGCCCCACCGATCATCGTTTCTTTAAAGGCCGCCCCAAGACGCGCTCTGAGATAACGCCGTAGGGCCACGGCATAGATCAAGTACTGTAATCGGTAGTGCTTCTTATCCACTTCTTTAGCGAGCACCTCGGGCGTAAAGTCCCCTTTCCGTTGGGCCCCACAATGGTTGGACTTCCAGTCCAAAATCCAATAGCGGCCCTCGTGTTCAAACACCAAGTCAATAAACCCTTTTAAGAACCCGTGCAAGGTTTCCCCGGTCAGATTTTCCAAGGCATACTCGGGCCCCATCGCCGCCAGAATCTGCTTTAACCCATAAACCGAGACCGTCTCGTCGGTATGCATTAAAAATTCCATTTCGGACATTTTGTGCGTTGGCGTGAGCTCCCCGAGTCGAAACGCGGGCAGCATCGGCGCGTTGAGTACGTGCAACAACATCGCTTGTGCGCTCGCAATCGCGCGTTGACGCGCCTCGGGCGTGAGGGCGAGATACCGATCGATTTGTCGTGCGGCCAGCGCAGCGCGGGCACGATCCCCGTCGGGTGTTAACTGACTGTGACGCACAAAATCCGCCTCTTCAAACATACTGTGAAGGCATTCACCGGGAAGTGCCCCACGAGGAAACGCGTGCACAGCGTCGTCCGTGTCGGACTTGGTATCCTCACCCTCCTCGGCGACGGGGCCGTGATAGCGTGGGAACGAGCCCGGTTCACGAATTTGTCGACTTAACCCCGTAAAACTCATTAGTCGCCACGCAGGCGGGATAGGACTCTCTGGGGTGTGTGCGAGCGTTAATTCACTCGTCGCTTCCTGAGCGTGTTCGGGCAATACGATCCCAGCGGGCGGAACGCTCGCGGGGGGCACAAACAGGGCCCGAGGTGGCGTCGCTGCGATCCAGCGCTTTACCCACCCCATGAGCGCTTCGGGGGTCATGTCGCCTACGTGTGCCCCAATCATGCGCCAGAAAATCGACTTGAGCACATTCATGTGCCAATCGAGCGGGTTTTTCAGCGATTTTTTCTGCAGTTTCCACGAAAGAATCAACTGGCTTTTCGCACGCGTGAGCGCCACGTATAAGAGTCGCGCCAATTCTTCCTCTTGCTCGGCGCTGTCGGGTTCGCCTGCGGGGAACGTGATGCGCAAAATGCGCTCACGACGGCCATTCACTTGACGACGATCCCGGAAGGCGAGCGCCCGATTGGTACGATGGCCTGTCCAGGCGTGTAAACTCGTCACAAAGACAATCGGAAACTCGAGCCCTTTGGAGGCATGCACCGTCATCAACGAAACGAGTCCTTGGTTGACAGAAAGCCGCGGGGCGCGGGATTCATCGGGTTGGGTCATCAACCATTCAAAGCGCTCCAAGAGACCCGAAGGGGTTTTATAAAACCGGCCATTGTCATGCAAAATCTCGATCAAATGGTCGTAGTTGGTGAGAATTTCGTCCCCATCGAGCGTAGGCACGAGTCGCTCGAGCGTCTTAAATTCATTCAGTAGTCCTTGTAGCGCACTTGCGACGCCCGTGCGTTCCCAACGCCGACGCGCCTCGATGAACACACTACGAAGGGCACTTTTCTGATCGGCATTGAGCGCTTCGATGTCGGCCACGGTGTAGCCCATTAACCGCGTCGCGAGCGCCAAACGAAGCGCCCGCTCATCGTCCTGCGCGAGTAGTGCTTGAAGCACATAGCGAATTTCTCGCGCTTCGTCGGTTTGACACACGTCGTCACGGCGCTGCATTTGCGCACGTACCCCATGCTTTAAGAGCGCGAGTCGGAAGGTATCCAGTTCTTGATTGCCTCGGCACAACACAGCCATATCCGAGGGGAGGACCGGACGCAGTGTGAGCCCTTCGGCCTCGGGTGGTAAAGGGCTCGGCAACGGTTTCGCTTCGCTCGGATCCACGCGAATCCACAGCGCTTGGCGTTGCCCCGCCTCGATATACTCCACGATCTGGTTCACCACGGCTTCGGTCAAGGCCTCCGAGGACGTCTGCGGGATTTCGTCCGCCAATAGGACCACGGGAGGTTGAGGTGACCAAACGCCCTCCGTTAAGCGCCAGAGTTCGGGGTGCGTTTTTTGTGCGTTGACGCGCTGATAGGTTAATTCCTCATTTAAAAAAGGACTACCCGCCGCCGTTGTGGCATGGGGGTCTTTGTCGGGATCAAACCACGCGTTGAGCGCTTCCACCAAGGGGCCAGCGGAACGGAAGTTTGTCCCCAATACCGCCCGTGAGGCATCATTCAAGCGGTTACGCAGGGACAAGTAGACCGATAAGTCCGCCCCACGGAAGCTATAAATGGCTTGTTTGGGGTCCCCCACAAAGATGAGTGAGCGAATCGCTAACTCGCGATCCTCATCGTCGGGGTGCGCGCGATGTAACGCCCGAGGACTCATCACGTCCCCCGTCAAGGGGCGTAAAAAGAGTCGCTCTACGATCGCGAGCTGCAACGCATCCGTATCTTGGAACTCGTCAATCAACACGGCCTGAAAATCGTGACGCACCGCCTGACTAAAGGCCTCGGCGCGCTCGCCACGCAGCGCCTCCCACGTCCCCGAAACCATGTCGTTATAGTCGTAGACACTCCGGGCTTTTTTTCGTTCAGCGAGTGCCTGAGGGGCACGCGTCAGAAAGCGTTCAAAAAAACCGCGCACAGGACTTGCCTCGGGCACATCCAGCACCCACGGAACGAGCTCGGGGGGATTTTCAGCGAGCAGGTTTAAAAGTCGCACATAGGCGCCCGTTCCAATCACGGAACCGTTTTCATCGATTAAACTCGGCAAGGGTGCCAAGGGCCCGGCTTGTCCATTCGCTACCTGATCGGCTTTGGCACGTTGAATTTCTTCCAACAGGAAGTCTTCCACCACTTCTTGCGTAAGCAAAGACAAATTCGGGGTCAACTCCCCGTCGAGCGATTCGCCCGCCGAGAACGAGCGCTCTTGCAGAATCTGTCGGCAAAAACTGTGAATCGTCAAAATGTTGGCCCGATCGAGTTCAGCCAGTGCCGCCTCAACGCGAGCAAGCGCCGTCTCCCGGGTAATCCCCTTCTCTTCCCAGAGCGTAATTTGTTCAGCGATCAAACCGCTCTCGAGCGTGCGTCCCAAGAGCACGTCCGCGGTTTCCCTAAAATGCTCCTCGATACGACGCTTTAATTCCGCCGTGGCCGCACGGGTAAAGGTCATCACCAAGAGACGCTCGATCGAAATGGCCTCTTCGACGACCAAACGCAACACTAAGTGTTTAATCGAATAGGTTTTCCCTGTCCCAGCAGAGGCCTCCACGAGCGTGATCTGCTCTAACGGGGCTTTGCTCACTTGAAATAGGCTCATGACTCATCCTCCCCATCAACGGCCCCTTGCGGATGGGCAAAGGCCCACAATTCCTCCCACGGGGAGGATTGAGAGCGTCGGGCTTTGGGTTTATCGGCTTTGGCCTTAAACATTTTTGCGATTACACTCCCTGATGGTGGGCTCTCGGGGACGGAATCGTCCTGCGCATCGCCAAAATAAAGATTGAGTTCCGTCGCGTAGGCGCTCTTAGGCGCTAGCCGAGGATTGGCGCACACGGCCAAGAGCGCACGAACCGCTTGCTCCAATTTGCCTTTGGCCATCTCGGCGGAGTCGGGCTCCAATACCTGCGTCGCCATGGTCTGATCACAGCAAACCACTTCGGTACGTACCCCTTCCCCCAACGCCGCAGCAGCCAGATTCGTGAGGACTGATTCGGCGCTCGGCGTCTTGCCTGAGAAAAATTCCATCATGACGCGATCGTGCTCATTGCGATAAAACGTGTGGAAATATCCCGTGAGAATCACTTTGCCCTCAAAGAGCGACAATTGAAAATCCTTTGGCGCTTCGCGATCATAGTCCCGCGTCATGGCTTCAAAGACCGCATGGGCGGCTGCGGTTTGCGTGCGTAAGGATTCGGTGAGCCAGCGTCGGGCTTCTTTGGCCCCCGTACTCACGTCGTAGGCGTCACGCAGAGCTATGGATTCGGGGGCTTCGCCCGCACGCAAAGCTCGGGCATAGTTATCTTTCACTTTCCACGCACTCAGTCCATCGAGTTGAGGCCACACGCCATCGGCATCGGCAGACGGATCGCCAGGGGGGAGCAGTTCCAGCGCCTTGGCGACCCACACACGTGGACCCCGCATAAAGTCGGCTAAGACCTTTAAGGGGAGTCGCAACACCCCCTCATCGTCGAGTTGCCAACCGGCAGGGCGATCCCCTAAGGCAATGCGCGTTTCCTTGAGGGCCGTATGGGCATAAGGAACGAGCTGCCCGGCTTGCGCTTCGAGACGAGCCGACAAAATCCGTTCATTGTGCGAGCGCCACAAAGGGTCACATCCTTCGCTCGGACGTTCAAAATTAGTGCGTTCGAATTCGGTCAACGGGATCGATTCCGTGAGTCGCTTGGCATCCTCTTCGCGGGTTTGAGCATCGGGCACCTGATTCAATAACCAGTCACGCAACTCTTGGACCACCACGGAGGGTTGCATCACGGCGGCCTCACTGGGTTTGGCCGAACTCACGTAGGTCACGATCAATCGGTCGCGCGCGGCCAAAATCCAATCCAAAAACAGATTACGGCGGTCACGTCGGGCATCGCGGTCGCCACGACGTGGGGCAATCGCCGTGAGGTCAAACTCTTCTTTAATGCTATTGCCTGGGAACCCACAATCGGCATCGAGTCCCGCGATAAACACCACGCGATGGGGAAGCCCTCGCAATAATTCCATCGAACTCACCGTGACGTTCGCAAGGGCGGCTTGAGGACCATGAGCGGTATCGAGTTTGATCAGTAACGCATGCATATAGAGCGCAAACGAGATGCTCATCGGCGTCTCGGGGGTATCACTCGCTAACGTTAGTTCCACCTCCAAGGCTTCCAGAGCGGCCTTCACTTGGCGCGCAAGCGCGGTTTCTTCAAAAAACGCTTGGTAGGCTTTCATCACCCACTGCCCCCAAGCTTGGGCGGTCTTGGGGGAGCCTGTTTCCTGACGGAACGCTTCGAGCGTTAATGCAATCCCTTGGAGCGTTTCCAATAAGTCCCAACGGTCGTAAACCGTCTCAAACCCCTCCCCTTCATTACCACGCTTAGGCAATACATCCACCAGCGGTAAGCCTTCATCGTCGGGCAACAAATAGCCTAACGTGAGTCGTTCGAGCGCTCGCAGTAAATTCATTTCGCGGTCGTAGGCGAACACCTCGGGATTGAGTTGCATCAAGTGTGCGTCGGAGAGTCCTTCACGGTAGCCGGCTGCCCGTAACCAGTTGGCCACAATGCCTAATTCATCGCTCGTGAGGTTAAACCGACGCGCAATCGGTGCAAGACCGAGCCACGCCTCAAACGTGTCACGATCCGCGCGTTCGGTCATGAGTTTGGCGAGCAGTTTCAGGGCCTGCACCGGTTCATCCACACTCAGCGACGTGAGCCCCGTGATACGCCACGGGAAGCGACGCGATTCCGGTAAAGCCCCAAAGACCTTCTCCACTAACGGGGCAACCTTGCTCACGTCAGGCGTCACCACCACAATGTCGCTCGGTTTGAGCGTGGCATCGTTCGCAAACAGGGTTTCGATGGCATTACGAATCGCTTCCCACTGACGGGTTTCGGTCGGTGCGTTCCAAATACGCAGGGAATCGTCGTCGCGCAATCCCAAGTCACCCGACTCCGTCAGCAAGACGTTCGGATCATTATTGAGTAGCGAATCTTGAAGTCGTGCTAAGAGCCCTTCCCCGTTCCGTTCGATATAGACGCTTTGACGTTCACTCGCCATATCCATATCGAGCGTGGTTTTCTGATGGATTTCTTTAAACCGTGCTAAGTCCCATTTTTCCTGCTTACTCGGGCGCGGAGCACTGGCCGTGTCGTTACGTTCACTCAAATACGGCACGGATGCCTCTTCGTTCGCAAATTGCCACAAGCGGTCAATGGTGACACGGGTACTCGCCGCGTTGGCGGCGAGAAGCGGATGAATGTCCCCGCCTTCGATAGCAATCGCAGACGCTTCGCCCGTTTTGGCTTCCAAGCGTTGCACGGCACTTGCGCTATCAAACCAGTACGCGTCCGAGGGATTCAACACATAGAACCACACATCGCGGTCAGAGAGTAACAGCGCTTTGAGCACGGGTAAGAGCATGGGCGGAATGGTAAACGGTAAAAAGACGTGCAACGTGTTGGTGAGCGTAATCCGTCGACCTTCGTCGAGTTCAATCTCGACGTTGCCTCCATCGGGATCACGAGGCGCCCGAGCGAGCTTTTCTAAATTGCTCCCAAAGGCTTCCATAAACCGTAAACCCCGCCACTGGGGATTCTCTGCTAAGGCTTGCCACAAGTGAACCTGCCACCGATAGTCGGGTGAGGTTTCCAAACGGTTGAGTTCCCGTTTCCAGAGCCCTTCGTCGCCTAAGAGAGAGCGCGACACATCCAACCATCGGAACACCCAGTCGGCTCGGTGTGTCGCGTAAACCATAAACACGCCGGCAATACGTCGGGCAAAAGCGAAGATTTCGAGCGCGTTTTTCCCGTCCAAGTAATGTTTGAGGCGTTGGTGCTCGGGGTGTTCACGAAAACTCCCTTGCCCAGTCTCACTCAAGAGTCGCCAGATCATCCAGTCGATTTCGTTTCCCACCACATTGATGGTGGTGGCGACCGAAGAGAATCCCATCCAACTCGAGGCTCTTAGAAATTCCCATCCCGCACAAATCCCTTCCGTTTGAGCCATTTCACGCGCCAAATCTTCCCCAATGGCTTGGCTGGGCACCAAAATAGGCGTTTTCTCAAAGAGTTGGCGCACTGAGGTATGTGGGTCACGTTGGGCTTTGAGGTTATGTAACAAAATTAACCGCAAAACTTCTGCTGCATTGTTGAAAATTAATACTGCATTTTGAAAGCAAATCTGAAAACTTGATATTTGCCGTTATGCTTTTTCCGTCATTAAAATACAAAACACTTGCTTTATTTTGCGCTTCGATATAAGTAACGTCGTTTAGGTCGATTGTTTCGCTTATTTTTTCGTGTTCAATTATTATTTTCTGTTTTCGTCTGTTTTCAAGATTTTGAATACATTTATTCAGCGCATTTGAGAGATTTTTTTCATCTGACCTTAATTTGTCAAGATAATATGTCGGTGAAATTTTTGAAATATTATAGATTTCACCCGGAAATGACGTTAGTATAACAAGCTCAAAGTTAACGGCAACGTCCTCTTTGATGATTTGATTAATTGTATTAATATCACCGAGTAAAACGTCAAGAAATAATATATCTATTTTGCTTGAATTTTCCTTTAATTCTTCAAAAGTGGATATGAGCGAAAGTGTGTAGTCAATTCCGATTTTTTCGCATTTTGCCTTTAAATTGTCATATAGTTTTTGCCTGAATATTTTATCGTCATCACAAATATAAATACTGACCATATATTACTTCTCCTCGAAAAATAAGTAACAAATACAAAAATAATTATATCACAAATACAAAAAAATGATGTCGAATATAAAAAAATCAAGATAAATTTGTACATGATATATATAGAAAGCAAAGTTATTAAGTTGTAAACTTATCATCAACAAGATTCTTGTCTCGCCCGAGTAATCCGAACTGCCTACCATGATGGAACGCCTACAAGAAAAAACACGCCTTGATGATTATTTCGTCTTCGGCTATGGCAAGCATCACCTATGGGTTTG
>OOCP01003465.1_pt1 | contig 11449 bp, 7 predicted proteins | sample 1671511 | NCBI WGS metagenome assembly OOCP01 (sample SAMN06348164, study PRJEB24527) | human gut metagenome | biome: human gut; feature: ankylosing spondylitis patient; material: feces | host: Homo sapiens | place: China | collected 2015-10 | reverse complement strand
CTACTTGGTCGATATCTTGAGGTGCAAACCTAGATATTTTGAGAAGGAAAAGCGGAAAACTTACTTGACACTCACCGTTTTCCCAGTGGGCGATCGCTTCGAACGTTTCATCGCTGTGGTGCAGCAACGGCCCACGGAAAAACGCCTTCTTCACTAAGGTTAATGCTTTGGCACACGAGCGCATCTCCCCGTTTAGGTACGCACGATCTTCGGGGGAGAGCGAAAAATGGGCAAGCACTGTACGGTAGAGACCAGCCAATTGCCGCACTTTTTTCTCTGCCGTGGGCGTCATGAAGATCACCACATTGAGCGCACGAAGGTCTTTCATCAACCGGGTGGTTAGCGCCGTCTCGTCGAGCGTAAGGGCATGGACGGCACACGCCTCTTTGAGCGAAACGTACTGCGCGAGATACCCCTCAAGCACTTCGGGGGTTTTGTCTTGGGTTAATTCGGCATAGGTATCGTGAAGGTGTTGCCATTGGGCAGACAACGGCTCGGTGTCTTGTTGTTCATTCGTCGGGAAAGGAGACATCGCTCACTCGTAAGTCGGTTTGGAAAAGCACCAGCATCGCCTTCGGAAGCGAGGACATTGGATACGGGCACTTTTCTGTGGTTAAAACGATCATTTCTATAAAAATTGTGCTCCTGTCTTTTTAGATAAACGAAAAATTTTTCTTCGAAAAGTACCAAAATTTGATCTAATCGAGATTTTGCCGTCCCCAGATTCGACAACGGAAAATACCGTTCCTATTTGTGGTATTTACGCAACAATCAAGTGTGTGGTGGATGGCTACTGAGTGTGGGTAGCACGGTGTCATATTCAATCCACTCGGGTATGAAGTGTTACTACGAGCAGGGCGGAGTACTCACCCGTCGTAGGCAAGAGTTATCCATCACAAAGCGACGAGCACTTTTGATTAAAGTCAATTGTGTCACCAGTGGTGACACAATGGATGCAGATCAATATAGGAAACGTTGGTAGTAAGAGTCCCACCGCTTAATGGTCGTTGATTGCCTGCTTTTCAGTGTGTAACGTACGAAACGAGGTCTCCAAAACGGGACCACCTTAGGTGAGGAGCTCCGCGTTTTGGAGCCACGTTTTGAGTCCCGTATGGCGAATGAGCGTTTGTTTGCCACGCACGGCCATCCCTAAGGCCCGTTTTTGCCCAACGAGTACGACCATCTTTTTGCCTCGTGTCACGCCCGTATAGATGAGGTTGCGTTTGAGCATCATGTAGTGCTGCGTGGTCACGGGGATCACTACGATGGGGTATTCGCTTCCTTGGGATTTGTGAATGGTGCTCGCGTAGCACAACACGAGTTCGTCCAATTCATCAAAGGGGTATTCGACCAATCGGTCATCAAAACGCACGGTGAGCGTTTCCTCGTCTTCATCAAACGCGGTGACGAGCCCAATGTCGCCATTAAAGACATCCCGATCATAGTTGTTTTCGATCTGCATCACTTTGTCGCCCACGCTAAAGGTAGTGCCGTACTTGGTGATACTCGCTTCGGTAGCCGGGTTGAGCGTCGCTTTCAATCGTTCATTTAAGGCATGCGTTCCCGAGCCGCCACGGTTCATCGGGCAGAGGACTTGAATGTCGCGAATGGGATTCACACCGTAGGCCCGTGGGAGACGTTCCGCCACGAGCGTTGTGATCGTATCGGGCAGGGCTTCGGCTTCCTCGACCGGCAAAAAGTAGCAGTCACCGCGATCGGCTTTCCCAGGAAAAACGGGCATTTGTCCTTTGTTGATTTGGTGCGCCACGCGAATAATCCACGAGCTTTGTGCTTGACGAAAGACTTCGGTGAGACGAATGACGGGAATGGCCCCCGAGTCAATCAGGTCGCTTAAAAAGGCTCCCGGTCCCACCGAAGGTAACTGATCCACGTCGCCCACAAAAATCACCGCGGCATTGAGTGGGATCGCCTTGATGAGACTATGCGCCAGGGGCACATCCACCATGGAGCATTCGTCCACCACGAGTAGATCCCCCTCGAGAGGATGCTCTTCGTTACGTTGAAAGTCCATCGTCGAAGGATCAATTTCAAGCAATCGGTGAATGGTTTTCGCTTCCCGAGCAGAGGACTCCGAGAGGCGTTTCGCTGCACGCCCCGTCGGTGCACAGAGCGTCATTCGTACGCCTTTGGCTTCCAAAATCGTGAGGATCGCTTTCACAATGGTGGTTTTCCCGACACCGGGTCCCCCTGTAATCACCATGACTTTCGAGCGCAGCGCTGCCGCGACCGCTTCGCGCTGACTCGCGGCTAACGTGAGTCCGAGTTTCGCTTCGACCCACGGGATCGCTTTCTCGGGATCAATCGTGGGCCACGGGGTGGGTTCGGCCGCCAAGCGACGTAAATTGCGTGCTATCGAACGTTCGGCCCAATAAAGCGACGGAAGGTAGAGGCTCTCGGGTTCGGGAAAATGGGCTTCAATCAGATTTTGCGCTTCAAGCTCATGATCGATCGCGTCCTGAATGAGTGTCTCAGGGATCGACAAGAGTTCTTGGGTGAGGGCGACTAAGGCCGCTCGCGTGAGTGAACAATGCCCTTCGTTGCCCGAGGCTTCGGAGAGGGCATAGGCTAAGCCTGCCTGCGCACGAATCGGTGAGTCGGTAGGAATCCCAATATTTTGAGCAATCGTGTCGGCCGACTTAAACCCAATCCCGCGAATGTCTTTCGCGAGGCGATAGGGGTTTTCTTTCACGACGTCAATCGCTTTTTGACCGTAGGCCTTGAAAATACGGACCGACTTCGAGGTGCTCACCCCGTGGCTATGCAAAAAGACCATGATGGAGCGAATCACCTTTTGGTCAGCCCAGCCGGAGGTGATCTTTTGGACCCGCTTGGGTCCAATCCCATAGACTTCACTCAAGCGTTCGGGCGTTTTTTCAATCACCTCAAACACGGCTTCCCCAAAGGCTTCAACGAGCTTTTTGGCGTAGCCAGGGCCAATGCCTTTGACCATGCCTGAGCCCAAATACTTTTCAATCCCAGCAAGCGTCGTGGGGGCATGGATTTGGAGTTTGGTGGCTTTAAATTGCCGACCATAGACTTTGTCCAGTACCCAGACGCCTAAGGCCGTGGCGTATTCGCCTGGCGTTACCGAGGGGGCATGCCCGATGAGGGTCACCAGATCGCGCTCTTTGGGAACTTTGACGCGCAAAACTGCGTAGCCATTTTCTTCGTTATGGTAGGTGACGCGCTCAACGAGTCCGCTTAAACGTTCGAGCGTTTGGGTGCCTGGTTCCATCGGGATCGTCTCCTGAGGCATATTGTCAGCCGCAGGCGCCGCGCGAGGGGCCGTCACGGGCTGTGACGGCGTAGTGGAACGATTAGGACGTTGGAAGCGACGTTGGCGTTGCAGTTCGTGAAAGCGATCAACCATAGCGATAGGCTCTAAAAAACACGCAGAAAAAGACCATCCGCCTCGCATCACACGCGTGACGCGGGTGGCTCGATGGGCGTAATGGTGACAGATTAGCACGCCTTTCGGGCGTATTTTTCGTTCTACTGAGCAAAAAGTGCTCAGGTCGCACGGATGGTGGAGAAAAAAGACAGGCGATCGGTGAGGAAGAAAACACTAAACAGTAAACGTAGTCTGGTGGTGTGGGTTGCGTCTTGAAACGAAGACACACATTTGATGTCGCCCAAGTGAAGACTAAGCCACTCACCCATGCTAAGATAGCTAATGCAGAGATGCGACTATGATAGTAGAGGTTCATAGGGATCTCCATAGCGGCCAATACCTTGCTGTAACAAGGCTGGCCGTTTGCAATACACCACTACCGCCACCTTGGTGGCGGTTTGAGTGATTGGGTTGCAAAGCCCTATGGCGTTGAGGCGTTCAAATGCATTGAGCGCCTCAATTGCTATATTCGGATGGAAAAGTGTTCGAAACGGGCGCGAAGCGAACCCGTGTGGCTGCCTGAGTTCCTAGGTTGGAATGGGACTCGTCAATGTGTAGCCAAGGTCAAGAAAAGAAAGGTAGAGGAGGCGGAAGCCCGAAGGCCCCGCCTCAGCTCTACGGCATTAGCACCAGAGCAAGAGAGCCAGCCCAATCGCCAACTTCAAAAGAAGCTTGCGGTGGGTATACACCCATGCTAAGATAGCTAATGCAGAGATGCATCTATGATAGTATGGTTTCATAGGGATCTCCAAAGCGGCCAACACCTTGGGCTAACAAGGCTGGCCGTTTGCAATACACCACCACCGCCACCGTGGCGGTGGTTTCAGTGATTGGGTTGCAAAGCCCAATGGCGTTGAGGCGTTCAAATGAATTGAGCGCCTCAATTGCTATGGTGAAATCTATTTGAGAAAAACAGAGTTTACTGGTCGGTTTTGTGTTTACTTTTCTGTTTTTTCTGCTCTGACCCGCACGCCCATGTCCGCCTTTTCAACACCACCTCGATACGGAGAGAGCCCATATGGTGAAAGATGAACTCACCCGAGCGCAGATTCGCCACTATCACTTTGACCTCCACCTCAGTATTCACGAGGTGGCGAGACGGCTGCACATCGGCCGAAATACGGTTCGGCATTGGTTGCGTTGTGAGGATCCCAAACCTCATCCACGCTCGGAGACGCGGGTATTTCTGGATAGCCATCAGGATGAGCTTAAGGATCTTTTTTGTCGGTGTCACGAAAACGCTTGCCGCTTTCAGGAGGAACTCCGTGTCCAGTACGGCGTTACGGTTGCGCTTCGCACCTTGCAGCGGTTTGTGAACGAAAAGCATTGGCGCACCACGCAACGCCCACGCCGTAAACGAGGCGCTCTGGAAACGCCCTCCGTCAAGACGACAAACGGTTAAGCGGTGCTCAAACGGCACCACTGCGACCGAACGGCATCCACTGCACAGCAAAACGCCCACGTGGGTGGGTGTCCACGCAGGCGTTCGTCGGAGCAATGAGAGTATTGACGGTCGGTTGGATTAACCAAAGACCATCAGTTCGCCGTCCTCAGGAATCAAGGCACGTTTTGCATCCATCTTCAACATATCACGGAATTGGCGCAAGTCCGAGCGATGCAACGTGCAGTGATTGATCGCATCCATATGCACCGCAACGATTGTTGCAAAGGGCGCTTCGTTATAGGCACGGAGAAAGTCCTGAGCTTCCATGATCATCGAACCACGCATCATGGAGGACATGGCAGCGCCGGTGTTGAGCACCACCACATCAGGACGATGCGAGCGAAGGGCTTCCGTCACCGCAGGTTGCCAAACAGTGTCGCCCGCAATGTAGACCTTCTTGGTGCCTGGTGCTTCGAGAACAAAGCCCACCGTCGTCCCCAGCATTTCGGCCCAGTCAGCCGGAGCCGTTTCGTAGAATTCATCCGGCCCGTGCTGACTCGCGACGCGATAAATCGTCACCCCCTTAAACTGATCCTTAGGCGCTAATACCTTCACGTTGGTGAAGCCCGCCTTTTTGACCGCCTCGAGCGCTTTCTCATCGTTCACATAGATCGGCATCGCCTTAGGAACCATTTGACGGGCAGCTTCGTCCCAGTGGTCTTCGTGCGTGTGCGTGAGCAAAATCGCGTCTGCCTTGAGAATGTCTTCCACGCTCATCGGCAAATCACGCATCGGATTGCGCTGTTCGTGGTTGTAGGTGAGCGGGAACCCGGGGAAGGCGTGCTTTTTGCTTAACATCGGGTCGACTAAGAACACCACGCCACCGATCGAGACGCGAAGTGTTGCGTTGCGGATCATCTGAATGGCCGTTTTGCCCTGAGGGAAGACGGAGGCCTTCACCATTGGGGTGGCATCGTTAGCCATGGCCTTGCCCACCAGCGTCGGTGCCAAGAGCGACGAGAGACCTAACTGCAAAAATTGTTTGCGATTCATTGTCATTTCCTTGGTTAAATCATTGAGGACGTTCCCCGAAACCTGAGGATCCCACTTGAGGGTTTGGGGAGGAGACAAGGTAGGTGCCGAGGAACGAATTCGATACTGGGTAGCGTAAAGGAGATAACGCAAGCGTGTCGGTGGTAAAATGTCTACACACGATGAAATTTTGCCAACTTGTAGGATGAGGAAAGTCAGCGATGCCAACGGTTGTTTTGAAGGATGCGCATTCGGTCAAGGCCCCAAGACCGACGGAGGGGACACCAAAGCGAGTATTGATTGTCTGTGCCACCGGTAACGGCCTCTTTATGAAAGCGATCCCGCAACTCATCTTTGAGGTGGCTAACCAATTGGGCGCTCCCTATACGGCAGAGTTCTGTGACTTGGTGGAAGCGCAAGAAGATGGCGAATGTGTAGAAGGGTTTGCGAACGACGCAGACCGCGAACGACTCTCTTTGGCTGACATTGTGATTGTTCCCTATTGGTCTGAACTGGAGCGTCGCCCGAGTGCGGCCCTTGCTGAAGGATTGCGTGCGCATTATGCGCAAGGGAAAATCCTCGTGGGCCTTTGCTACGGAGCGTTTGCGCTCGCGCACGCGGGGATTCTTGATGGGAAACGCGCCGTGACGCACTGGGCGAGTGTTGATACCTTTGAGCGACTCTTTCCCGAGGTCACGCTCGATGCGGATGCGCTTTATTGTGAATCGGACGGCGTGATCACCTCGGCGGGCGTCACGGCGGGAATTGACTGCTGCCTCTATCTCATTCGTCGTCTGCACGGAAGTCAATTCGCTAACGACATCGCTAGACTCATTGTGGCGGCGCCCTTCCGAGACGGTGGGCAATTGCAGTTTATCCAGATGCCAGTTCCCTCAAGCACCCAAGACCGTCGCATCAACCACGTCCTACAAACCTTAGAAACTCAATTCACTCAACCCATTGACTGGGATCAGCTCGCAGCCGATTGTGCCATGAGTCCGCGGACCTTTTACCGGGCATTCCAACGGGCTACGGGAGTTTCGCCTGGGCACTGGATCCGGCTGAGACGATTGGTTAAAGCGTCGTTGCTCTTGGAAACCACCCAGCTCAATGTCGACGAGATTGCCCTCGATTGTGGGTTTGACTCTACGGTCACGTTCCGTCAGGCCTTTCACAAGCACTATGGCGTTTCACCCTCGCAGTGGCGCAGTCACTTTCAGGGAACGGACGAGCGCTCGTCCTCCGAATGAACCGTATCACTTCGCGTGATGCGCGCGTCGGAAAGTGGCAATCGCTTCGGCCATGGCCTTGGGGTCCGTCATGAGGCGTGGGTCAATGAGCGTCTGAGCTTCCTCGGGGGTTAAGATGCCCATCGCGACGACGGCTTCTTTCACCGTGACGCCATGGGCTTCACAGTAGTGCGCTACGTTGACCCCGAGCGGGTAATCCAAGGCGGCTGCGACGACGGTTGAGAGCGCAATCGAGCCTTCGGCTTCGGTTTGGCAACGTGCGCGATTGGCTTGAATCCCTTCCACACAGTCACGGCGGAAAAGGGTAAGTGTACCTTCGAGCAACTGGAGGTTTTCAAAGAGGCACTTGTAGAAGGTCGCATCCCAGACGTTCAAATCCAATTCGCCTTCGTCGTAGGCCATCGCGATGGCGACGTCGTTCCCTGCCACTTGGTGCGCCACTTGAATGACCATTTCCGGGACGATCGGGTTGATTTTGCCCGGCATAATTGAGGAGCCTGGCGACAAACTCGGTAGTGTGATTTCTTGCCAGCCCGCACGTGGGCCCGAACTCATGAGACGTAAGTCTTTGGCCATTTTCGAGAGCGACATCGCGAGGGTTTTAAGCGCTGCTGAGACGCTCACCACAAAGTCGGGATTCTGAAAACCATCAAAAAGACTCGCCATCGGGCGTACGGTTTCACCATACTGCTCCGAGAGGTATCGATAGAGGGCCTCGGCGTAGCCAGGATCGGCCCCCAGCCCCGTGCCCACTGCACTGCCACCCATCACAATCGTAAAGCAACCAGGCCGAAGTGCCTTCAATTGGGTTCCCAGTCGGTGCATTAAGTTCGCGTAGCCCTCAAACTCTTGCCCGAGCGTGACGGGGAGGGCATCTTGCCAGCACGTGCGTCCCACTTTCACCACGTCCGAAAATTCGTGTGCTTTGTCGGTAAACGCCTGCTCAAGCGCTTCGACGCCCGCGATGATTCGAGTGAGTCGTGGCGCAATCGCTAAGTGCGTCGCGGACGGAATCGTGTCGTTGGTGGATTGTGCTTTGTTGACATGGGTATTCGGATGCACCATGTCTTGACCTTTGTGTCCCGTGAGGCGTTCGTTGGCACGGTTCGCAATCACTTCGTTCACGTTCATGTTAATGCACGTATAGCCACCCCCTTGCCAGATGTCGAGCGGGAATTCACTATCCCAGCGCCCTGCGATCACTTCCTCGGCAGCACCCACGATCGCTTCGGCAATCGAAGCCTCTAAGACGCCAATCTCAGCATTTGCCCGAGCGGCCGCTTTTTTAATCTCGGCGAGCGCTCGAATGAGATCGGGGTACTGCATTAAAGGTAGTGCTCCCACGCCCGATACGTGGCGCATGCGCTCCGTTTGAATGCCCCAGTAGTGGGTATCCTCGAGCGTCATCTCGCCCAAACAATCTTTCTCGATACGTGTTGTCATGACTTTCTCCTTTCGGTTTTGTGCCTCGGTATTCGCGCTCGTGAATACCATCTCTCGTGTGAGAGAGTCTCATGCGCCTTGCTGAGTGAGTCGAACCATTGAAGTAAAATTAAAGTGCTCTTTTAGATAAACTTAAACTTAATGCTCTAACGAGCTTTGCTCGTGCACACTCCCCACCATGAAACCCGAACCACTCAACCTTTATGCGATTGACGTGTTTTGTCGTGTCGCGGAAAAGAAATCCTTCAGTGAGGCCGCTAAAGCGCTCGGCATCACCCCCTCGGCGGTCTCGCAGACACTTGCCAAACTCGAAGCCGACTTGGGCGTCGCACTTTTTGAGCGCAGTGCACGACCCATAGCGCTCACCCCCGAAGGCAAACTCTTGCGTGAGCACGGCTTGGGGCTTCTGGATGACGCACAAGCGCTTCGGAAGCGACTCACCTCGCACACGCTCGCCAGCATGCATTTGCGCCTTGGACTAAGTGAATCGGTGAGTGCGACGATTTCGCCGTGGGTGATTCGTGCGCTCTCTGAGAACGTTCAAACGCTCTCCTCGCGCACACTCTTGACGAAGCCACTGTTTGACGCCTTGCGGGACGACGAACTCGATGTGGCGATTCTGCCCGATGGACGCCTCACTGAAGACCGTTGGGAGCGTCGAGCGCTCTACGAAGAACGGTTTTTACTTATCCGCGGAGCGGGTATTCCTGCGATCGCGCGCTGGGAGGATTGGGAGGCGCTTCGCGAGCATCCGTTCATTTGCTACGATCGCGCCGAGAGTTCAGATCAAATTGAAATGGAACGCATTTTGCGCCGTTTTAATGGGCAACCTAAGGTGCGGATTCCTGTAGCGTCGAGCTATGCGCTCGTGGGACTCGTGGCGGAATTGGGCGGTTGGAGCGTGGTGCCTGCGACCAACATTTGGTGTGGACGTCAGTTTGCCCGTGCTGTGACGATTCAACCGTTGCCTGGCAACGTCTCGCACGTACGCACCATGTGGGCGTTGTGTGATGCAGCTCACTTTGGCCAAACGACCCAATGGGTGGCGGACGTCGTGAACGACGTGATGACGAAACACATGCTTCCCGAACTCGCACGCGTCTCGCCTCTTTTAAGCATGTCGGTGCGACTCTTGCACGGCTAATGGGAAAAGAACGCATCCAAGGTTGTCCATTGAACGCGTTTCACTCACCACTGACCGAGGTGAATGAGAAGGGAATCCGCAGGTCAGCGTTCACATTTTCCTCCTTTTTCTTCGGAACGCTAGGCAAGAGCGAAGGAAACGAGGAACGAAAAAAGGAAGGGGAGTAAACTGACCCGATTACTCCCCTTCACAATGGTTTTTTTCTTCTCAACGACCACCAAACCAATAAATGGACGTTGAATGAATTCTAGGCTTCTTAAAGCGGAAAAACAAATTTTTGATCTAAGTACATACCCTACTATTGCGCTCAATAGCGCAGACCTAAAGAGGAAGACCTTGTTAGGGGGCGCTAGAGCACGGCTATCTTTGTCACAAGCGAAAGGGGAGACATCTTGTGATATCTCCCCCGTCGTTTTATTAACTGCCTTTGGCTATTGGCTCTAGCCATTGGCATAACCTTTTAAGAGAATCACTATGATCACTTCCAAACGCCCTGAGTTGGCCTAGTGATTCCTTTTCGATTCTAAATATCTCCGATAAATCAGACAGAAGACAGCGTTTCTCGGGTTTTCGTGCGTGTTCGAATGGCATTGATGTACTTGTTCATGATCGGCGTAATACCGCGCAGTGCCTTGAGCTGATTCCGAACCTGAAACGATTTGAGCGGTGCAGTGTTCTGCTCGTCTCGTGCTGTGGCTAGTGCGTCCATGAAATCGGCAACATTCGGGATATAGTCCTCTTCGGGAATTTTTCGGATGACACAATTCCAATCCACGAGCGTATCGACATTCTCAGCACAAAGGACGGCCGACTTAAGCGGGTCGTCGAGGTGCGTACAAATCAAGGCGGGTAAGTTAGCAACACCTGCTTCAAGAGGGACTTGTCCTACGCCGCCTATAAAAGCATAGTCTCGGCTGTGCGTTTGGAGATATTCCCGCGTATTAATTGCGCCAATCAAGCTTTCTGCTGGCAGTTGACGGACAAAGTTTTGTACGACGGTTTGTGAGGAAATGGAACCAGCGATGTGGTATTGGAATCCAAACTGCTCACAAATTTTGATGAAGTTCTGAAGCGTGGGTAGTTTCTCGTCATCAATACGGCCGACATAGAGCGCATATCGCGCTTGAACGTTGTAGGGTGGCGGTATTTCGGGTATGGCCACCGCGTTGGGGATGTTCACTATATCTTCAATATCGGTATAGAACCTCGTACTCACTGAGCAGCGGTAGTCCAGTAACCGCATTTGTTGCGGATCCAAGTCAAGGTAGCCATGCAACATACAGCCCACTGTTTTCACGCGTTCTTTGAGTTGATTTAGGTCGATGTCATGAAAGAGCCGGGTATCCTTCATGTTGAATTCCACGAGCACAGGGTGTGCGTATTCCACCATCTCCATGAGCTGAGCCGTGGCATTGGGAGCACAGTGTTTTAAGAACACGGTGGGAAAATCCTTCAACGGTTCATAGTGATGCTCTTCTAAAACGAGAACAGGTTGTATTCCCCGCTCCTTGAGGTGGTTAAGCATGATGGAGAGTCGTCGTTCGACACCACCGACGGGTTCTAATCGGTCGAGTACAAAGAAAGCACACGGGATTCCTGAGGGTAGTTGTGAGAGCGTCGAGAGATTCTGAGTACGAAACGCTATGTTGTGTTGTTGGGCTTTTTGAAATTTGGGGCGCAGCGGAAGCCGAAGTAGCGTCACGGTACCGGTGTCTGTCAAGTTATCTTTCCGCTTTTTCTTGATTCAAATATATAGTATTTCGCTATGCGATTTGATCGCTCGC
>OOCP01003464.1_pt1 | contig 11461 bp, 3 predicted proteins | sample 1671511 | NCBI WGS metagenome assembly OOCP01 (sample SAMN06348164, study PRJEB24527) | human gut metagenome | biome: human gut; feature: ankylosing spondylitis patient; material: feces | host: Homo sapiens | place: China | collected 2015-10 | reverse complement strand
AAGCTTGAAGCCGAGTTCGAAATAGACTCAACAGTTGAAATGATTGCAGAAATTGAAGCACTGAAGGCTTGAGACTGACTTTCAAATACAGAAGCACTCAAAGAGCTTGACGTACTCAATGATACTGATTCAGACGCCGACACCGATGCACTTGTACTTCGAGATTCACTCAATGATGCAGACTCACTTGCTGAAATTGAAGCACTTTCTGATGCAGAAACGCTAGCCGATGCTGACTCAGGCACTGAAACACTCGATGAAGTTGACTCAGATACTGACACACTTGATGAGGTTGATTCAGACGCTGAAACACTAGCCGATGCCGACTCGGATGCAGACAAACTTGATGATTTTGATTCTGATGCAGAAACACTAGCCGAGGTTGACTCGGATACTGACACACTCACTGAAGTTGATTCGGATGCAGAAACACTTGCTGAGGTTGATTCGGATGCAGAAACACTTGCTGAGGTTGATTCAGAAGCTGAAACGCTTGCAGATGCTGACTCGGACGCTGATGCACTTTCACTTTGCGCCTCACTCAACGATACAGACTCACTTGTTGAAATCGAAGCACTTACTGAAGCTGATACTGAGTTTGAAACAGACTGTGATTCACTGATTGATGCACTTTCTGATGCTGACTCGGAGTTAGACACTGATTGTGAGTCTGAAACTGAAGCGCTCAACGATGCTGAGTCACTCAATGATGCTGAGTTCGATGTTGAAATCGATTCACTTGTTGAAATGAAACGAGAAGCCGAGTTCGATATAGATTCTACAGTTGAAATAATTGCAGAAATCGAAGCACTGAAAGCTTGAGACTGACTTTCAAAAACAGATGCACTCAATGAGCTTGATGTACTCAATGATACTGATTCAGAAGCCGACACTGATGCGCTTGTACTTTGTGATTCACTCAATGAGGCTGACTCACTAGCTGAAACTGAAGCACTTACAGAGGCAGATTCTGAATTTGAAACTGACTGTGACTCTGAAATTGACTCACTTGTTGATGCTGACTCGGAATTAGATACTGATTGTGATTCTGAGAGTGATTCACTTACAGATGTTGATTCGGAGTTTGAAACAGACTGTGATTCAGAGATTGACTCACTTACTGACGATGACTCGGAGTTCGATACTGATTGTGACTCTGAAATTGATTCACTTTCTGAGGCTGACTCTGAGTTTGACTCGGATTGTGACTCGCTGATTGACTCACTTACTGAAGCCGATTCGGAATTTGAAACTGACTGTGACTCTGAGATTGATTCACTTACTGACGCTGACTCTGAATTTGACTCTGATTGTGATTCTGAAACTGACTCACTTACTGAAGCCGATTCTGAGTTGGATACAGACTGTGATTCTGAGATTGATTCACTTACTGAAGCCGATTCGGAATTAGAAACAGATTGTGATTCCGAAATTGACTCACTCTCTGAAGTCGAAACTGAGTTTGACTCGGATTGTGATGCTGATGTCGATTCACTTACTGAGGCTGACTCTGAGTTTGACTCTGATTGTGACTCACTGATTGACGCACTCACTGAAGATGACTCAGAATTTGAGACTGACTGCGATTCAGATACTGACTCACTCTCTGAAGCTGACTCTGAATTTGAGATTGATTGAGAGATCGATGTTGAGGCACTTTCAGATGCTGATGTTGAGTTCGATTCAGACTGTGATGTTGATGTCGACGCACTTTCTGAAGCTGATACTGAATTTGACTCCAACTGTGATGTTGATGTTGACGCACTTACTGAGGCTGAAGTTGAGTTCGACTCAGACTGAGATGTTGAAGTTGATGCACTTTCTGAAGCTGAGACTGAATTTGACTCTAACTGTGATGCGCTCACTGATGCACTTGTTGAGGCACTTTCAAAAAGACTTTCTGAAACACTCTCTGAAAGGGATGCTGATGCTTCCTCTGATTGAGAAAGAGAAGATGAGACAACCTCTGACTCAGATGCTGAAACTGACGCAGATTCTACCTTACTTGTTGATACAGATTGAGACTCTACTGTTGAAGTACTTTCTACGATGCTTTGAGATGTACTTAAAGATGCACTCGTTGTATCTGCTTCAGACTCTGACTCGATAACCTGACTACCATTAAAGAAATTAACGCTAATATTATCAGTCTTACCTGCAAAAGGTGAGAATGTGAAGGATGTGTCATCACCAGTGATTTTAGCAGTCCAAGTCGATGTTAAGCCATAACCATTCTTGGCCTGAAAACCATTCATTTGGAAATTTTGTCCCCAACTGTAACCGCCACCATCCGTTGTTACTGGTGTTGGATTAGGTGAAGGTGTAGTTCTTTGAGTACCGTCTGAATTAGTAATATAAGTTGTTACAGTTGTTGGAGGAGTAAGTCCCTTACCTAAAGTAAACATCGTTTGTGTTGATGTCCCTGAATTATAGATAGAATATCCAGGACTCATCTTCGAAATATTCCCAAGGGTTGATGTTGCAGGATTAACATATGTGACAGTGTAGACAAAATTCAGATTTGTCCCGTCATTTGTCACTTTCAATGTATAGTAAATTGGAACATTATAGTTTGAGTCTGTTCCAGTTCCTGTATACACCTTAGTTTCACCAGTCGCTAGGTTAAGGTTTGAAGTGATAGCTGGAGTGCCATTTACTGTAGAGTTGCCATTGAAACCTGCATTTGTCAGCTTGGTCATCATGTTATCGACGGCATTACCAAGACGCTCACGCTGTTCTGCGTAAGCTGCGCTTGTTGCTGATGCCGCGATCAATGTCGTTGACTTAGTGACTTCTTCTTGAACTGTTGCGATAGCAGTTTGGATTTCGGCTTTAGCTGCTGTATCTGTCAACTTAGCTTGATAACTTTTAGCAATGTTAACGAGCAATTCTGCTTCTGAAACGTTTTGGTCCAAGACAGATTTTTCATCATCATGGCTTGCAGTTTCTGAAGCAACTGAGCTTGTTGAAGTTGCTGAATCAGAAGCTGATTCTGAGTTTGAACCACTTGTACTTTCAGTTTGTGATTGGCTATCAGAAGTTGAATTCTCTTTGCTGAGTGATGCAGATTCAGAGATAGCTTGTGACAATTCAGTAGAAATTGATTGAGACACAGATTGTGATACTGAAACTGATGCTTCTGTGCTTGCTTGAGCATCAACTGAAGAGCTTGTAGACTCTTGGCTTGTTGATGCTACTGCTGAAGTTTCAGAAGCTGGTGCTGCACTCAATACCACTGACTCAGAGTTGACCGCCACATCTTGATTAGCAGTTACTTGACTTTCCAAAGCCGGAGTCGTCGTTTCTTCCGCTTGAACAGTGTAAGTAGCTACTGCTCCTCCAGCCACTGCACCTGCCGCCGCAATCCCTTTAAGTAGAGCTTGTCCTGAGAGAACTGGTGTTTTCTCCTCAACACTTTGTGCTGAAACTGATGGTGCGTCTGCCCCACCTTTAACAACCTTGAAAAGTCCAAAGTTGGATGTCGCAGCACGAAGCCATTGCTTACCTGATTTAATCAATTTAAAACGAGTCACGCGATCAGTTTCGCGATATTCCCCTTCGTTCCTTCTAAAAAACATATCTACTCCATTCTTGTTTTATAAATTAAAACTCACCGATAAATTTTATCATAAAATTCTTGTAAGCTCTAATATAAACTCTTATTTCCCTCAAAAAAATTGCAAACGCTTTATGCTGTATAAATACTGAAAATGCTTTTTTCATAGCATTTTTACCCACCTTACATTTTGCAAAACAAAACTTAAAGTTGTCTTAAAATTCAAAGTCTACTTCTTCCACATCTAAGATTTTAGCTTACTAAACTAAGCCTTTACTCTCTAATACTAAGCCTAAATGAGACTTAGACTAACATTTAAGACACCCTCTCTCATTTTCAAACACGACAAAAAGACACATCCCATATCGGAATGTGTCTTTTTTAGAACGAAGCTAATCGGCTTATTCTTACTTAAGAGTAGTTAGTTTTTATTAGGACTAGTCACTCATAAGTTTTAGGGGTAAGTCGAAGGAATATTATTCCTCAGTTTTTTTGCGTTTTGCCGCAAGAGCCAATCCAGATGCAGTTGCAAGCAATCCAAGAGCTGCTGTAGCTGCTACGTTAGACTCTTCACCAGTGTTTGGCAATTGTGCCATTTCTTGTGCAGGTTTAACTGGAGTAGCTTTAGCTGGAGCTTTAGGAGCTGGATCAACTGGTTTACCTGGAGTTGGTTGTTCAGGTTTACCTGGAGTTGGTGTTACTGGTTTTTCTGGAGTTGTATCGACAAGTTTGTAAACGTAAGTTACGTTCTTATCGCCTTCGATTACTTTACCAGTTACTGGGTCAGTTGTAGTCAAGTGACCATCACCATCTACAGAACCTACTGGGTAGTTACCTTGTGGTACCAATTCGTAAACTTTACCATCAGCAGTAACAATTGTCTTAGGACGGTTATCAATTACTGTATCGTAATCTTTACCTACTGGTTGACCAAATTCATCTGTTACAGATTGTTTGATAGTGTTACCATTTTCATCTACATAGTGAACGTAAACATTACCCTTAGGTTGTGCTGGTTGTTCTTTGAGTTTGTAGATGTAAGTAACGTCTTTACGTCCTTCGATAACTTTACCTGTTGTAGCGTCTGATGACTCAAGGTGACCTTGTTCGTCAACTTTACCTACATTGTAGTTACCTGCTGGTACCAATTCGTAAACTTTACCATCAGTTGTTGTGATAGTCTTAGGACGATTATCAACTACTGTATCGTAGTCTTTATCGACTGGTTGATCTTTTTCATCAACAACTGAAGTCTTGATTGTGTTACCTTCAGTATCTTTATAGTGAACGTAAACGTCACCCTTCACTTCTTTGTAGACGTAAGTGATGATTGAACGTGGTTTTTCAACTTTACCTTTAGTTGGGTCAGATGATTCAAGGTGTCCATCGCCATCAACTTTACCTACTGGGTAGTCACCTTTCGGTACGATCTTGTATGTCTTACCGTCTGGAGTCTTGATTGTGTTAGGTTTTTCACCTTCCTCAGTTGTGTTATATGGAGTATCATATGGTGAGTTTGGTGTGTCTTGACGAGGTTTCTTGATTTCTTTACCTTTTTCGTCTACGTAAGTGATGATTACGTCACCTTCTTTAGGTTTCGTTGGATCTTCTTTAAGTTTGTAGACGTAAGTTACGTTCTTGTCGCCTTCAACAACTTTACCTGTTGTAGCGTCATCACCTGTCCAGTGACCTTGTTCGTCGACTTGACCTACTTTGTAGTTACCTGCTGGTACCAATTCGTATGTCTTACCTTGGAATTCGATTTCTTTTGGACGGTTATCTACAACTGTATCGTAGTCTTTACCTACTGGTTGATCTTTTTCATCTGTTACAGATGCTTTGATTGTATTACCATCAGTATCTACATAGTGAACGTAAACATTACCCTTAGGTTGTGCTGGTTGTTCTTTAAGTTTGTAGATGTAAGTAACGTCTTTACGTCCTTCGATAACCTTACCTGTTGTAGCGTCTGATGACTCAAGGTGACCTTGTTCGTCAACTTTACCTACATTGTAGTTACCTGCTGGTACCAATTCATATGTCTTACCATTGTATTGGATTTCTTTTGGACGGTTGTCAATTACTGTATCGTAATCTTTATCAACTGGTTGATCTTTTTCATCAGTGACATCATCTTTAATTGTGTTACCGTCAGTGTCTTTATAGTGAACGTAAACGTCACCCTTCACTTCTTTATAAACGTAAGTGATTGTTGATTTAGGTTTATCAACTTTACCTTTAATTGGATCAGATGATTCAAGGTGTCCGTCACCGTCAACTTTACCTACTGGGTAGTCACCTTTTGGTACGATCTTGTATGTCTTACCATCTGGAGTCTTGATTGTGTTAGGTTTTTCACCTTCCTCAGTTGTGTTATATGGAGTGTCATATGGTGAGTTTGGTGTATCTTGACGTGGTTTTTGGATTTCTTTACCATCATTCTCACGGATGTAAGTGATGATTACTTCACCAACTTTAGGAGTTTCACTTTCTGACATTGATTCAGAAATTGAAACTGAAGTTGATTCAGAGCTTGAAAGTGATTCTGAAACTGAAGTTGAAGTTGATGTAGATTCTGAAAGGCTAGCAGATGCTGAGTAAGATTCAGAAGCTGATACTGATTCAGATACAGAAGTTGATTCTGAAGAGCTTGCTGATTCTGATGCAGATACTGAAGCTGATGTGCTTGCTGATTCTGATGCAGATACTGAAGCTGATGTGCTTGCTGATTCTGATGCAGATGCTGATGCTGATGCGCTTGCTGATTCTGATGCAGATACTGACTCAGACACACTTGCTGATTCTGATGCAGATGCTGAAGCTGATGCGCTTGCTGATTCTGATGCAGATGCTGACTCAGACGCACTTGCTGATTCTGATGCAGATGCTGACTCAGATGCACTTGCTGATTCTGATGCAGATGCTGAAACTGAATCACTCAATGAAGCTGATTCTGATGCAGATGCTGACTCAGATGATGAAGTTGATTCTGATTCTGAGTTATTAGTAACGATTGAAATTGATTCAGAGATTGAAGCTGAAACTGAGATAGATTCTGAAGTTGAAACTGACTCAGATGCACTCACTGATTCTGATACAGATACTGACTCAGATGCGCTTGCTGATTCTGATGCAGATGCTGACTCAGATGCGCTTGCTGATTCTGATGCAGATACTGAAGCTGATGTGCTTGCTGATTCTGACGCAGATGCTGACTCAGATGCACTTACTGATTCTGACGCAGATGCTGACTCAGATGCACTTGCTGATTCTGATGCAGATGCTGATGCTGACTCAGACGCTGATTCTGATGCACTTGCTGATTCTGATGCAGATGTTGATGCTGACTCAGATGCAGATTCTGACGCACTTGCTGATTCTGATGCAGATGCTGATTCTGATTCTGATGCAGATGTTGATGCTGACTCAGATGCAGATTCTGACGCACTTGCTGACTCTGACGCAGATGTTGATGCTGACTCAGATGCAGACGCTGATGCAGATTCTTGAGCTGATGTTGATGCTGACTCAGATGCAGACGCTGATGCAGATTCTTGAGCTGATGTTGATGCTGACTCAGATGTAGATGCTGATGCAGATTCTTGAGCTGATGTTGATGCTGACTCAGACGCTGATGCTGATGTAGTATCAGATACAGATTCTGATTGTGAAAGACTTGCAGAAGCTGATTGTGATACAGACTGTGATTTAGATACTACTTCTGACTCAGATTGAGATTTAGAAACAGCCTGTGATTGTGATACAGATTGTGACTTAGATACTACTTCTGATTCAGATTGTGACACTGATTGTGATTTAGAAACCACTTCTGATTCTGATACAGATTGTGATTTAGATGTTACTTCTGACTGTGATTGTGATACAGATCGTGAGTTCGATACTACTTCTGATTCGGATTCTGATGCAGAGTTTGAGAATGATTGTGATTGAGATGCAGACTCAGAATCACCCATTTTCTCAAAGTAATAATTTACATCAGTTGATGGTTTAATCGCAGTTGGAATTGAGTAGTTGTTTGAGAATGATGAATAACCCTTCAAATTAGAGTATACTTTACCATTTGGTGCTGTTGGGTCATTCGCAACAGATCCTTCTGCTTGGATTTCTGGAACTTTACCAGCGATTACGTTGTAACTGTTGTTACCAGCACCAGCAGGTGTCAATGAAGTACTTGGGGCACCTTTAAATGGACGTGGATAAGTGTGTAGAGTTCCATCCATTTGTTTATAAGTATCTGTCTCAGTAGTAGACGACCAACCAGTGATAATGAGGGATTTGCTTCCAGCAGTTTCGTTGACTTCAATATAGTAGTCACCATTTTTGCTGTTTACTTTTGTAACTTTTGTCTCATCAGCTTTCCACTCTTCACCAGCCTTGTTAACTTTACTTGTGTAGATAAGTGTGTACTTCGATACATCTTCTGTACCAATATCAGATGTAGCAAAATTGTTAACTTGAGATGGATCAAGAGCGTAGAATTTCGTTACAGTTGAACCATTTGTATCCACGATTTCAGAGATACGTTTCACGTAGTAGTGGTTTGCTCCACCTTGAAGTTCAACCAATTTTTGACCAACAACACCCTTACCAAGGATACCTGATGTTTTCTGAGTTGAGTCTGTAGTTGCTGCTACATGTTTGTAACCAGGGATTTCACGGTTGCCTGAAGCTGTGAATTGTTGACCTGCAAGACCTGTTTGCGTGTAGCTTGCAAGATCTGTTTCAGTTCCAGTAGGTTTGTAAAGTTGCCCTGGAGTAGAGTTACCTTGGATAAGCTTATAGTGAGTTGTTTGATCAACTGTTGCATAAGGAACAGAAGTTTGAACGTTTGGCTTGTCTTCGTTTTCATTACCTGGGTAGTTTGTATCACGAATTTGAAGTGTTTCATACTCAAGGTTCGCATTTACCAATGAGAAGGTAACGTTTCCTGGATCAGTGCCGTTAGCACCTTTATAAGTCAAAGTGTTGGTTACATCAGAGTTGTTGTTGGTGATGTAGCTTGGAAGTGAGATATTGCTTTCTCCCGCTTTGATTGTACGAGTGTAAACTTCTGAACCATCAGACTTCTTAACGATACGCAAGTAAACATCTGGGTTAGCTGAAAGGCTACCAGTGATTGCAGAACGGTCTACTGAAAGAGTAGCATAGTAATCAAAGTTTGTTTTAGCCCCAGTAGTGTGGTTTGTCTTAAGGAATTGCCATACACCGAAAGTGAAACGATCAGCGTTTGGATCCAAAGCATAGCCAGACTTATTAAAGGCTGTATCTTCGATTGTTGCACCGTTCGCATCTGTAATAACTGGAATTGTCGTTCCATTAGTACTTGTTGAGATTGGTGACAACTGTGCAGTAACTGCTGCAACACCGTTAACTACTGAATTACCTGTGAAGCCGTTGTCAGTGATCTTAGTCATCATGTTGTCAACAGCGTTACCAAGGCGCTCACGTTGTTCTGCGTAAGCAGCGTTTGTAGCTGTTGCAGCAAGCAATGTAGTTGATTTAGCAACTTCTTCTTGAACTGTTGCGATAGCAGTTTGGATTTCAGCTTTAGCAGCTGTATCAGTCAACTTAGCTTGGTAATCTTTAGCGATACCTACAAGCAATTCTGCTTCTGAAACGTTTTGATCCAAGATAGTTTTTTCATCTTCTTGAGTAGCTGTTTCTGATGCAGTTGCAGCTGTTGAAGTTGCTGATTCTGAAGCTGAAGATGATTCTGAGTGTGAACCACTGTTGCTTTCAGTGTGTGATTGGCTTTCAGAAGTTGAGTTCACTTTGCTAAGTGATACAGATTCTGAGATAGCTTGTGACAATTCTGCTGATACAGATTGTGATACTGAAACTGAAGCATCCGTGCTTGCTTGAGCGTCAACTGAAGAGCTTGTAGACTCTTGGCTTGTTGATGCTACTGCTGGAGCTTCTGAAGCTACTGTTTCAGATACTGGAGCAGCGCTCAATACAGCTGCATCAGAGTTTGCCAATACGTCATGGTTTGTAGTTGCTTGGCTTTCCATAGCTGGTGCAGTTGTTTCTTCGGCTTGAGCAGTGTAAGTTGCTACTGCACCACCTGCCACAGCACCTGCTGCTGCAATCCCTTTAAGAAGGGCTGTACCTGAAAGAAGAGAAGATTTTTCTTCTACATTTTGAACTGATACTGACGGAGCGTCTGCACCACCTTTAACAACTTTGAAAAGTCCAAAGTTAGATGTTGCAGCACGAAGCCAGTTTTTACCCGATTTGATAAGTTTGAAGCGAGTCACGCGATCTGTTTCGCGGAATTCACCTTCGTTACGTCTAAAAAACATATTTACCTCCTAAAAATATGAGTCATTTCCTAATCTGGAAATTACATTTTATAATATAACACAAGTTGACTAAAAATTGTTCTTTTTTGTCTCATTTTCTCTAAAAAATGTAAGGTTTTCGCAATTCTGAATTTTCTGTTTTTTAACACTAGTTGATTTTATTTTAGAAGTAAAACGGTTTAAATACTTGTTTTTACGCTATTTCCCGTAGGTTTTCTCATTTTTAAAGTCATCACTTTTTACTTTTAAATTTTTCTACAATTCGTTTTGTAGTAAATTGTCGAACAATTACAATCAATTATTTAGGGCTATTTTTTTACATTTACAAGTAGATTGTCAAGTGATTTTTTAACATTAGTCCTAATTAGAGACAGGTCTTTCTTAACTCCTTAAGTATAAAGTGAAAATGATTTGAGTGGTTTTCATAAAAGTCAAGATATATGCTCAGACTTGTAGCAAAAAAGGATTACCTTTCGATAATCCTTCGTTATTAACTCAACGCCATGATAGCATCGATGAAAAGTTTCTTGGTGAAGTAACCATTACTGATGAGGTAGGCAGTGTGGCGAGCATTAGCCACCATCTGTGCATACTGCTCCTCGGTACACTCTTGAACGCAACGGTCTGCTTCTTCCAGACTTGAAACAACGAAGCCAAGCCCATGTTCCTTAATATAGTCTGCATTTGAGAGATAGCTAGGCACTACGACCGGCAAACCAGCTGCTAAGTATGTCGAGAGTTTATAAGAGATGTTCATCTTATAGTAGTCAGGCTCATCCTCTGGATTTTCTGAATTACCCCAGACCAGACCAAAGCCTCCTTTAGATAGCTCTAGCAAAAGCTCATGTTTATTTCGCCAACCTTCGAGGTGGACTTTGGAATAATCCTTATCTTCTTGTTTCTCAGCGTAGACGTGGAGAGGTGTGGTTTGTTTCCAGTCTAGGACGTGTGGGAAACGGGTTGGGTTCCCAGCAAAAATCATCTTCTTCTGGAAACTAGGTTGGTGTAGGTCAAGACTGTGAGGTAAGTCCCAAAGTTTTTGGATGATAACCTTCTCAACTGTCAGCCCTTCCTCAATCAGTCGATCACGCATCTTTTCAGAAGGCACCACGACGACATCACAGAGATTATACATGTCAATATAAGCAGACATGAGATAGTAGTTACTATCAAACATAAGAGGTGGGATGTCATGGATAAACATAACGGTCTTAGCATTAACAGCCTTGAATTTACGGAGTAGTCGGCTATCCCACTCACTACCGTTCCATGATGGGGACTGGAAGAAAACAATATCTCCAACGCTCAGTCCTGCTACAATCCCATCAAAGCGAGAATTAAGCTCTCCATCTGGCTCTTGGCTACTATCATAGAAATAAATTCCTAGTTCATTAGCACCGAGCTCTTTGGCAATCTTCATGGTATCATTTTGGGCAATCAAGGCCACACTACGTGAGGACTGGCCAAATAAATTTGTAAAATGTACGCGCATGACATACTTCTTTCTATTATATAGTAGGAAGTCCTTTACTTATAAGAAACAATCATAAAAATAAGTAAGAGGATAAAGAGGGCTATGCTG
>OOCP01003461.1_pt1 | contig 11487 bp, 10 predicted proteins | sample 1671511 | NCBI WGS metagenome assembly OOCP01 (sample SAMN06348164, study PRJEB24527) | human gut metagenome | biome: human gut; feature: ankylosing spondylitis patient; material: feces | host: Homo sapiens | place: China | collected 2015-10 | reverse complement strand
TGTAGAGCATTTAATTAAGGGAACGTATATCAAGATGATTGACGTGTTCCCCATGCTATACGATATGATTTATCGCGTATCAAAAGGGGAGCGACGGGGGACTATTTTGCAAACTGCATTATCGTATCTCCTTAAAAGTCGTATGCTCAAGCTTGTTCAACAAGAGCAGCCAGATGTGATGGTCTTTACCCATCCATTTCCATGTGGGGCTGCGTCTATTTTAAAGCGCCAAGGTCATATTGATGTGCCATTGGTAGCGATTATGACGGACTTCAGTAGCCATCAATTTTGGCTCTATCCACAAATTGATACATACTATGTAGCGACCGAGTCTATGGTCACCGAAATGGTATCCGCTGGTATTGATGAAGCTCGTATTCATGTGTCTGGTATCCCTGTGCGCCGATCCTTTTTCCGTGATGCTATTAAGGAATATAGCTTAGAGGAACCTGTGAAAGTACTCGTTATGGGTGGTGGTCTTGGTTTGGGCTCCCTCGAAACGGCACTTAAACATTTAGATGAGGTTAATGGTATCGGTGAAATTACAGTAGTAGCCGGTCAAAATACGTCTCTCTATGAATCCTTAGTTACCCTTAGTGAGTCCATGAAAACAAAGACCATTGTATATGGGTATACCACAAACATTTCAGAGCTTATGAAATCATCGTCCTTACTCGTTACAAAGCCTGGTGCTTTGACTTGTATGGAGGCGGTTACAATTGGTTTGCCTATGGTATTCTTTAATGCCATCCCCGGTCAAGAAGAGGCCAATGCAGAACTATTAGAGCTACGGGGCTGTGCTCGTTGGGCCCGTGATATTCACAACTTAGAAGACGTTGTGACCGCACTGCTTATTAATTCTCCAAGGCTACAACAAATGTCTGAGCGCGCTCGTGAATGGCATGTAGATGGAGCAGCTAATATTGTAAATAGCTTAATTGAAATTTTAGACGCTAAAAAGCAGGCGGAATTAGTACAAGCTGAAGAAGTAATTGGCTAATCAAACTTTGATATAGTAAAAGAAGGGGCTGTAACAGAATGCGGTTTTACCACATTCTAGTTGCAGCCCCTTGTATTATTGGTATTGCTCAATATGTTCTTCTCTAATTCTTTGTAGTGTTTCTAAGAACTCATCTGTGCTTTTAGCACTATCTAAAAGATCTTTTAATTGATAAGAATCATCTAATGTAACACTCCACTGGAAGGAGTCATTATCATCGTATACATTGAATACGATTGGTGTCTCCAAGTCCTCTGGCATATGACCGTCGTCGTCGGACACAGTTGCATAGGTGCCATCTTCTAAAAGTTCAGTAAATAATGTGTCATACCCATCGATGTCGATAAGTTCAAAGTTAATACTTTCATAAAAGTCTAAAAGCATATCCGTCGCCATGTGGACCTCCTCATGAATATATACGTTACGTTTATTCTACTGAGGGCGAATGTTACTGTCAATGGTAATGTGTAGTATAATAAGTAACAGAATTACAAAATAGGAGAATAACATGAACGTTATTAGTTTACAAAATATAGAGAAATCGTATGGCACAAGGCTGCTTTTTAAAGATGTAAATATTACATTTACAACTGAAAAACGACTGGGTCTTGTGGGCATCAATGGCACGGGGAAATCTACGTTTTTAAAAATATTGGCAGGCCAAATGGAGGCTGATAAGGGCACCATTGAGCGCAATGGCAAGGCAAGTATCCATTACTTAGCGCAAACCCCTGACTTTGATGCGGAGTCCACCTTGCTAGAGTCCGTTCTAGATGGAGATCATCCTCGATTACAAATGGTAAAAGCCTTTGAAACCATTAGTCGCGAATACCGTCAAATGCAAGAAACTGGTGGAGATGATGCTAAATTGTCTCGTAACTATATGAATGCCTTAGAACAAATGGATCAGCAAGATGGTTGGCAAGTAGAGCAGGAGGCTCGTATCATTTTGTCTAAACTGGGCTTTCCCGATGTAGAACAAAAGGTAGCCTTGTTATCTGGTGGTCAAAAGCGTCGTTTAGCGCTTGGTCAAGCGTTGCTATACCCATGCGATTTATTATTACTGGACGAACCGACAAACCATTTAGACGAAGATAGTATCGACTGGCTTGAGTCTTATTTAAGTGCCCGTCAAGGAGGACTCTTAATCAGCACCCATGATAGATATTTCCTTGACTCTGTATGTAATGGTATTTTGGAATTATCTAATCGACGTATGTACCAATACGATGGCAACTACGAAGAATTTATTGCCTTAAAGGCTGATCGAGAGGCGCGTGAGGCGGCTACAGAAGAGAAGCGCCGTCAGTTCTTAAAACGAGAAATCGAATGGGTACGCCGTGGTGCGTTGGCGAGAACGACAAAACAAAAGGCTCGTTTAGACCGCTATGAAAAACTTAAGAATATGGAGAAAACTAGACGCCCGGATCAAATGGATCCTATTGCTTTAAAAACGCGTTTAGGGAAAACCATCTTTGATATTGAACATTTAGCATTCTACTTTGGCGAGCGTCCTATGATTAAGGATTTTACCTACCACGTAGTACGTCATGATCGTATCGGTATCGTCGGTCCTAATGGGGTTGGCAAGTCCACCTTTATGAACATTCTTGATGGAACCTATGAACCTACAAGCGGTACGATTGGTAAAGGCGAGACAGTTCGCATTGCACATTTCAAACAAGAACTGCCTGAGTTTGATGAAGATATGCGTGTTCTCGATTATATTCGGGAAGACCATTCCTATATGGTGCTTGGTGATGGCTCTACATTGAGTGCTGGTCAGATTCTTGAACGATTCCTATTTACACCTGAGTTACATGGTGTGCCGATCCGTAAACTTTCAGGTGGCGAACGACGTCGGTTGTATCTACTAAAATTGCTTATGAGCGCTCCTAATGTTTTGTTGCTAGACGAACCGACCAATGATCTTGATATTCCTACATTAGAGGTACTAGAGGACTTCCTTGACTCCTTTAGTGGTGTCATTATCACCGTATGCCACGATCGTTATTTCCTAGACCGCGTTGTGGACAAACTCTTTGTGTTCAGTGGTGATGGCCATATTGAGATTGTTCATGGCTCCTATTCTGACTACAAGGATTCTTTAGATGAAAGTAGCGGTGGAAAGCGGCCATTCTATATGGCTAATACAGGTACATCTGTTACTTCTAAAGATGAAAAATTGGAAGGGGCTGCACCTAGTAATGCTAGTGATGATTCATCGTTAGGAAACTCAGCAGATGGGAATGATGGTAGCCTCACAACTTCTGAAGGAGATACTTTCAAAGAAGCACCAAAGAAGGGGCTAAATAAAGCGGAAGAAGCGGAGTATGCTAGTATCATGGAGGAATTGCCTAAATTAGAGCATTTAGTAAAGGGCCTCGATGTCATGATTAGTCAAGTTGCTACTGATTATGAGAAGATGCAATCCTTGATGGCTGAGCGAGAAGAGACTCAATCCCAAATAGATGCGCTCACAGCACGGTGGATGGCATTGGAAGAACGCCTATAATTCCTTATAGCATGCGATTTTTTAATATCTGTTATGCAAAGGAATTACATGTAAATTTATTGATAAAAGTCACAATTTATAGTATAATTTCATCGATTAACGATAACAACGTTACCTAAGTAGGAGGAACTCATGAGTAAGTACCAATTTTTAGACCGTCGCGTACCGATTGAAGACGGCAATATTGCTTTAGTTCAAGATTTATCCAAATGTAAAAACTGCTCCTTATGTCGTAAAGCGTGTGCTGTAGACATGGGCGTATTTGATTATTATGATTTAACAACAAATGGGGATCATCCAATTTGTATTCATTGCGGTCAATGTGCATCTATTTGTCCATTTGATTCCATCAATGAACGCTCTGAAATTGATGAAGTAAAAGCAGCTATTGCTGACCCTAATAAAATCGTTGTATTCCAAACTGCACCTGCTGTACGTGTTGGCTTAGGTGAAGAATTTGGTCTTGATGCGGGTACATTCGTAGAAGGTAAAATGGTAGCTGCTCTTCGTAAATTAGGTGGCGACTATATTCTCGATACAAACTTTGGTGCGGACATGACTATCATGGAGGAAGCATCTGAGTTGTTGGAACGCGTTATCAATAGTGATTCCGTATTGCCTCAATTCACATCTTGTTGCCCTGCTTGGGTTAAGTTTGCTGAAACATTCTATCCAGAATTCTTGCCAAACTTGTCTACTGCTAAGAGTCCAATTGCAATGCAAGCGCCTACACAAAAAACATATTTTGCTGAAAAAATGGGCCTTGATGCAAAACAAATCGTTGCTGTTGCAGTAACACCTTGTACAGCTAAGAAATTCGAAATTCGTCGCGATGAAATGAACTCCTCTGCTGAATATTGGGATGTACCAGAAATGCGCGATACAGACTACTGTATTACTACACGTGAACTTGCAAAATGGTTACGTGCAGAAGAAATCAACTTTGATGAATTAGAAGATTCTGCATTTGATCCATTGATGGGTGAAGCATCTGGTGGTGGTATCATCTTCGGTAATACTGGTGGCGTTATGGAAGCGGCTATGCGTGCGGCTTACAAATTAGCAACTGGTGAAGATGCACCTCAAACATTGATCCCATTCGAAGCAATTCGTGGTATGGACGGTGCTCGTGAAGCAGATGTTGTGATTGGTGATAAAACATTACATGTAGCGGCTGTTCATGGTACAGGCAACTTGCGTAAATTCATCGAACGCATGCGTGCAGAAAATATCCATTATGACTTCATTGAAGTAATGGCGTGCCGTGGTGGCTGTATCGGTGGTGGTGGTCAACCACGCGTTAAATTACCAATGGCTGATAAAGCTCGTGAAGCTCGTATTGCTTCCTTGTACACTCGTGATGCGGAAGTAAAAGTAAAAGCAGCTTGTGATAATCCAGATATCCAAAAATTATATGCTGAGTTCTTCGATGGCAAACCTATGAGCCACAAAGCACATCATATGTTACATACTACCTTTGTAAATCGTTCTGAAGATTTAGGCCCTAATGGCGCTTGTACGCCTGCTACATGCCCTACATCCGTACCTAATTTGAAAAAGGCGGCAGAGGCGGCTAAAGCGGCAGCGGAAGCTAATAGCTAAGAGTTGATGGTTATTAGTTAATAAAAAGCCCAACGATAGCTAAGAAATATATAGCAGATAGTTGATATGTTAGTCAGCTATCTGCTTTTTTCTACTTTATATAGTGGAAATATGGTTAATAAAAGCTTTCACAGATGTAGATTCTATATATGCCATATACGCATAGGGGTTAAAATATAGAGATTGGTAAATTGTTTAGGAATTATGGTTAGTGTGCTATAATTAAATTATATTTATAGAAGCAATCAATACTGTTTCAGGAGGATCTTCATGGCTTTTAAATTAAAAGGAAAAGAAGAAAAATTTTTCAGTATTTTAGAAAATCATGCTGCTCTTACATATGAAAGTGCAGAAATGATGGAACGTGTGTTTAAAGGCGAAATCTCTAAAGAAGAGGCTTTTCTTGAAATTGATACAAAGGAAAAAGCTGCCGATGAATTAGTAACCGAAACTGTAGAACGTTTGCGTAAAACATTCATTACCCCAATGGATCGCGAAGATATTCAGCTTCTAATCGACCAATTGGATACTACATTGGATAATATTAAAGAAATCATGGATAAAATGGTTATGTACCACGTTGGTAATCCAAGTGATGGTGCTATCCGTATGAGTGAAATCGTTGTAAAATGCGTTAAGCATATTAACAAATCTATTGGTTATATGGGCAGCCTTAAAAAGGACCATGTAAAGGTAGAAGGCCGTGTACACCAAGTATTGAAACTTGAGTCTGAAGCGGATAATATTTACCACGAAGAAATGGCTAAACTCTTCACTGAGTGTACAGATCCTATTGAAATTATCAAATGGAAGGAAATCCTTAGCGCCATGGAGGATGTAATCGATGGTTGCGAAGATTTGGTAGGTACATTCCGCCGGGTAGTATTGAAATATGCTTGAGTCTCATTATTTAGTATGGCTAGTAGTATTTTTAGCATTAGCCTTCGACTATATCAATGGCTTCCACGATACGGCGAACGCCATTGCTACATCTGTTTCGACCCGTGCTATTGAGCCTAAAAAGGCTATTATGATGACGGCAGCACTCAATTTCTTGGGAGCCATGGTTAGTACAGGGGTTGCAAAGACAATCGGTGGCGACATCGTAATGTCTGCATCTCTTATCAATAGTGGAATCATTTCGGCTGCTCTCATCGGTGCCATCACATGGAACTTGCTTACCTGGTATTGGGGGATTCCTAGTTCCTCATCTCATGCTCTTATCGGTGGTATCATCGGTGCTGTAGGCTGGTCCGTAGGCTTTGATGCCTTAAATGAGGCAGGTATTTTAAAAATTTTCTTATCCCTTATTTTATCTCCAATTGTAGCCATGATTGGTGGCTATATTGTGATGAAAGTATTGTTGCTTATCTTTGGTAGATTTTCTCCAATCGTATTGAATGATAGATTTAGATCAATGCAAATTGTATCTGCCATCATGATGGCCTTTTCTCATGGTTCTAATGATGCGCAAAAGGCGATGGGGATTATTACCTTAACCTTGCTTAGTGGTGGCTTCATTGATACATTGGATGTACCATTATGGGTTAAACTTTGTTGTGCTACGGCTATGGCTATGGGTACAGCAGTGGGTGGTTGGAAAATCATCTCTACTATGGGGACTAAGATTTTCAAACTAGAAACTATCAATGGTTTCGCTGCTGACTTAAACTCTGCCATCACTATTTTTACAGCTACATTCTTACATTTACCTGTAAGTACTACACACGTTGTAAGTGGTTCCTTGCTTGGCGTAGGTTCCTCTAAACGTCTTAAAGCTGTTAACTGGGGCGTAGCAAGATCGATGGTTTTGGCTTGGTTTGTAACAATTCCATTATCTGGTATTGTAGCGGCTATTGCTTATGAAATAGGTCATTTACTATTTGGTTAATACATAACTATATAACAATAAAAAAGACTGCGAAAGCAGTCTTTTTTTGTAGGACCTAAATTCATAAGATTGTGTCTTAGAAATAGATAATGGCGTTAGATTTTGGTTGGTTTTAAATACTATATTCTATAAAAGCGATTTATCTATATTTGGCAACGTTGATGTTGGAATTCAAGTGGTATAGGAAGAAAAACTTATAAATATGTGGTTTTATGGATTATGCGTTTTATTAATAAATGCAGTTTATTACTTGTTTATAGGCTGTTTTGGGTTTGTTTAAAATGAATAACTATTGCATACTTATGTATCGGAGGTTATACTATCGGTAGAAGGAGTTTTTTAAGTGAAAAGTGAGGTAAGTATATGGCATGGGGTGGAACTAGACGCGGTGCCGGGCGCCCACGTAATCCGATTAAACGTATTGGTAGAACCATTCGACTTAGTGATGAAGAGTTTCTTTCACTCAAACCATTAATTATGGCCATCAAGGCCAATAATGATAAACGCTATAGGCAACAATGTACTAGAAATGCATAAATAAGGCATTGTCACAGCATATACAACATAATAAACTTTTAATCTATGTTACAATAACCCATTATTTAAATCTTTCAACTACAACACATCTCTACTCTCTAACAATATGCTGTGTGCAATACAAAGCAGTACGAAGAAGGTCCCAATTCAATGAATTGGGACCTTTTCCGTTGCGTATAGTATAATTCCTATTTTGTTATATGAAAAAATTCACAGAATGGATATAATAAAAGTATGTACGTAAGTAAATTCAGGAGGTGTTAGCTTGTTACAAGATTTATTATCCGAGGATAATGTATCGTTTCACTATCCCGCTGAAACGTGGGAAGAGGTAATTCGTCACGGTGGCCAACTCATGGTTGATGCTGGTTTTACTGATCCATCTTATACAGAGGCTATGGTTGAGGTGGTACGCGAAATGGGTCCATATATTGTATTGGCTCCAGGTCTTGCGATGCCACATGCTCGTCCGGAAAATGGGGCAAAACGTGTAGGTACTGCATTGGTAACCTTAGAAAAACCATTGAATTTTGGTAGTCCTGACAATGATCCTGTGTCTGTTGCGTTGTTTTTATGTGCTCCAAACAAGGATGAACATATTCAGTTGTTGACAGATATTGCTACATTATTTGAGGATGATGAGTTTTTAGATGCGGCTGCTGATTTTGAAAGTATTGAAGATGTACAAGCATTCTTGGCCGAGCATTTAGAAGATCAAGAATACGTTTAGTAGGAGGCAAGTATGATTTCTGTATTAACTGTATGCGGTAATGGCATTGGTTCTAGCTTGATGCTAAAAATGAAAATTGAAGAAATCTGTGCTGAAAATGGTATTGATGCACAAGTTGAATCTATTGATTTTAATGCCGCACAAGGTCGTAAAGCGGACCTTATTGTAACTGTAAAAGAGTTAGCTGAACAATTTGAAGACAAGAATGTCGCTATTGTTCGCAGCTATATTAATAAAAAGAAAATCACTGAAGATATTCTTGATGCATTAAAACAAGCAGCTCAATAAGATGTAACAACTATATATAGGAGGTAGTGCCATGGAAATGGTATTAGAGTTCTTACGTGATGTGCTGTCTCAACCAGCACTTTTGATTGGTATTATGTCATGTATTGGCTTGATTGCCTTGAAACGTCCGTTTCATAAGGTAATGACTGGTACGTTGAAACCTATTCTTGGCTACTTAATGCTCGCAGCTGGTGCAGGTGTTATCGTTAACAACCTTGATCCACTAGGTAAGATGATTGAACATGGCTTCCATATTACTGGTGTAGTACCAAACAACGAAGCTATCGTGGCTGTAGCACAAAAGGTACTTGGTGTTGAAACGATGTCTATTCTCGTAGTAGGCTTATTGATGAACTTATGTATTGCTCGTTTCACCAAGTTCAAATATGTGTTCTTAACAGGTCACCACAGCTTATTTATGGCTTGTCTTATGTCTGCCGTACTCGGTACAGCAGGTTTGTCCGGTATGGAACTCATCCTTGTAGGTGGTTTCTTGATGGGCGCTTGGTCTGCTATTTCTCCAGCAATTGGTCAAAGCTATACATCTAAGGTTACAGAAGGCGATGAAATTGCCATCGGTCACTTTGGTAGCTTAGGTTACTATTTATCCGCTTGGGTAGCTAAATATGTTGGTAAAGCAGACGATAGTACAGAAGACATTGAAATTCCAGAAAAATGGGGCTTCTTACGTGATTCTACATTATCTACAGCATTAACTATGATCGTATTCTACTTGATTGCAGCCTTTGCAGCAGGTTCTGAGTTTGTAGCTACTTTATCTGGTGATATGAGTCCTTACTTATATGCCGTTATGAGTGCTATGAACTTTGCTGTAGGTGTAACAATCGTATACTCTGGTGTACGTATGATCTTAGGTGATTTGATCCCTGCATTCCAAGGTATTGCTACGAAAATTATCCCTAATGCAATCCCTGCAGTAGACTGTGCCGTATTCTTTACATATGCTCCAACAGCAGTAGTATTGGGCTTCATTAGCTCCTTTATTGGCGGTATCATCGGTATGCTTATCCTTGGTGCTGTAGGTGGCGTATTAATCATTCCTGGTCTTGTACCTCATTTCTTCTGCGGTGCAACAGCAGGTATCTATGGTAATGCTACAGGTGGCCGTCGTGGTGCTGCAGTAGGTGCATTCCTTAATGGTTTGGCTATTACTTTCTTGCCAGCATTGGCATTGCCAGTTCTTGGTCAATTAGGTTTCCAAAATACAACATTTGGTGATGCTGACTTTGCTGTAATGGGCCTTGTACTAGGTCATGCATTCGAATGGATTGGCATGGCAGGTATTTATGGCATCGTAGCGATTGCGGCTCTTGTACTTATTATTCCAAACTTTATTAAAACAAAAGGTAAAGTTATTAACTACGTAGAAGAGGATTAATGAAAACAACTGAGCAACATAGTAATGTTGTAATACGGTATATATTCCTTACTATAGGAGCTATAAGCTTTGCTCTTGGTACAGCGGGTATCGTATTACCACTATTGCCAACAGTACCTTTTTATATGCTTACCTTATTTTGCTTAGCTAGAGGATCTGAACGTTTTCATAAAATGTTCTTAGAATCTAGTTTATATCAAAAGACTGTTGGTGCTTATGAACGCGATAAAGCGTTGACGTTGCGGACAAAGTTGTCCATTCTCTTCTCGGTTAGTACAATAATGGCAATTGGTGCCTATTTTAGTCAAGATATGCCCATTGCACTTGGTGTTATGGCCTTTGTATGGATTGGTCATGTTATAGCATTAGTCTTTATTGTAAAAACAAAAAAATAATTCTAAATATAGCCTCGTAAACTACATTGGTTTAGTTTACGAGGCTATTTTTTGTGTAAACTTATATTTTTAAAGAAAAAATGAATTATTACAAAAATTAATTTGACAATGAATATCAATAAGTATATGATGATAACTGTATAAGTGATAATTTATATAGTATTTGTGTATATGGTGATAGTATGAATCCACATAATCATGCAATTTCACATGCAGGACTTACTATGTCGAGACATACGGTGTTTGACGGTATCGATCTATTATTTCTGGATGTGAAAGAAGAGTCGGTTCAATTTTATGCTAAATCACATACCAAGACATTTGCCATAAATCATTGTGAAGAGGGGCGCATCGAGTGTAAGTTTACATCTGGGGAATATTTATATATGGGGCCAGGAGATATGTCATTAGGATGGCATACTCATGCTGACTACCAACATAAAAATTATTTCCCTACAAAACTTTTTAAGGGGATTGTATTACTCGTAGATGTTGAAAAGGCTCAACCCGTATTAGATGCACTTGTTAGTGATTCTCGAATTGATTTGACTGAGTTGGCCAATCGGTTTTGTGAGCATTCTGATTTTGGTATGATGATGGAAGAAACGGAAACTGTTCGTCACATTTTTTCTAGTTTATATAATGTACCAGATCAAATAAAGGAGCACTATTTTAAATTAAAAGTGATTGAAATCTTTTTATTATTATCTGTTATCTCTACAGCCAATCCTGAAAAGAGAAGTACCTATAGAAAGCAACAGGTAGATATTGTGAAAGCAGTAAGCAAATATTTGTCTACGAATTTCGTCAAACGCATTACCATTGATGATTTATCCCGTGATTTTGATGTTCCTGCATCAACCTTAAAACGTTGTTTTAAAGGTGTATATGGTGTGACAATTCATCAGTTCATCAAAGAGTGTCGTCTTAACGAGGCAAAACGTTTGCTACAAGAAACGGATGAATCCATCTTGCAAATTGCCAATGCTGTAGGATATGAAAATGGTAGTAAATTTACAAGTATCTTTAAGGATTTTGTCGGTATGACACCGAGTGATTATCGTAAAGTATAATTTCATATTGTTTAACTATATCTAACAAAAGTATCAAAATCGTATATTTTTGGTCTT
>OOCP01003458.1_pt1 | contig 11498 bp, 10 predicted proteins | sample 1671511 | NCBI WGS metagenome assembly OOCP01 (sample SAMN06348164, study PRJEB24527) | human gut metagenome | biome: human gut; feature: ankylosing spondylitis patient; material: feces | host: Homo sapiens | place: China | collected 2015-10 | reverse complement strand
CGAGCATTTTGGCAACGCAGATGCCGTGCCGCAGCCGCCGGAGCGGTGCTTAAGCCGTAAGGCGGGAATTGTGCGGTACTGCCATAGATTATTTATTGGGTCAAAAGTGTGTTTTTATAATTTCACCGCAATAAAGGGCGGGATTTATAGGCGTAAGCACAGTGCTCAAATCAGCCAGTTTTTCAACCACAGAATGTCGTTTTGCCTCACGCCCTGCGCTGCTTTTTATCCAGGCGGATCTTATCGCTGATCATCGCGATGAACTCGCTGTTCGTGGGTTTTCCTCTCAGGTTGTGGATGGTATAGCCAAAGTAGCTGTTCAGGGTATCCACATCGCCGCGGTCCCAGGCGACTTCAATAGCGTGGCGGATGGCGCGCTCCACGCGGGAAGCCGTGGTGGCGTTGCGCTTGGCGATTTCCGGGTAAAGGCGCTTGGTTACAGCGTTGATATAGTCATGGTCGCTCACGGCCAGCAGAATGGCGTCGCGCAGGAACTGATAGCCCTTGATGTGCGCCGGTACGCCGACCTGATGCAGAATTTCTGTCACCGTCAGCTCATCACAATCCTGCGATACCGGCTGCGGGCGGCTGGTGGAACCGGCGGCTTTCAGTACGCGGCTGACCAGAACGTTTTCATCAAACGGCTTAACGAAAAAGAACGAGAAACCGTTATCCAACAAATCCTGCTCCACTTCCTCACTCTGGAATGCACCGGTCACAAAGAACGTTGTGTGGCCGCCGCGGGTATCCTGGGTTTCATAGCGCTGTTTGACCGTGATGGCGTCCAGATCCGGCATAAACGCATCCAGCAGAACGGCCTGCGGGTGCTCTTCCAGCAGGGATTTGAGCGCCTGCGAACCGTTTTTCTCGCATACAGTCACATCAATTCCCTTGGCTTCCAGTGCCTGGCGGCAAAGCTGCGTGGTCTGCGCGCCGGTATCGGTCATCAAAAACTTGATCTTATCCATCCAAAAATTCCTCCCCTTGCATGTTCAGCCCAGCGGACGGCGGTTTTTGCGGCGCCCGGAGCTGTTATTCGGATCTGCGGCTGCCTGCCGCTCTCTACATTGAGAATTTTACCATATTTTACCATGTCATGCAAGCAGAATCGTACTTTCTTTTCTTTCAAAAATCCCCGCCTATTCGTAATTATCGACAGCTTCCGGATCATTTCGTGTCCTCTCCCCTGCCCTTGCTGCGATGTTGTTCGGTTTTCTTTTTGCTTTTCTTTTCCGGTTTTACCATTTTCGTAAAAAACGTGCGATGCGCACTTTTTCCCAGGAAATTACCTTCCCTGCACGGCATCGGCACGTTTCAGCATGGTTGCAGCAAAGATGCCATAGCCGCGGGTTGGGTCGTTGACCAGCACATGGGTCACCGCGCCGACCAGGCAGCCGTCCTGTACAATGGGGCTACCACTCATGCCCTGCACAATGCCGCCCGTTGCCCGCAAAAGTTCCGGGTCAGTAATGCGCAGCAGCAGGTTGCGGTTGGGGTCCGAAGCTGTCATGTTGACCCGCTCAATGCGGACGGCAAAGCGCTGTGCCGTCTGGCCGGATATCGTGGTCACGATCTCTGCTTCGCCGGGGTACACTTCCTGAAGATTGGCAACGGGGATGTTCTCCCCTGCCTGCGCGGAATTTGTCAAAACGCCGTACACACCGGTCGAAGTATTGGCTTTGATGTCGCCAAAGGGCTGCTGACCGCCAAATTCGCCCCGCAGCTCCCCCGGGCTGCCCGCACTGCCGCGGCGGCAGCCGGTAATGGTGACGGAAACGGCTTCCCCGGTCAGCAACGTTAAATCCGTGCCGGTATCACTGTCCGAAACCGCGTGCCCCAGCCCGGCAAACGTCCCGTGTTCGGTATCCGCAAAGGTCAAAGTGCCAATGCCCGCCGAAGAATCCCGCACCCAGATGCCCGCCCGCGGGGCATCGGTGCCGCGCTCTCTGACCGGGGTAAGGGTGCAGGTCATCTGGTTTTGCCCGCGCAGGTAGCGTAGTTCCACGCTGCCGCCCGCCGCGGCGGCAATGGCGTCGGTCAGTTCCTCATTGGTGCGCACCGGGATGCCGTTTGCCTGGGTGATCAGGTCGCCCAGGCGCAGGCCCGCTTCTTTGGCCGGGTTCTCGCTGCCATGGACGGTATAGATATCGCTGAACGCAACGACCAGCGCCCCATCCGTGAACATCTTGACCCCAAAGGGGGTGCCGCCCAGCCGGACGGTTCGCCGCTGCTGCTGCACCGTGCGCACGGTTTTGACCGGCAGGCCCAGCAGGGTCAGGGTTACATTCGCGCTTTTATCCGCAGCCGTTACACCCGCGGGGGCAGCGCTGCCCGCAGGAACGGCGGGGGCGGCTTGCAGGAACGGCATGCTTTCTACCGCCAGCAGCTGCCCCTGCTCCAGCACAAAGGTATCCGGCAGTTCTGCCCGCAGGGCAAACAGCAGCCCCGCCGCCAGAACGCCGCCAGCCGCCAGCAGGGCCGCCACACGGCGCAGATATCGTAAGCCATTGGTTGGCATGGTTTCATCCCCTTCCCTACACAGTATGTGCAAAAAAGCGGGCCGCAGCGCAGCCAAAAGCTGGCAAATACCGCTGCATTTGCGCGCTTTTTTGCGCGCTTTTGGGTTTGGATAGTAGAATTTTTTTCGCCTGTGTGCTATAATATTTGATAAGCATGATATGAGTTTTTATCTATTTGCTGCATGGAAAAGGAGAAAAGGGATGTCCCGTACCAACAAAACCAAGGAATTGCTGGCGCAGAGCCTGACGGAACTGATGGTTACCACCCCGCTGGAAAAAATTTCGGTAAACGATATTGTGGAGCATGCCGGGGTTGGGCGCAACACCTTTTATTACCATTTTGAGGATAAATTCGACCTGGTGAACTGGTATTTCCAAAGTGGTGCAACGCAGTTTTTGGTAACGCGCGGCCATTACGCCAGCTGGTCCACCCTGCTGACGGATCTGGAAGAATACCTTTTGCAGAACAAGACCTTTTATGTAAACGCGCTGGCTTACACCGGGCAGAACTGTTTGCAGGAATATGTGTTCCATTACTTAAGCGAGATGTTTGGCCAGCGGCTACTCTCGCTGGTGCCCAGCGCAACCGAGCGCGACTGCCAGTTTACCGGCAACTTTTTATCGGGCGCCATGATGGGCCTTTTGCTGCCCTGGGTACGCAATGGCATGCCGCCGCTGAACCAAGCTGACCTGGACCACGGCCTGCGCACGCTGTGCAGCTGCAATCTGGCGGTTCTGCTGGGCTATGGCATTGACCCCAGCGCTTTGGTATTATAAGCAGCGCTTCCAGGGTACATTCCGTCCCTTATTTTCCATAAACAATAAACGAAAACCGGCAGCTTTCCCCTTTATTTCAGCGGGAAAGCTGCCGGTTTTATTTATTCTACAGTTCAGTCAAAATTCAGCGGGAAAGTTTTCCCCTCCGGGATGCACTGGCCCAGTTCCGTTTTTGGGGTGATCATGCGGTTCAGGTATTTTACATCATGTTCCCAATCCAGCAGCAGGACGGGGACCGCAACGCTGCCAATGCGGCTGTGGACGATTTGACGGTACATAGCATCCGCGGTTTGCTGATCCATATCCGGCTTGCGGGTATAAACGCAGAACAGGCCATACTGGGCCAGCACATCCAGCCAGTCGGTATTCACGGCCTGGGCGGCATCTGCCCGCCCCATTTCCACCAAAAAGCCATAGAACATCTGTTTGCTGCGCATGGCGTTGGCTGCGCGGCAGGCTTCGGTGGTAATTTCCGGCTCATGCAGGCACAGCAGTGTGATCACGTTATTGCACCCGGCAACGCGTTCCATGGTTGCTTCATTAAATTTCTGGGCATCAAACAGAACAAAGAACACGCTGTGGGTATGGCTTTGCAGCATGGCGACCGTTTTCGGGGTAAGGTCCTCGTCCGCATACAGCACCCAGGCATAGCTGGAACCGGCCTCTGCCTGAATAATGGCATTGTCCAGCTCCGGGGCGCTGCAAAAGCCCACATTCAGCCAGGAACGGGTCTCACCGTTCTGCTTGCGGTTGTTGGAAGCACAGCTGATGATGGCATCAAACCCAAGGTTGATGCCTGCGGTGCAGATGGCATCCTCGTTGACCTGTGTCACAAGGTTGTTGATCAATTTATAATACAGGCTGTCGGTGCGCTGCAAGACGGTCTGCGCATGGTCAAAAAAGCGCTTTAAGTCCGGACGCTGCGCCAAAAGGGCGCACATATCCACATAGTTACGCAGCTGGCGGAAGCCATCGCGCCGCACATCGCGCACTGCGCGGTGGGCCAGCGTCATGGCAAAGCTGCGGGAGCTTTCCAAATCAGGTTTCATGGTATCCCTCTTTCGCAGCCGCGGAGCAGCGCGGCCGTTACAGTGTATGCAGGCAGCGGTACAGCGCTGCCCCTGGGGCATTCCCCTAGGGTGTATCTGAAAAGTCGAAAATTCAGTCTATTTCTACAAACACAGCGGGATTTTGCGCTAAAAAGCCTTGGGATTCACAAAGGATTCCTGCAGCTCTTTGCCTTACATCCTGCTTGTGTTTGCGAAATATCCGTCATTTTCTTTGTTTTCAGATATACCTTAATAATAGAATAGCACGCGCGGGCCGCGTGTGCTATAGATAAATGCGGGAAAATGTACTAGATTATTTCACAGCGCACCCGCTTTTGTTCAATTTTGAAGCAAATCCGCCGTTATTTCAGTTCCACAACGGTCACGCCGCTCTCGCCCTCACCATAGCGGCCAAGGCGGAAGGATTTAACCCCGCGGTGGGTGCGCAGGTGCTTTTGGATGGCGTTGCGCAGCGCGCCGGTGCCGTTGCCGTGGATGATATACACGGTGTTCTGGTTGCTGAGCATGGCGTGGTCCAAAAAGCGGTCCACTTCGGCCAGGGCTTCCTCCACGGTGTAGCCCAGCAGGTTCAGCTCCATGCTGGACTTGCGGTCATGGTTCAGCTCCACGCGGGTGCGGGTGCGCGGCGGTTCCTGCTTTTGGGTGCGCTTATCCATCTTATCGGGGGCGCACAGGCCGGTCAGGGGGACCTTAGTTTTCAAAATACCGGCGCGCACTTCCACCATGCCGTTTTTGTCCGGGCGGGAAAGCACCACGGCGTGCTGGTCCAGCTCCGCGATCACGACCTCCTGGCCGGGCTTGACCTCTTTCAGCGGTACAAACTGGCGCTTGGGCTGCTTTTTCTCGGTACGGTTCAGCAGCTGCTCTGTATCCTTGCGGGCAATTTCGCGGGCGCGTACAGCACGGGCGGCGGCGTTGGTCTTTTCATCTTTCTGGATGCGGCGCAGCTCGTCCGTCAGGGCATATGCCTGGTTCTGCACATCCTGCATCAGCTCATGGGCTTTGCGGCGGGTGGCTTCCAGCTCTTCCTCGCCCTGTTTGATCAGGGCATCACGCTTTTTCTCGGCGCTTTCCAGGGCATGCTCTGCTTCATAGCGGGCCTTTTCGGCTTCGTCCTCAGCGGCTTTCAGCTGCAGCTTCAAATCATCCAGCTGGGCCAGAACGCTGTCCAGCCGCTTATCATCGTTGGACATATGATTACGGGCGGCATCGATGACGCTTTCCGGAATGCCCAGCTTGGCACTGATGAGGAACGCGTTGGACTTACCGGGCACACCCACGCTGAGCTTGTAGGTGGGGGCCAGGCTTTCCACATCAAACTCACAGCTGGCGTTCACCACGCCAGGGGTTTCCAGCGCGTAAATTTTCAGCTCGGCGTAGTGGGTGGTGGCCATCAGCAGGGTGCCCTGCTTACGCAGCCTTTCCAGAATGCTGACGGCCAGCGCCGCGCCCTCTGCCGGGTCGGTACCGGCACCAAGTTCGTCGATCAGGGTCAGGGTATCGGGGCCGGCCAGCTCCAGAATGCCGGTGATCCGCTTCATATGGCCGGAGAAGGTGGACAGGCTCTGTTCAATGCTCTGTTCATCGCCGATATCCACCAGGTATTCATCAAAATGGCAGACGGTACTGCTTTCGTGCGCCGGGATCAAGAAGCCGTGCTGGGCCATCGCGTTCAGCAGGCCGGCCGTTTTGATGCTGACGGTTTTGCCGCCGGTGTTGGGGCCGGTGATGACAAGGGTATCATATTTTTCGCCCAGGGCAATATCCACGGGCACGACCTTTTTCTTGTCGATCAGCGGGTGGCGGGCTTTTTTCAGTGCAAAGCGGCAGCTATCGTTCACCTGCGGCATAAAGGCGTTCTGCTCCACCGCAAGGCGGGCTTTGGCCAGCAGCAGGTCAATTTGCAGCATAGCGTCATAGCTGTAGCTGAACTGCGGCTCCAGCGATGCCACCTGGCCGGAGAACGCCGTCAGAATGCGGGTGATTTCCTCCTGCTCTTGGGCGTGCAGCTGCATAATGCGGGCGTTGGCTTCCACCACAGCGGTGGGTTCCACAAACACGGTGGAGCCAGTGGAGGAAACATCGTGGATGACGCCGCCGACTTCGCCGCGGTACTCGGCACGAACCGGCACAACATAGCGGCCGTTGCGGATGGAAACCACAGCATCCTGCAAAAATTTGTTGGTGGTAGAGTTTTTGATGATGGCATCCAGCTTGGTGCGGATGCTGTCCTCGGTCGCGCGGATCTTGCGGCGCAGGTCGCGCAGGGTAACGGAGGCGGTATCGGCCATTTCTTCCGGCGAAATGATGCACTCGCCGATCTGCTTTTCCAGCACCGGCTGAGGAGCCAGGGCAAAGAACAGGTCATCGGTGGGCAGCATATCGTGGTCGGTCAGGCCGTACCACTGGGCCAGGCCGGAAAAATTGCGCAGCGCTGCAGCAATTTCCAGCAGCTCGCCCATCGAAAGAATGCCGCCCTTGGCCGCATGGGCCACCACGCGGCGCACTTCATGCACAGCGCCAAAGCGCGGGCTGCCGTTTTTCAGCAGCAGGGCATTAATGGCGTTGGTCTGGGTCAGGGCGTAGCGCTCCTCCTCCGTTGTGGCAAACGGCTCAATGGCGCGCATCATCTCTTTGGTTTCCGCACAGGTGCACAACTGCACCGCACGGGCAATAATTTTATCCAGTTCCAGGGTTGTACGGTAGGAAACGTCCATAGATAAATTGGTTACTCCTGTTGGGTCAGATGGGTCAAAAATCTTGTTTTATCGTATCATCTATCGTGCACGGTTATTCCAGCACACCGTGCAAAAATTCAAGGCTTTTGGGCTGATAGTCCAGGTGAGCCGCTACATACTGTTCACACACACGGCCCAGGCGGCGCTGGCTTTGGTCTGTCAGGGTAAAGTTGAACAGTTTGGCATCCTCTGCCAAACAGATATGCCGCAGCGCATACAGTGCACCGGGGTCCAGGTTGGGGGCGCGGTGCTCTTTGGCGGCGCAGTCGGCGCACAGCAGACGGCCCGCTACCGGATCCAGGTAAAAATCACAGCCGTCATACCGGGCGCATACATCGCAGGCCAGCACCCCCGGCATGTATCCCGCCTGGGTCATGGTGCGCATTTCATAGATGGCTTTCAGCTGGCGCAGCGGGCGTTTTTGCTCAGCGGTCATGTACAGGGTGTTCAGCAGCAGGCGCAGGCAGTCCGCCGATTCCGGCGGCTCCGGCGCCAGCGTGATGGTCAGCTCCGAAAGATAGGCTGCCAGGGCGGTGCCTTCCACGGTTTTGCTTAACCCGTGGAACACCTTGCTGACAGCGGCGCTGTCAATAAAATTGGTTTTGCGGCCCAGTGTAATGGCAAATTCTGAATAACAGAAAAGCCCGCAGGCACTGAACAGCTTGTTTTTCAGCCGCAGGCTGCCGCGGGCGGATGCTGACAGCACCCCGTTACCCGGTGTCAGCACTGTCAGGATCTGGTCGGCTTCGCCCACCCGGACCGCACGCAGGACAAGCCCCATTGTGTTGATCTGCATTGTTTTCCCCCGTGGTTATGCCCTGCGGCGCAGTGCTGCGGTAATCAAGGTAGTCATAAATACTGCCGCTGGCAGCAAATTTCTGCCACTGTGCGGCGCGGATTCCGTCGGTTTCAGCATTTCCTGGCATGATGGCCCGCCCCCTTTACGGATTAGCTTGCCACCATCATACCGATCCATGCGTGGAAAAGTTGTCCAACCGTGTGGTTGGACAGGGTTCGCGCAGTCTCCCCGCTGTTACGGCTTGGCAAAACCGAGGTTATCCAGCAGGCGATCGTTATCGCGCCAGTCCTCGCGCACCTTTACCCAGCATTGCAGGTTCACGCGGGCGCCCAGCAGTTCCTCACAATCCATGCGGGCGGCGGAGGCAATCTTTTTCAGCATCTGGCCACCCTTGCCAATGATCATGCCCTTATGGCTCTTGCGCTCGCAGCAGATCTCCACGCTGATGTCGATCAAATCGCTGTCCGGGCGTTCTTTGAAGCTTTCCACCGTAACAGCAATGCCGTGGGGGATTTCTTCCCGCATGAACAGCAGGGCTTTTTCACGCACCAGCTCGGCCACCAGCTCTTTTTCCGGCATATCGGTAAAAGCGTCGTCGTCAAAGTAATGCGGGCCGGGGTTGGCGTACTGCTTCAGCAGCGGGAACAATTCTTCACAGCCGGTGCCATCCTTGGCGGAAACGGTGACGATCGCATCAAAAATACCGAACTCTTCCACCTGCTTTTTGCGGGCTTCCAGCGCGGCAAAATCATTCAGCAGGTCCACCTTGTTGATGACCGCGATCGCCGGACCTGCTTTGCGCAGTGCTTCCACCATGCCAAGCTCGGATTCGGTAAATTCCCCGGTAGGCTCAAACAGCATCAGGGTCACATCCACATCCTTCAGGCTGGCGGCGGCGGTCTGGGTCATGCGGGAATCCAGCCGGTTGCGCGGCTTATGGATGCCGGGGGTATCCAGCAGCACATACTGTACCGGTCCCTTGGTGATAATGCCGGTAATACGGTTGCGGGTCGTTTGTGCTTTTTGGGTCACGATGGCAACTTTTTCGCCAACCAGGTGGTTGGTCAGGCTGGATTTGCCCACGTTGGGGCGGCCCACAAGGGCCACAAACACGCTGGAGGGCATTTCAGGTTCATTGTGGTTCTTCTGCATTCGTACCTTCTCTTTCAATCTGCTGCAATCTGCGGGCTATTTGGCCCGGTTGGGTTCACCCGTGCTGCACGGTTGGGCAGCCGGGCCTTATTTTTCTTCGGTTTTATTTTCTTTTGGGGTTTTGACCTGTTCCTGCTTGCCAAGGCGGAAGGTGAACAGGTAGGCTGGCACCAGCGAAAGCACCCAAAGCGCCGTGCTGAGCGGCGTCGCCGTCACGCTGGTCCAGATGGCGTTCAGAGCAGCCGCGTTGCCAAACAGGCAGATGCCCACGACCACCGCACCAAACGCTGTGACCAGCACGCCTCCAGCCGCCATATCTTTTGCGGCACCGGCGCTCCACCAGTGGGTGGTATCCGGCTTATCCACTGCGCGCTCCACGGCGGAATTCATCAGCTCCATGCCAAGCATCATAAACACGCAGATGGCCAGCAGCGCCACGCCGGTGGCGTCAATGTGCGCCATGTGCGCCGCGGCAAATACATACAGTGCCGCACACAGGTGGAAGCGGAAGTTGCGTTCCTCCAAAACAGCTGCGCAGATGCCGTGCCATGCGTAAACAAAGCCGTGCCCAAACCGGGCAAGGTCCGTCAGCATGCGATTCTTTTTTTTGGGCTTCATGTACAGCTCACACTTCGTCGTTGGTGTAGCTGACGGTGCGCGGCAGGCCCAGCTGCATCAGAACAGCTTCCTCTTTTTCGCGCATACGTACCGCTTCCAGCCCGCTGGATTCATGGTCATAGCCCAGCAGGTGCAGCATGGAATGTACCGTCAGATAGGCAACTTCGCGCTGCAGGCTGTGGCCGTACAGTTCGGCCTGTTCCATGGCGCGCTCCATAGAAATCACGATATCGCCCAGAATCTTGCAGCCGTTGTCCTCGTCGATATCATACTCCCCGTTTTCTGCCATGGGGAAGCTGAGCACATCGGTGGGGGCATCCTTATCCCGGTACTGCTTGTTCAGCTCGTGGATGCGGGCGTTATCCACAAAGGTCACGCTGATCTCTGCCGGGCCGTCAAAGTTTTCGTATTCCAGCACCGCATTGCAGCTGCGGCGGATCAGGATGCGAAGCCCCGAAGGAACTTTGACCGCGTTCTGCTCATTGGTGATCAATACTTTGTTAGACATAGGAAATCTGCCTCCTGACTGTGCTTTTGTTCGGTGCCGTTGGGCACCGTTTATAAATCATTTTTATTTTTATACTCTATCCGTTACGCATTTGATCCGTTACGCATTTACCGTTTCCGGCTTGGCTTGCGGGGCCCGCTTGGGCGGCTGGGCGGCACGCTCATAGGCTTTTACGATCTGCTGTACCAGGCGGTGGCGCACAACGTCCTTTTCGGTCAGGTAAACCTGCGCAATGCCGTCAATCCCCTTTAATATATGCAGGGCATCCACCAGGCCGCTTCGGGTCTTTTCCGGCAGGTCCACCTGGGTCACATCGCCCGTCACTACCACTTTGCTGCCCACGCCCATGCGGGTCAGGAACATCTTCATCTGTTCGGGGGTGGTGTTCTGGGCTTCATCCAGGATGATAAAGGCATCGTCCAGCGTGCGGCCGCGCATGTAAGCCAGCGGGGCCACCTCAATGGCCTGCTTTTCTACCAGCTTCTGGAAGGTTTCCGCCCCCAGCAGGTCAAACAGGCCGTCATACAGCGGGCGCAGATAGGGGTCCACCTTATTTTGCAGATCGCCGGGCAGAAAGCCCAGCTTTTCCCCCGCTTCCACGGCGGGGCGGGTCAAAATAATGCGGCTGACGTCTTTTGACTTGAACGCCTTGACCGCCATGGCCACAGCCAGGTAGGTTTTGCCCGTACCGGCAGGCCCCACGCCAAAGGTGATGGAGTTGGCGCGGATGGCGGAGAGGTACTCTTTCTGGCCCAGCGTTTTGGGGTGGATGGGGCGACCTTTGGCGGTAACGGCGACAAAATCATCGTTCAGTTCCCGCAGGCGCTTTTCCTCGCCGCCGCGGGCCAGGCTGATGCAGTAGCGCACCGTCTGTTCCTCCAGCGGGGTGTGGTTCTGCATCAGGGTCACCATGCCGTCCACTGCATGCACAGCAGCTTCCACGTCTTTTGGCTCACCGGTAAACTTTAACAGGGAGCCGCGGCAGACCGCCGTGACGTGGAACTCATTTTCCAGCAATTTTACGTTCTGGTCACAGTTGCCAAAAATGGCGGCGGCCAGTTCGATGCTGTCTAATTCGACTGATTTTTCGGCCAATATGGTACCTCCTGTGCAGCCAGGCGTCAGCCGCCGGGCCAGCCCGCACGCTTTTACGCCTGTTTTTGCAGTTTTTGTGGTAAAAGATTACAGATAGCCATAATCTTTCAATTTGAATTATAGCACAGTTTTGTCGAAAATAAACTATGAATGTTGCACAAAATTTTAACCTCCTGCATGTTAAAATCCACGCAGGGAATGATTGTAACCTTTTTTGTTGTC
>OOCP01003444.1_pt1 | contig 11551 bp, 7 predicted proteins | sample 1671511 | NCBI WGS metagenome assembly OOCP01 (sample SAMN06348164, study PRJEB24527) | human gut metagenome | biome: human gut; feature: ankylosing spondylitis patient; material: feces | host: Homo sapiens | place: China | collected 2015-10 | reverse complement strand
TACAGCCCTACTCAACTGTGCGGAGGTGTGACGACGAAATCGAATTCTAACGAATTACCGATTTCTGTCCCACTCTCTTTTTGTGTTGATAACTATTTTTGATTTCCTTAAATCCTATTGTTCTTCATCACTTCTACTTCTTCTCATTTGAATGACGAGGTAAGCAACGGAAACAATAGATAGCAAGGCACCCAGGATCACTCCTTTTTGTCTAAAGACGAATTCAACCTTATGATTTCCCTTTGAGATTGGGAACGATAAGAATGCATTCCATGCTTTTTCAGTTTTGACAAACTTCCCATCCACTTTCACTTTCCATCCATCGCTGTATGGAATAGAAGTCATCATATAATTACTATCATCTGTGATAGACACATCACCAACAATATGGGTATTTGAAAACTTGGTTACTTGTAAACCTTGTTTCTTCCGGTTTTCTAATACCTGTTGAATCTGATCAACGTCGGCGCGATAAACACCTGCATTGCTCATATCGATGTGATCTGTTCTAAATCTAAATTCAATAACGGTTTCTTGGTTTTCAGTTTGATCTGTCAACTGCCAAATTTGTCTTTGCGTGAAAATTTTAGCATTGAGCAACCATTTATTATTGAGTAAAACCGAGTAATCTTGGTTTTGGATCAAAGATACAGGAGTAAAGAAATAATAGGTGTAATTGGTACGCGGAGTGACCTTATAACGAATAATGGCATCTTTTGACGAATCCGCTCTCTTATAGATGGCTTCTCCCGTTTCCTTATTGACCTTTTCTTCAATCACATTTTCGGTCTCGATCGAGCTGAACGCCAAAGGTTTAAAGTACTCAACGGTATCATTATTGGCCTTTTGATGGCCCTCCATGGAGTTCAAAATGATATTCTGGTTAGCAAAGGCATTATTGGCACCAAATTGAATATTCCTTACCAGACTGTTCGTCCCGTATGCAAGTGGGAAGGAATTTGGATTCTTATAGACGACATAACGCTTGTCCTCATAGACCTTGTCTGTGAAATAGCGATGCAGATCAAAGCGGTCTGTAAATCGATAAAAGTACATCTTATCCGGATTGGCTTCAATCTCTTTGGGATCAAAATCCTTGGCACTCATAAAGTAACGAACACCATATAAAGCATCTGTCAAAGGTGTCCCATTTGAATATTGGGTCGCCGCGTTGACTCCAAGATCTCCCATGAAAGCAAAGTGATCCATGGTGCTACGTTCCAAACTTGAACTAAAGGTACTTAGACCCGGATAGGACACCAAGGAAGGAACTGTTCTGGAATAGGCAAAATCTGTGGCAATCCGATAAAATTTTTGATCTGCATTTTCTTGGATATTGTCTGTCACGCGCTTGACCGAAACGGTCGCATCTGCAAACTTGTGCACATCATCATACCCAAATGTTACTTGGGACAAATAGGCATTATAGCCAAATTCGAAGATTGTGAGCACTGATACGACAATCATGGACAAACGTGAGATCTTAAAGTTTAGGATAAAGAGAATGCTCAGGTAGAGCATTGCTGTAATCCCCACTTGCGACAAGAGATAGCCTGTCTTTAATAAGACAGCAGCTAGCACTAAGATGACCGCTGCTAGAGCCATTCGAATCATTTTTTCCAATTGGCTCTTCTGAGATTTTTCCCAATACGCATAGAAGATGAAGCAGGTCACTGCTGCTATTCCCAGAACACTTAGAATAGAGAACTTAGAGAGGAAACGGCTGATCGCTTGCGGTTGAGTCTTTGAGATAAAACTATACTGATGGAAATAGAGATAAACTACCGACAAGAGCAAGCCCAAACCGATGATGCAGTTGGTTCGTTTGGAAATAACGATCTTCTGCTTCATCGCTTGATAAGCAAGGACTAGCATAAAGAATGAAAACAGCCAAGAAAAACGGAAGAAGAAACCGGCTGGGTTTTGTCCCATATGCCATATCTTACTGACAAATTCATTCACAAAGGAAATCAGGAAAATAAGGGTAACAATCCCTGCAGCCCATTTTTTGGCTTTTCCAACTTTTTGCGATAGGAAATAAAAGATAAAACCAAGAAAACCGAGCGCTCCAATATAAATATTGGGAAGGTTGGGACCCGCTGACCATCCTGATGTTGTATCAAAGCCACCAACAACCAACTTAGAAAGAATATCTAAAGGGTTAATTTGGAAGGCAAATGAGAAGCTCATGCCTCCGCCAACTTGCCCCTTACTTTCAATCAGGTTGAAAAATACAGGTAAGAGCAAGACTGAAGCTGTCGCAATCCCAATAATCGAATAAATTACTGCTTGCAGTAAAGGAATACTAAAGTTTTTAATCTTTGTCTTCAGATCCCCTTCAATCAGCAATCTTGGTGATACATAGTAGCAGGCATATAGAGCGATAAAAATGGAGATCATATAGCCCATGTAAAACTGAAGCAAGACCGTCAATCCCAGAGCAAAAGCATAACGATAAGGAGATTTCCCATCTAATAATTCTTCCAAATACACAATCACAATTGGCAGCATGATCATGGCATCATAGAAGATGACGTTCATCTGATAGGAAACCAACATCCCTGACAAGGCATAGGCTGTCGAGAATAATGGAACCAACCATTTTCTAGATTCTAATCCTTTGTAGCGCTTGATTAAAAGGAAAGCAAAGGATAGACCGATTGCCCCGTAGCGGAGCCAAATGGTTAAAAATACTGCTGCCCCAAAATATTTGAGGGGAGCTAGAATGTAGATGATGTTGAAGGGACTCATTAAATAGTAGCCGAGCACACCGATCATATCTCCACCAAGAGACTTGGTGAAAGAATAACTCAAACTAGATAGATCCCCCGTCAAGATGGCATTTTTTAATAAGCCAAAGAAACTGATATATTGCTGTCCAAAGTCAACAGCCATCAGACTCTTACTCCCAAAAGGATACATCCCTATAAAAGCCCACACAATGAGCATGATGGTCATTGGGAGCAGGGCACTTGCAGCATAGAGAACTTTCTTTGGATGTTTTTTCCAAAACTCTTGCCAACGCATGAACCAGATTAACATGTTTTCTCCTATCTTCTTTAGCCGATATGATTTTTCTTCGCTTGTTCGATATTGGTCTCTTCAATGATGAAATGAGGACGACGCTTCACTTCGTAATAGATCTTGCCAATATACTCTCCAAGAATTCCGATGAAGATGAGTTGCACTCCGCTAAATAATATAATAGCCGCAATCGTTGTGAAATAACCACTCACATAATTCCCAGCAGCGAAGATATATTTCATCAACTCAAAAACTAGATATAAAAGAGCCAGCCCTAAACAGATGAAACCGAATTGAATACAAACACGGAGAGGACGATCATTAAAAGAAATAATTCCTTGAATCGCATAATTCAAAGATTTCTTAAAACCAAACTTGCTCTTTCCAGCCTTACGGGTTTCATTCTTATAAGGGATTACTTTCTCTTTAAAACCAATCCATTCATACAAACCTTTATTAAAGCGATTGTACTCTGGCATTGACACAAAGGCTTCCATCGCTTTTCGGCTAAGCAGTCTTAATTCAGATTTCCCATCTGTTAGGTGCACATCCATGGAGCGATTTGACAAGAAGTAAAACAAACGTGCAAAGGAACTTCCTACAAAAGATTCTCCTTCACGAGTTCGTTGGCCACTAACAATATCATAGCCCTCATTATAAGCTTCTAAGAATAAGGGAATCAAGTATGGTGGATGCTGGAGATCCCCGTCCATGACCATCACCGCATCCCCACTGGCATATTTAAAACCAGCCAAGATACCACTCTCTCGTCCAAAATTTCGACTGAAACGGATATATTTGATGCGGTCGTTTTCTCTTGCAAATTCTTCAATTAACTCAAAGGTCTTGTCACTACTTCCATCATCGATGTAGAGGATTTCATAATCAGAGAGCTCTTTCCCTAACATTTGCTCAAGCTGATTAGAAATTTCACGATGGGTTTGAGGAAGTACCAGCTCCTCATTCAAGAGGGTTATTAAGATTGATAATTTCATCCCTTTTCTCCATAATACATTCCCAAAAAAGAGAGAGCTCATGCTCTCCCCTTATATAGAAACTCATTGTTTATTTAATAGACAATTTTCGTTTCAATACGACTGCACCTGCTAACACAAAGGCTCCTGAGAATACAAATCCAGTTGCTGCAACTTCACCTGTATTAGGAAGAAGCGCTTTACGCCCTCCTCCATTGTTTCCACCTTTTGGTCCTGGTTTCCCAGTCGTGGTCGTCGTGGTTGATCCTTCACTTCCTGGAGTCACCGGTTTCTCTGGAGTTGTCGTTGTGATGGTGGTTGGCGTTGGTTCTGCAGTAGTCGTTGTTGTGGTTGTTGGCTCTGCAGTAGTCGTTGTTGTGGTCGTTGGCTCTACAGTAGTCGTAGTAGTCGTTGACTCTCCTGTTGTTGTGGTTGAAGTAGTCGTCGGCTCTGCAGTTGTTGTGGTTGTAGTAGTCGTCGGCTCTTCTGTTGTCGTAGTTGAAGTAGTCGTCGGCTCTTCTGTTGTCGTAGTTGAAGTAGTCGTCGGCTCTTCTGTTGTTGTGGTTGTAGTAGTCGTCGGCTCTTCTGTTGTCGTAGTTGTAGTAGTCGTCGGCTCTTCTGTTGTCGTGGTTGTAGTAGTCGTCGGCTCTTCTGTTGTCGTAGTTGTAGTAGTCGTCGGCTCTGCAGTAGTCGTTGTGGTTGTCGTTGGCTCTGCAGTAGTCGTTGTGGTTGTCGTTGGCTCTGCAGTAGTCGTCGTTGTTGTCGTTGGCTCTGCAGTAGTCGTCGTTGTTGTCGTTGGCTCTGCAGTAGTCGTCGTTGTGGTTGTTGGCTCTGCAGTAGTAGTTGTTGTAGTTGTTGTAGTCGTGGTGGTTGTCGTTGTTGTGGTAGTTGTAGTCGTTGTCTTTTGGTCTACAATCGTCTTCTCTACTGGAGCTTTTGGTGTTTTAAATTCTCCAGCTTCCACAACAGTATCTGCCGCCAAGTCATAACCTTCTGGAGCTGAAATTTCTTTGATGATATATTTGTCACGCAAGATGTTTTTAACAGTAAATTCACCGTTCGCATCTGATTCGAATTCACCAATAACTTCACCAGTTGCCTGACGAACAACTTGGAATTTCGCACCTTTAAGTGGAGCACCGTTTTCGTCTACTTTTTTCACTTTAATGCTAAATTCGTAACCGATACCTTCACCACCAGCGATTTGAATATCTACTTTACTTTTTGAGTCGTAAGGTTTTTTGTTGTCACCTGCGATAGTCGCTGTATTCTTAATTTGTTCGCCGTCAACAGTTTCATAGTTAGCAACTGCTTCATATTCTACTGCAAAGTGATCGTTAGCAGAAATATTACCAAAGTCAATAGAGAATGACTTATCTGTTGCGTTTACAGTATAGTTAGCCGTAACGTCTTGTTTATTGTTAAGAGTCCATTTTCCATTAGCGTATTCCCAAGTACCTTTGAAGATTTTGAAACTATCCTTTTTGTAGGTAACCCCTGCTGATGTTATTGAATCTGAAAGGACTGCATTGTTGATTGCTTCGTTAGTTCTGTTTACAGAGATACGGAATCCAAGGTTTTTGTGATCTCCATTATCCCAACCAGATTTGATGATTGTGTAACGTTTACCTTCACCAACTGTTGTACTTGTTACTTTACCGTTGAATTTTACATTACCGTTAACAGAAACCTTAACAGGAACTTCACCATCATTTGGGAATTTATCTTTGTTAACACCAGCATAGAAGAAGAATGAACCTGAAACGTCATTTTTCGTTTGAGCGAAATCTGTGAATGTCAAGACAATCTTACCAGTTTTTGCATCAACTTTTGCATCGGCAATCTTTTTACCAGTGATTGTATCGTTGATTTCAAAATCCTGAGACTTGATATCGATTGGTCCATCGATAGTGACTTCAGTTGTATCCCCTGCTTTAACATTTTTTCCTTCTAAAGCAAATTTTGCATTCAGACGGAAAGTGTCATAACGACCTAGACCGGTTGCTAATTCTTCACCTTTGCTATTTTGGATCTTGATCTCCGTGATGACATCGACTTTTTTAGACGTTTCCGCCTGTACAGTTTTAGAAAAAAGTGTCAATGACACAATCAATAGCGAACAAACTATTGACAAAAAAACTGCTAACTTTTTCATTTTTTCTCCCTTTCTAGGCTGATTTTTTATAAATCAACGCATATAATATAGCAAAACATAGTGAGAAAGTCAAGATTATTGAACAAAAAATCCATCTTTTGTATATTTAAGGGCTATTTGGCTTCTGAATTTTTTCTAAGTAACTCTTCCTCTTTCAAACAGTTATTTTTCCAAAATCAACACATCTTTTGTAGATAAGTTGCTTTCTTTATACCCTGATTCTTTATAGAGGTTTAGAGTGGCTGTTTCAGAATAACCATTTTTTTCCTCTTGCATTTCCCTAGGAACTACCACTATGTCAATCTTAGAATCAAGCTTTTTGTCATTATGGTAGAAAATATCATACAATTTTTCATGGCTGCGAAGACTCGGCGTATAGCCACCTGCTGCTAAGACCGCTTTATCTTTAGGGATAGCCAGCAAGGTCTTTTCGATCCCATCAAAATAGTCTTTGCGTGTTTGATAGTATTGGATTTCAAAATTCCAATTATGCGTGAAACTGTAAAGAATAGCGCTTGAAAAAATGATGGAAGAAGCTAGTAGAGCTACCAATACATTTTCTGACGCCAACTGGTTCTTGCTTAATTGATCGATGGACAATAAGGCCATTAGAAACAAAAGCGTGACCGAACCATAGCTATACTGAAAACCAATATCATATTGGTAAGGCCAATCCGCTAATAAATTAATGAGAAAAAGAGGCAACATCAGAAAATAGGTAGGCCAACGTCGCTGAATCAGTGGTAAAAAGCTAAAAGGAAATAGGACCAAAAAGAGGTAGCCAAGTCGTTTCGCTGTAAATAAACTTCCTAAAACATAAAGCGGATTTAGAACTACATTTTTCACAACCATCAGGAGACCGTTTTCGCCACTCAATAATAGATTATTGTATCGAGAAACCATGGCTCCTTCGCCATATCTTGCTAAGAGGAACATGGCAAATGCAAAATAAAGTATCGGTAAGGCAAACAGGCTGAGATACAACCACTTTTTAAACTTGGCCTCGAAGATAAAACGATGTTGAAAAGCAAAATAAAGTCCTAAGGACAGCACGTAGACAAAGGCATCCTCTTTCACAAAAAGGAGCAACAAGGTGAACAAGATAGTTCTTCCACGCCACTGAGAAATCAGGCTGTAGAACAACCAGAGTAGTAATGGTGGCAAAAAACAATTTTCATGCAAATGGAATCCACCACTCGTTGTCATAACCGGAGTCACAAAAAAGAGGGCAAGCACGAGTGGCGTCATGACTTTTGGCAATTGTATTTTCTTTAGAATCAAACAAAGCGGGATAACTGCAGAAAATACAATCACTGTTTGAGCGATATCTAACGTTTCCACATAAGGAAATAGCATATAGAAGGGCAAGATCAAATAATAAATTGGAGAAATATGGACTCCGAAATGCGATAAGGCCCTATCTCTTTCGAGGGTGGTGACTTGTGAAAAATCATGTCTCATTCTCTCAAACATCTGCGAAAAAATTCCAATATCAAAGGAAGACACCGCATTGGCTTTAATCTTATAATAGGCCACAACCGATAGATAGAGCACGTAGAAAATACCACTGATCAATGTCACCACGGTGAGTCTTCGAACCCAGGTTTCATTAACTTTAGCCAAAGAAACCTTATAGAGAACGAAACCGATCAGAATGGCAACGACAACGGATACCAATACTGGCCAGATCAAAGTGGGCAACTTCGATTCAGAAACCGTAAACGTAAAGATTCCCAGTTCCTTATCTTGAAGATTGGCACTGGTTTGTAGCAACAATTTCGGAAAAGACAAGACATCTACCACTAAGAAGATATAAGCGATTGTTTCTTTTCCTAAATAAAAATATAGAAACAAGACCAGTGAGAGCAACACTAGGCCCAATGACATAAAGAGACTCGGACTTTTCAAAATAGAAATAAATAGGATACCTGCCGCGAACCAGAGATTCAATTTTTGTATGCAGATATACTTCTTGCTCTCCGTCAAAAACCAAAGAATAGGATAACTAATGAACAAAGCAAGGACCGTATGGGTCCATCCCACTTTACCAAGTTCTAGAAATAATTCCTTTGTTGAAAAACTCAATAGATTGACCATCATGGCCACAAAATAAGAACCTAGAAGCAACCATAAATAGTTACGGTTCAGTGTCTTAGCAAGTTTCATTTCTATCAATACCTCCCAATTGTAGTTCCTATTCTAGCACAAAACCCTTACTATTTCTAGATAGTAATAACCATACCAAAAGAGAGGCTGATACCAATTCAACCTCTCTTTTTCTTATAATTCCTGTAATAAATAACGGAAGAGTTCTAAATTCCCTTTTTCTTCATTGACCAAATATTCTGGATGCCATTGCAAGCCCATAATCCGATGGCCGTCTACTGCTTCAATCGCTTCGATGGTGTGATCACGCGGATCAAAGGCAGTCGCACGGAAATTTGGTGCAAGATCCTTGATACTTTGACGGTGAACGGAATTGATCCGACTGGCCTGACCAAAGAGTTGCTCCACCACACTACCTTTTTTAGTCTCGATAGAATGGGAAGTCCCAAAAGGAAGTCCTTGCCAATGTCCTTCAATCTCTTGGTTGAGTGTTCCTCCAAAAGCCACATTGATCAACTGAACCCCACGGCAGATTCCTAGAACCGGTTTGTTTTGGCGAACCGCTTCCTTCAGCAGGGCAAGCTCAAATTGATCCCGTTCGATATTGTAATCATCGCTTTCGATGGTTTTTTCTTCGCCATAGAGACTAGGATCGACATTTTGACCTCCACTTAGGATCAACTTGTCAATCGTTTCAACATAATCCTTAACTAAGGAAGGATCTCCCATCGGGATGACCATTGGAAGTCCACCTGCTTGACGGATCCCTTCCGCAAACTGACTAGACACGGAGGAATGAAGGTTTTTCCCTTCCGGGTCAACCGGACAGAGATTAGCGGATACTCCAACAATTGTTCTGCACATATTCATTCCTCCTTCATTTTAACTACTACTTATCTTACCACCCATTAGTGATAGTGTCTAATATGTATTTTTTAAAACCGTGATAGATTTTATTTATCACCCTCACCTTCCTCACAAAACAATTGATGATCATACAAGTTTTTTTACCTATATTATGTTAAAATAGAGAGGAAAATAGAATCGTCCTTCAAGGCACACATTAGGCCGTTTCGAAGGTGCAAGCGCTAGATTCCTAGCCTTGTTGAAAAAATAGACATAGAAATGGAAGATACAATGGAAAAACAAACCGTTGCAGTATTGGGTCCTGGTTCATGGGGAACAGCCCTTTCACAAGTCCTCAATGATAACGGCCATGAAGTCCGTCTCTGGGGAAATATCCAAGAACAAATCGATGAAATTAATACCACTCATACCAATCAACGCTATTTCAAAGACATCGTTATTAGCGATCAAATTACCGCTACGACCGATCTGAAAGCTGCTTTGGACGGTGTGGATGCTATCCTTTTTGTCGTTCCTACAAAGGTGACCCGCTTGGTCGCTAAACAAGTCGCTGAAACACTGGATCACCCTGTCACAGTGATGCACGCTTCTAAAGGGCTAGAACCTGGTACACACGATCGGATTTCTCAAATCCTTGAAGAAGAAATCCCTGCTTCTCTTCGCAGTGAAGTAGTGGTCGTTTCTGGACCGAGTCATGCAGAGGAGACTATCGTACGGGATATCACCCTCATTACAGCAGCCTCAAAAGATTTAGAAGCTGCACGCTATGTTCAAGAACTCTTTAGCAATCACTACTTCCGCCTCTATACCAATACAGATGTTATCGGAGTGGAAACTGCTGGAGCCTTGAAGAATATCATCGCAGTCGGAGCTGGGGCCCTGCACGGTCTTGGTTATGGGGACAATGCCAAAGCAGCCATCATCACGCGCGGTCTCGCTGAAATCACGCGCCTTGGCGTTAAGCTCGGAGCTAGCCCATTGACCTATAGCGGTTTGTCTGGGGTCGGTGACTTGATCGTTACCGGAACTTCTGTCCATTCCCGCAACTGGCGAGCTGGGGATGCTCTCGGACGTGGCGAAAAATTGGAAGATATCGAAGCCAACATGGGTATGATCATTGAAGGGATCTCTACGACCAAAGTCGCCCACGAGCTGGCCCAAGAATTGGATGTCTACATGCCGATTACACAAGCCATTTACCAAGTCATCTATGAAGGAAAAGATATCCGCGAAGCCATCCACCACATGATGAGCAATGAATTTAAAGAAGAAAATGAGTGGAAATAAGTCAACCACCCTAACATCAATCCTACCTTTTAGAAAGGAAACTATATGACTAAAGTTAGAAAAGCAGTCATTCCTGCGGCTGGTTTGGGGACACGCTTCCTCCCAGCTACCAAAGCTTTGGCAAAGGAAATGTTGCCAATCGTTGACAAACCTACGATCCAATTTATCGTAGAAGAGGCTCTGAAATCTGGGATTGAGGAAATCCTTGTCGTAACAGGGAAGGCCAAACGTTCGATCGAAGACCATTTCGATTCTAACTTCGAATTGGAATACAACCTCGAGCAAAAAGGCAAGACTGACTTACTCAAGTTGGTCAATGATACAACAGCGATCAATCTTCATTTCATCCGCCAAAGTCACCCTCGAGGTTTAGGGGACGCTGTTCTTCAAGCCAAGGCCTTTGTTGGAAACGAGCCTTTTGTCGTTATGTTGGGAGATGATCTGATGGACATCACTAATGATGATGCCTTGCCATTGACCAAACAATTGATGAACGACTACGATGAAACCCATGCGTCCACCATCGCTGTGATGGAAGTCCCTCACGAAGAAGTTTCATCTTACGGTGTGATTGCACCTCAAGGCGAAGGCATTAACGGTCTTTATAGCGTTGAAACGTTTGTCGAAAAACCAAACCCAGAGGACGCTCCAAGTGATCTCGCTATTATCGGACGCTACCTCTTGACTCCTGAAATCTTTGATATTCTTGCAAATCAAGAACCAGGTGCTGGCAATGAAATTCAATTGACAGATGCAATCGACACCCTCAATAAGACCCAACGAGTCTTTGCCCGTGAATTTAAAGGCCAACGCTACGACGTCGGTGATAAATTCGGCTTCATGAAAACTTCGATCGACTATGCCTTGAAACACCCTCAAGTCAAAGATGATCTTAAACAATATATTATCGACCTTGGAAAAAAATTAGAAGCAACTGAACAAACTGCAGACTAATCATTTTCAAATCTACAGAATACAAAAGAGACTGGCCATATCATGTAAGAGCTTTGCTACCTTACAATGGTCAGTCTTTTTTTATAAAAAAGAGGCTGGATAAAAATCCGGCCTCTTTCGTTTCATTGGCCTTGGTCCCACTTACTTTTTATTCCTATTGCTCAAGGACGACCCTTACCAGACG
>OOCP01003441.1_pt1 | contig 11558 bp, 10 predicted proteins | sample 1671511 | NCBI WGS metagenome assembly OOCP01 (sample SAMN06348164, study PRJEB24527) | human gut metagenome | biome: human gut; feature: ankylosing spondylitis patient; material: feces | host: Homo sapiens | place: China | collected 2015-10 | reverse complement strand
CGGTAAATATGATGAAAGAACGATTTCAAAATGGCTTGCTGTGTTTACAAAAAGATTTTTTATCAGTCAGTTTAAGCGTTCCTGTATTCCCGATTCTCCAAAGGTCGGCTCTGTTTCACTCAGTCCGAGAGGGGATTGGAGAATGCCGAGTGACGCATCGTTTAATGCATTTATATAATTAATATTTAGGAGTGTTATTTATGAAAAAAATTATTGCGGCTTTATTAGCTGTTGTTATGATTATGACGGTTGCATTTGCTTTTGCATCCTGTTCTTCAAAAAAATATACCGATAAAGAGGTTACCATTCCTGTTACTGATGAAAACGGTGAAACCGTTACAGATGAGCAGGGCAAGGTTGTGACTGAGGTGTCAACCGAGTCAGGAAAAGACGGTAATGCTTCTTCAACTGCTTCTGCTTCAAAGACCAACGCTTCCACAAAAGCTTCTTCAACAAAGAAAAATGAAACCGCTAAGGCAAATAAAGAGGACAAAACCACAAAAAAAGCTTCATCGACTAAGAAAGCGGAAATAGCCAAAAAGAATGAAACCACAACAGATAAAAAAGAAACAACTACTAAGGAAACTACTACCGAAAAGCCTGAAAAGCGTGAGGTTATTGTAAGAGTTCAATTGCCTAATTCAAGCGATTTAAAGCAAGCTAAGCTTACAATAAAATATAAGACCGAAAAGGATAAGGAATATAAAACGCTTAAAATTGATGACCCGAATGACAAGAAAAATCAGCTTGATTACGAGGTAGTTAAACTTGACGGAAAAACCGTTAAAAAGTACAGTCTCGGTAAAATTAAGGGTGATGTTAAGGTTAAAGTGTCGATTTCAGGAGTTGAGCTGACAGGAAACGCTGCAACAATTAAGTCAAACGAAAACAGTGTTACAATAGCTCCGGCTTCAGGCATTGATATTGCAATAGGTAAAAAGGATTAATTAGTGAAAATTGCAATTTTGTATAACGAATGTGAAATATAAATTGTTGAAATTAAATAATTTTAATGATATAATTAAAACAAGAGTGACGTAATTTTGGCAATATATTATATTTAATTACGTTTGTTTTTAACTTAAGGGAGGAAATTTAATGGCAAGAAAGAAAAAGACCATGGACGGTAACAGTGCCGCTGCGCACGTTAGTTATGCGTTTACAGAGGTCGCTGCTATTTATCCTATTACTCCGTCATCAAATATGGCAGAGGAAACGGACGCTATGGCAGCAAGAGGAGTAAAAAATATCTTTGGGCAAACAGTACGTGTTGCAGAGATGGAATCTGAGGGCGGTGCAGCAGGTGCTGTTCACGGCTCACTTTCAGCAGGTGCGCTTACTACAACATATACGGCATCACAGGGTCTTCTTTTGATGATTCCGAATATGTATAAAATCGCAGGCGAGCTTATTCCGTCTGTTATCCACGTATCGGCTCGTTGCGTATCTACTCACGCACTTAACATTTTCGGCGACCATTCAGACGTTATGGCTTGCCGTCAAACGGGTTATGCAATGCTTTGCTCGGCTAATGTTCAGGAGGTTATGGACCTCGGTGCAGTAGCTCACCTTTCAACACTTAAGAGCAGAGTGCCGTTTTTGCATTTCTTTGACGGCTTCCGTACTTCTCACGAAATTCAAAAGATTGAAGTTTGGGATTATGATGAACTCAAATCTATGGTGGATATGGATGATGTTCAGGCATTCCGTGCAAGAGCGCTCAATCCTGAAAGACCTGTTCTTCGTGGCTCTGCCGAAAACAGTGATATATTCTTCCAGCACAGAGAGGCTTGCAATAAGTATTATAATGACGCTGTTGCAACAACCGAGATGTATATGAATATGGTTAATGAAAAGCTCGGTACCGATTATAAGCTTTTCAACTACTATGGTGCAGAGGATGCCGACAGAGTAATTGTTGCTATGGGCTCTGTTTGCGATACTATTAAGGAAACAATTGATTTTCTTAACGCACGTGGCGAAAAGGTTGGTATGATTAAGGTTCATCTTTACAGACCTTTCTCTGTTAAACACCTTATTGACGTTATTCCTGACAGTGTTAAGACGATTTCTGTTATTGACAGAACTAAGGAACCCGGTTCACTCGGCGAACCTCTTTTCCTTGATGTTGTTGCCGCTCTTAAAAACTCTAAGTTCAGCAATGTTCCTGTTTACGGCGGACGTTACGGTTTAGGCTCAAAGGATACACTTCCCGCTCATATCATTTCTGTTTATAACAATATGAATGCAGAAAAGCCTAAGACAGAGTTTACTCTTTCAATCAACGATGACGTAACAAATCTTTCACTTGAAGTTACCGAAAGCCCTGACACAACACCTAAGGGTACAACCTCTTGCAAATTCTGGGGTCTCGGATCTGACGGAACAGTCGGCGCAAATAAGGATTCTATCAAGATTATCGGTGATAATACGGATATGTATGCTCAGGGTTATTTCTTCTATGACTCGAAAAAGTCAGGCGGTATAACCGTATCTCATCTTCGTTTCGGCTCATCTCCGATTACTTCAACATATCTTATCAATAAGGCTAATTTTGTTGCATGTCATAATCCGTCTTATGTAACTAAATATGATATGGTGCAGGATATTGTACCGGGAGGTACATTCCTTCTCAACTGTATTTGGTCGCCTGAGGAACTTGATAAGCAACTTCCTGCCAAGATGAAGAGATATATTGCAGAAAATAATATTAATTTCTACACTATCAACGGTATTAAGATTGCCGAGGAAGTAGGGCTTCCGGGCAGAGCTTCAACCATTCTTCAGTCTGCATTCTTCACAATTGCAAATATTATCCCTGTTGATAAGGCAATTGAGCTTATGAAAAAGGCTGTTGTTAAGAAGTTCTCTAAAAAGGGCGAAGCTATCGTAAACGCTAACTGCAACGGTATTGACCGTGGCTCTAAGGAAATTGTTAAGATTGACGTTCCTGAAAGCTGGAAGAATGCAGTTGACGAGGAAAAGGAACTTGTTATTCCTACAAATCGCCCTGAAATGAAAGACTTTGTTAAGAATATTCTTCATCCTATCGACCATCTCCACGGTGATGATTTACCTGTTTCTAAGTTTGTAGACAGAGCAGACGGTGTATATCCTCAAGGCTCTGCCGCATTTGAAAAGAGAGGTATTGCTATTACTGTTCCTGAATGGGACGGCACAAAATGTGCTCAGTGTAACCTTTGTTCAATGGTTTGCCCTCACGCAGTTATTCGTCCTGTTTGCCTTAATGAGGAAGAGGCAAAGAATGCTCCTGAAGGTACACAACTTGTTAAACATAAAAAGACTGATTATCAATATGCTATTATTGTTTCTACTCTTGACTGTACAGGTTGTGGCTCTTGTGCAAATGTTTGCCCTACAAAGTCGCTTACAATGAAGCCTATTGCTTCTCAACTTAAATCTCAACCGGTTTATGACGCTCTTTCGCAGATTGATGCTAAGCCGGAGGTGCTTACAAATAATACTATCGGCGTTCAGTACAGAAAGCCTTATCTTGAATTTTCAGGCGCTTGCGCAGGCTGCGGTGAAACACCTTATGCTAAGCTTGCTACCCAGCTTTACGGCGACAGAATGTATATTGCAAATGCAACAGGCTGTTCGTCAATTTGGGGTGGTTCTGCTCCGTCAACACCGTATACTGTTGACAAAAACGGCCACGGCCCTGCTTGGTCTAACTCACTCTTTGAGGATAATGCCGAATTCGGTTACGGTATGATGCTTGCTCAAAAGCAAATCCGTGAAAGACTTGCCGCTGATGCACAGGTACTTCTTGATACATCAGTTTCGGCAGAGGCTCAGGCTTGGCTTGATACTTATGAAAATGCCGCAACAAATACTGAGGCTGCAGATGCGCTTATTGCCGCTCTCGAAAATGCAAAGCTTGACGGCGAGGCTAATGATGCTAAGGTTGATTTCCTTAAGGATAAGGACTATGCCGCTAAGAAGTATCAATTTATCTTCGGCGGTGACGGTTGGGCTTACGATATCGGCTTTGGCGGTCTTGACCACGTAATCGCTCAAAATCAGGACGTTAATATCGTAGTATTTGATACAGAGGTTTATTCTAATACAGGCGGTCAGGCTTCTAAGGCTACTCCTACAGGTGCGGTTGCTAAGTTTGCCGCTTCCGGTAAGGTAGTTAAGAAGAAAGACCTTGCTCAAATCGCTATGAGCTACGGCTATGTATACGTTGCTCAGGTTGCTATGGGTGCTAATGCCGCTCAATGCCTTAAGGCATTCCAAGAAGCTGCCGCTTATAACGGACCTTCGCTTATCATATGCTATGCTCCTTGTATTAACCACGGTATCAAGATGCCGTTTAATCAGACTGAGCAGAAAAAGGCTGTCGCAGCAGGATATTGGAACTTGTTTAGATTTAATCCTGCACTTGCAGAAGAAGGTAAAAACCCATTCTCGCTTGACAGCAAGGCTCCGACGGCTGATTACGTTGAATTTATTGAGGGTGAAACAAGATATTCTGCTCTTAAACGCTCATTCCCGGGCAAGGCAGAGGAACTCTTTGGTATTGCCGCAGAAAATTCAATTGAAAAATATAATAAGCTTGCTAAGCTTGTTGATTTCTATGCTCCGAGCAAAGACTGATAAAAGTTAAAAATATTTAAGGGTAACGGTTAATTTGCCGTTACCCTTATTTTATATTTTAATCGAGCATTATATATGAAAAAACGAGAAAAAGTGAGCAAATGAGAGATTATCACTATATTTATAAAATTATTGTTGACTATTAAACTCTCTTGTGTTATTATATTCAAGCAAAAGAAAAAGGGCCGTTTAGGTCAAATGTTTTAGGAGGATTTGATTATGTCAACATTTTTACCAAAAGCTGACGAAATCACTCGTAACTGGTATGTTATTGACGCTGCCGGCAAGCCTCTCGGACGTGTAGCAAGTGAAGCTGCAGTTCTCCTCAGAGGTAAGCACAAGCCAATCTTCACACCAAACGTAGATTGCGGTGACTTCGTAATTATTATCAACACAGACAAAGCAGTTCTTACAGGTGACAAGCTTAACAAGAAGCTTTATCAGCATCACACAGGTTATATCGGTAACCTTAAGGAAGTTAAGTACGGCACACTTATGGCTGAAAAGAGTGATTTTGCTATGCAGCTTGCTGTTAAGGGTATGATTCCTGACACAACACTCGGCAGAAAGCAGCTCACAAGATGCCATATCTACAAGGGCGCAGACCATAAGCACGAGGCTCAGAAGCCTGTAGCTTATGAATTATAATAGGAGGTATCTGAGTTATGTATGAAACTAATCCATATTTCTACGGAACAGGTAGAAGAAAAGAATCAGTAGCACGTGTACGCTTATACGCAGGTACCGGCAAAATCACAATCAACGACAGAGATATTGACGATTACTTTGGTCTTGAAACACTTAAGCTTATCGTTCGTCAGCCACTCACTCTTACAGAAACAGGCGAAAAGCTTGACGTTGTATGCAGAGTAAACGGCGGCGGTGTAACAGGTCAGGCAGGCGCAATCCGTCACGGTATTTCAAGAGCTCTTCTTCAGTATGACGAGTCACTTCGTCCTGCTCTTAAGAAGGCAGGCTTCCTCACTCGTGACCCAAGAATGAAGGAAAGAAAGAAACCTGGTCTTAAAAAAGCACGTCGTGCACCACAGTTCTCAAAGAGATAATCATTTATCTTTTCAACAGCGTTTCCGTTTTGGAAGCGCTGTTTTTTCTTTGCACGATGAGCTTTTTTCTAAATTGAGGCTTTTGAAAAGCGTCAGCTTTTTGGAAAAAGGAGGAGCAACGAAATGAGTGATAAACAACTTTAAAGACACTGAAAAATTATATGAAAAGTGCTAAATTTTAATCTTGATTTTTGTGTAGCCATAGGTTTAACCTTATAGTGAATATAGGGCAAAATCTTCTTGAATTCCTACTAAAAAGGTAGTATAATGTCTACTGAAATATGTATTTGTTAAAAATCGGGTGGTTATAATGAAAATTAAAGATATAATAAATAATAAAAAGGTTACTGTTTCGTTTGAGGTTTTTCCTCCGAAGCAGTGGGGTAAAATTGCAAATACCAAAAAAGTTGTAGACGAAATGGTAAAAGACAAGCCGTCGTTTATGAGCGTTACCTACGGGGCGGCAGTAACTACAAGCGGCTTTACAACAGAGATTGCAAATGCGATTAAAGAGGGCGGAGTTGAGCCGCTTTCTCACCTTACCTGCCTTACTTCTACCAAGGAAAAAATCGACAGCGTTTTGGATGAGTTGGAGGCAAACGGTATTGAAAACGTGCTTGCTTTAAGAGGCGATATTCCTAAGGATTTTGAAATGGGCGAAAATCAATATTTTCACCACGCTTTTGAGCTTGTAAACGAAATTAAGGCAAGGGGAAAGTTTTGCGTAGGTGCGGCGTGCTATCCGGAAACTCACCCTGAGTCTAAAAACAGGGTTGATGATATCGCAAGGCTTAAGGAAAAAGTTGACTGCGGTGTCGATTTTATCACAACTCAAATGTTTTTTGATAATGATAAATTTTATAATTTTCGTGAAATGTGCGCTATAAAAGAGATTAACGTGCCGATTATAGCAGGAATTATGCCGATTACAAACGCTAATCAAATCAAGAGAAGCTTGGAACTTTCAAATGCATCTCTTCCCGCTAAGTTTAATAAGATTATGGAGCGCTTCGGCGAAAATCCTGATGCTATGAAGCAGGCAGGTATTGTTTACGCAACAGAGCAAATAATAGACTTGATGGCAAACGGGGTTAATAATATTCATATTTATACTATGAATAAGCCTGACGTTGCACATCAAATTATGGAAGGACTTTCGGCAATTATAAATGAATAGGACAGAAATACTCCACTATTTGCGTACCAATTCAAAAGTAGACGATAAAAGGCTTCTTGACCTTATTGATGATTGCTGCAACGAGGTTAACAAATGCGTAAGGCCTAAAACCATTCATCGTATTTTTGATTGCACGGTAAATGATGACGAGGTTATTGTTGAAAATCAGGTTTTTAAAAGCAAGCGCCTTGCGGATAATATGAAGGGCTGTAAAAGAGTTTGCATTTTTGGTGCGACTCTCGGCACTGAATGTGACAGGCTTTTGAGAACGTATGCCTCAACCGATATAACGAGGGCAACGGTGCTTCAAGCCTGCCTTGCATCTAAGATTGAAGAGGTTTGCGATGGGATTGAGGATGAATTAAAAAAGCAGGGAATGACTCTTCGCAGTCGATATTCTCCGGGCTATTTTGACCTTGATATAAAGGAAAATAAAAAATTATTTGAATTAATGGATATAACAAAGCGTATCGGGCTTACGATTACGGGCACCTGCCAAATGGTTCCGTCAAAGTCCGTTACGGCATTTATAGGTATTGAAAATGATTAGATTTTTTGACGGCGGTATGGGCAGTATGCTCAATCTTGCGGCAGGCGAACTGCCTGAAAAGCTTAATATCAGCGAGCCTGAAAGAGTTTTTGCTGTTCATAAGGGATATGCAGATGCAGGCGCAGAATTTATTACGGCTAACACCTTTGGCGCTAACTCGCTTAAATATGACAATGTAGATGAGCTTGTAAAGGCAGGCGTTGCGCTTGCTAAAAAAGCAGGCAAGTATGTTGCGCTCGATATCGGTCCAACCGGTAAGCTTTTGAAGCCTATGGGCGATCTTGAATTTGAAAGAGCAGTTGAGCTTTTTGCAGAGGTTGTAAGAGCAGGCAAGGACGGCTCCGATGTTGCAATTATTGAAACTATGAGCGATATGTATGAGCTTAAGGCGGCTGTAATCGCTGTTAAGGAAAATTCTAGTTTGCCGATTATCACTTCGATGATTTTTGACGAATCGGGCAGGCTTCTTACAGGCGGCGACGTTAAAAGTGCCGTTGCTATGCTTGAGGGACTTAGAGTTGACGCTATCGGCTTTAACTGCGGCTTAGGCCCTAAGCAAATGATTCCTCTTGTTAAGGAGCTTAGAGAGTGTACCTCGCTTCCTATTCTCGTTATGCCAAATGCAGGGCTTCCCGAATCTGTTGACGGCAAGACTGTTTATAACGTTTCGCCTGACGAATTTGCGCAGGATATGAGAGAGATTGCCAAGCTCGGCGTGTCGATTTTGGGCGGCTGCTGCGGTACAACTCCAAAGCATATTGCCAAAATGATTGAACTTTGCAAGGATATTCCCGATAACGTTCCCGAAAAGAAAAACGATACGGTTGTTTGCTCTTATTCAAGCGCCGTTACTATCGGTGAAAAGCCTGTGGTTATCGGCGAAAGAATTAACCCAACGGGTAAAAAGCTTTTTAAGGAAGCACTTAGAAATAACAATATTGATTATATAATTAAAGAGGGTATGGCTCAGCAGGAAAAGGGCGCTCATATCCTTGATGTAAATGTCGGCTTGCCTGAAATTGACGAGGTGCAGATGCTTCAAGACGCTGTGTTTAATCTTCAAAGCGTTCTCTCTCTTCCGCTTCAGCTTGATTCAAGCAACACTCAGGCTCTTGAAAAGGCAATGCGTATGTATAACGGCAAGGCGATGATTAACTCTGTAAACGGCAAGCAGTCGTCAATGAGTGAGGTTTTCCCGCTTGTTCAAAAATACGGCGGCGTTGTTGTTTGCCTTTGCCTTGATGAAAGTGGTATTCCCGAAACGGCACAGGGCAGAATTGATATCGCAAAGAAAATCATCAAAACAGCCGAAAGCTATGGTATAGATAAAAAAGACCTTGTAGTTGATGCACTTGTAATGACAATTTCAACTAACAAGGATAATGCGAAAGAAACTCTTAAAGCTGTTGATTATATCCGTCACGAGCTTGGTGTCGGTACGGTTTTAGGTGTGTCAAATATCAGCTTCGGTTTGCCGAAAAGAGAGGCGATTAATACCGCTTTCTTTACCCTTGCTCTTAAGGCAGGCTTGTCGGCAGGTATTATAAATCCCTTGAGCGAAAGTATGATGAATGCCTATTATTCGTATAATGCTCTTGAGGGATTTGACGATAACTGCACACAGTATATCGAATCAGTTACCGCTTCTGCCAATACTGCGACGGCAGCAGGTGTGACCGATTTAAAAATGGCTATCATCAAAGGTATGAAAGAGGATGCAGGCGCTTGCGCTAAGGAGCTGTTAAAAGATACTCCGGCGCTTGACGTTATTAATGATTATATTATCCCTGCGCTTGACGTTGTCGGCGACGGATTTGAAAAAAATAAGGTGTTCCTCCCTCAGCTTCTTATGAGTGCTGATTCCGCAAAGGCAGCATTTGACGTTATCAAAGAGCATTTGATTTTGGCAGGAGAACAGAAAAAAAGCGAGCATAAGGTTGTAATCGCAACAGTTGAGGGCGATATCCACGATATCGGCAAAAATATTGTTAAGGTTCTTATGTCAAATTACGGATTTGATATTATCGATTTGGGCAAGGACGTTAAGTGCGAAAGAGTGCTTGAAGAGGTGCAAAAGCAGGGCGTTAAGCTTGTCGGTCTTTCAGCCTTGATGACTACAACCGTGCCTAATATGGAAAAAACGATTAAGCTTATCCACGATAATACGGACGCTAAAGTGTTTGTCGGCGGTGCTGTGCTTACAAAGTCGTATGCCAAAATGATTAATGCCGATTGGTACGCTAAGGACGCAATGGAAAGTGTAAGAATAGCCAAGGAATTTTTCGGAGGTGAGGAGTAATGATGGTTTCCACCAAGGGCAGATATGCTCTCAGAATTATGGCTGACCTTGCCGAAAATCAAGAGGGCGGTCCCGTATCGCTTAAGGATATTGCCGAACGTGAAAATATCGGCATAAAATATCTTGAAATCATTGTTTCATCTCTTAATAAAAATGGACTTTTAAAGAGCGTTCGTGGCAAAAACGGCGGCTATATGCTCAACCGTGAGCCAAAGGAATATACAATTGCTTCAATTCTCAATGCGGCAGAGGGCAGCCTTGCTCCCGTTGCGTGCGTTAGTGACGGCGACTGCGAAAATGCACCAAGCTGTAAAACTTACGTTCTTTGGAAAGAACTTGATGACGTGATTGAGGATTTCTTATCGTCTAAAACCTTGGCAGATATATTATAATGCCGTTATGTAACCTGTTGTAAAAATTAAAATATCTATAATTAAGAACAAAGTTGAATTATATAACATTATCAAACGGGCGATTAATAATCGCCCCTACGGCGTCGAAAGAAACTGCGTGTTTGAATGAATTTTTGCAAAATTTATAATAAACACTCCGTTCCTTTCTCCTCACAAAATCCGCCGTACAGCAGTGCGTCGGATTTTGGAATACCGTAGGGGCGACCATTGGTCGCCTATTGAATTGTAATTGAATAAATTAAAGGACAACGGAATGTTAAAATTTCCGTTGTCCTTATTTTTTATCTGTTCTGCCGAGAATATAATCTATACTTGTATTGTAAAAATCTGCAAGCTTAATCAGAATTTCCGGTGGAATTGTCCTTTCGCCGCTTTCGTAATAAGCGTATGTTCGTTGCGGCAAATTTAATTTTTCACCGATTTGAGATTGGGTTAAATCACTGTCTTCTCTCAAATCTTTTATGCGTTGATACTTCATTTTAATCACCATATTTATTATATGGCAGAACAATATGTTCTATTGACTGATAGAACATATTGTTCTATAATTGACAGCAAAGTTGAGTATTGACAGGTGCTTTTTATGAAATTTGATGAGTTTAAAATTGACGGCGTTGAAATAAAAATTAATGATGAATATGCATTGATAAACGGTACAATTAAGATTATGCTCAGCCAAATAAGCGAGGTGATTATTGTTGATCCGGATTGGCTTGGTGTTGGGCGGCTTGAATTAAAACTGAAAAATTCGGAGCTTAGATTTAATCACGTGTTTTATTGTAAAAATAAGCAGGAATTTGAGGATATGTTAAAGCTAAAGGAAAGGATAGAAAACAGATAGGTAATGTTACCTCTGCGCAACATACAAAAAGAATTTAAAAAGACAAATATTCCTGATTATTGACGATAAATTTGAAGTGGACAAAGGAAACTGTCGAATACGGTAGGTGGTTAGCCCTCTTATTCCAAGAGGGTTGTTATCCCTCTTGAGATTTAATCAAAAGGGGGAGATATTATGGAATATGCAACAATAATTACCTTGGTACTTATTATTATACTGATTCTTATAATAAAAAAATAACCGCCCTGTGTCCTGGAAAAACAAGGGTGGTTATTTAATCACTATTCCGGGCTAACCGTCTATCCGATAAGCCCTTTGTCTATAATTATACTATCACAAAAAATATACTTTGTCAACACGCTGTAAGACTTCGAGAAAGTGAGATAAATTTCGTGTTTTGCGAGCGGGTGCTGTACGTTGGTACTGCCCCCGAGCAAAAAAACGGGAAGTGCCAAAAGTGGCTTGAACGTAGTGTTCAAGCCACTTTTCTATAAATGCATTTTTGATTTTATTTCGGCAAGAGCAAATCTGCGATTCGGCAAACCCTTTTGTCACTTCGTGACATTTCCCCTGTAAGGGGAATCTCCCTTG
>OOCP01003435.1_pt1 | contig 11581 bp, 8 predicted proteins | sample 1671511 | NCBI WGS metagenome assembly OOCP01 (sample SAMN06348164, study PRJEB24527) | human gut metagenome | biome: human gut; feature: ankylosing spondylitis patient; material: feces | host: Homo sapiens | place: China | collected 2015-10 | reverse complement strand
TTTTTTTCAAGCAGAAGACGGCATACGAGATAAGCTAGTGACTGGAGTTCAGACGTGTGCTCTTCCGATCTCAATTTTTCATTATAAAAAAGTGATAAATTTTTATTCCGTTATAAATTATGGTATTTTCTTTGCAGCAGCTATTTTAATCGTTACAAGTCCACTGACAGGGTGGTATTTTTATATAGGAAGTGATGGGATAATTCATTCTGGAATGGCGAGAAACATAATGAATGTGCTGTATATTATGACAATGTTTATGACGATAGCTGTTGCCGAAATGTCAGGAAAAAAGAAAGATAAGAAATTATACAGAATGATACTTGTAACTGATATTATCATAACAATGGCAGCGATTGCTGATAACATTAATAAAAATAGTGTTGGAATTACAATGATTGTTGCAAATATGTGTACATTTTTGTTATATTTTTCAATGAAAAGTCCTGATTATTATCTTGACATAAGAACAGGAAGATTTAATCTTAATGGTTTTATGGAAGTGCTCAGGGAAAAAATTGATTACAATGAAAGTGTGTCATGTTTTCTTATAAGAGTTCAGAATTATCATGCAATATGCAGGATATACGATGAGGAAAGCTTACAGGAAGTCCAGAGACAGATTGCTGAAATATTATATTATAAGGCTGATGATAAAAACATATATCATATAGGTGCAGCAACATTTGCGGTATTTGTTGACAGCACGGAGATGGCGAAGAAACTGTATGAGAAAGTGGTTAAGGTAATGCCGCATCAGTGGAATGTCAAGAGAGAGGCGTTATCACATGAGTACAGTTATTATTATGTGACATATCCGGATGATTCAGATGATGCCGAAGATATAATTCAGCGTATCCACTATGCGAGGTCAGATCATAAAGGGCACCACAAGCCAAATGAACTTATACATCTTAGAAAGGAAGCTCTTGAGGAAGCGAGGAGATTTAAGGAAGTTGCCCACAGGATTGAGGAGGCTATTCTAGACAATTCCCTGGAGTTAAATTTTCAGCCGATATATTCTTTTGAAAAAAACAGGATTACATCTCTTGAAGTTTTGTCGAGATTAAAAGATGGAAAACATAATTATATAAACCCTGAGTATTTTATTCATGTGGCAGAGATAAATCATACAATAATACAGTTAAGCAGGCAGATGTTTGAAAAGACCTGTCGTTTTGCTGTTGACAACAATATATTTGACAGGGGAATAAATGATATGAACATCAATATTTCGCCTATTCAATGTCAGGATAAGCATCTTGTTCAGGATTTAAAAAAGATTGCCGCAAAATATGGTATTCCATTTGAAAGATTTCATTTTGAAATAACGGAGAGCAGGCTCACCGACGAAAAAGCGGTAAGAGAAACTCTTACTAAGTTAAAGGAAAACGGAGCCAAGATAGCACTTGATGATTTTGGAACCGGTTATTCAAATATTGCGAGCATAATGCTTATGCCTATTGATTTTGTTAAAATTGATAAGAGTCTTTTGTGGTCATACGCAAGTGGTGATAATGAATTTTTGAATGAACTTATGCCAATGATAAGAGGAGAGGGAAAAAAGATAATTGCAGAAGGTATAGAAACGGAGGAGCACATTGAGATACTTAGAAGAATGGGTGGAGATTTTCTTCAGGGATATTATTATTCAAAACCATTAAATGAAGAAAACTTTATCAGATTTTTAGATGCCCGTAACAATGGTGCAGAAGCATGATTAAAAATAAATTTAGGAGGCTTTAGATGGCTAAGAGTATTAAGAGTTTAAATGAAGTAAAAATACCTGAAACTTATGAGTTGGTAAATGGAGAGTATGTAAAAGAAGTTGACAGCTTTATGCTTACACTTAAGCATAAATTGAGTGGTGCGAGAGTTCTTATATTCAGCAATGAAGATGATAATAAAGTATTTGATATTGCATTCCGCACACCACCTAAGGATGCGACCGGAGTGCCGCATATCATAGAGCATACGGTGTTATGTGGTTCGGAAAAATATCCTGCAAAAGATCCGTTTGTGGAACTTGTAAAAGGTTCATTAAACACATATCTTAATGCGACGACATATCCTGACAAGACTATGTATCCGGTTGCAAGCTACAATGATAAAGATTTTGCAAACCTTATGAGTGTTTACATGGATGCCGTTTTTTATCCAAATATATATAAGCATGAGGAAATCTTTAAGCAGGAGGGCTGGCACTATGAGCTTGAGAGCAAGGATGCACCGCTTACCTACAACGGTGTTGTTTACAATGAAATGAAAGGTGCTTATTCTTCAGAGGAAAGTGTTTTAGAGAGATTTACGATGAACAGCCTTTTCCCTGATAATACTTATGCACATGAGTCCGGCGGAGACCCTAAAAACATTCCTGACCTTACTTATGAGGAGTATCTTGATTTCCATAGAAAATATTATCATCCGGTAAACAGTTATATTTGTATTTATGGAGATGTTGATATAGAGGAAAGATTAAACTGGATGGATGAAAATTATCTTAAGAATTTTCCGGCAATAGAGATTGATTCACATATTGAGCCACAGAAACCTTTTGATGAGATGAAAGTTCTTTCAACAGAATATGCGGTCGCAACAGATGCAGACTGCTCAGAAAAGACATATTATTCATTCTGTACGGCAATGGATGTGACACTCGACCAGGAAAAGTGCAGGGCATTTGAACTTATCTCATATGTACTTCTTGAAATGCCGGGTGCTCCGCTTAAACAGGCAATTCTAGATGCAGGTATCGGAACAGATATAGATGCTGATTTCTGCGATATTTTAAGACAGAGTATGTTTAGTATTACTACAAAAAATGCAAAGCCGGGACTCAGGGACAAATTTTATGAGGTAATAGTGTCAACACTTAAAGAAATCGTCAAAGAGGGAATTGATAGAAAAGATCTTGAAGCTGCGATAAACAGTACGGAATTTAGGGAGAGAGAGGCTGATTTTGGGGGATTTCCAAAGGGACTTCTCTATGTATTAAAGACATTTAAGACATGGCTTTATGATGATACGCTTCCATATGACGGACTTATATATGAAGATATATATAAAAATCTCAGAGAAAAACTTGGAACAGATTATTATGAGAAACTTATCGAGGAATATATATTAGGCAATCCTCATGCAGTTCTTGTAGAGATGAATCCAAAGCCGGGACTTGCACTAGAAAACGAGAAAGCAATTGCGAAAAAGCTTGAAGATTACAAGGCTTCACTCTCAGATGAGGAGTTAGATGAGCTTGTTGCACAGACAAAGGCTCTGAAAGCATACCAGGAGGAGCAGTCACCTAAGGAAGTGCTTGAGAAAATTCCGCTTCTTAAAAGGGAGGATATAAGAAAGAAAGTAAGACCGCTGCACAATGAAGAAAAGCAGATATGTGGAGTAAAGACTATTCACCATGACATACACACAAATGGAATCATATATCTTGATATGCTCTTTGATGTGAACAGTCTTTCGGAGTATGTACCGCAGATAAGTTTTCTTGCAACACTTCTTGGATATATGGATACGACAGAGCATACATTCAGGGAGTTTGACACGGAGACTAATTTCTATTCGGGTGGTATCGGCTCTGACTTAAATATCTATTCATTATATAATTTGGAGGATGTAGAGCTTAAGTTTGATGTAAAGACAAAGACATTGGCAGGCAGGATAAAAGATACTGTAAGGCTTATGGCAGAAATGATGTTTAAGACAGTGTTCACTGATGAGAAGCATTTGAGAGAAGTCGTGGCGGAGACACGCTCAAGACTTAAAGTGCGTCTTATGTCAGCCGGACATCAGGCAGCGGTAAGTTACAGCATGGCAGGAATTACGGTTGACGGATGGTACAATGACTATTCAATGGGAATAGGATACTATGATTATCTTGTAAAACTTGACGAAAACTTTGACGGGGAGAAAGAAAAACTCATCAAAGGCTGTGAAGAACTTGTAAAAGCAATGTTTAAAAAAGAAAATATGCTTATATCATGTACCTGTGATGATGAAGATTATGCTAAGTTTGAAGAAGCAATGAGCAGTTTTATCGGAAAACTTGACGACTTTGAAAAGAAAAATAAGGCAGATGTTTCCACTCTTGAAAAATACAGACCTGATGTGAAATACAGAAAAACAGCATTTTCAACACCTGCTGAAATACAGTATGCGGCAGTGTCAGGTTCATACAAAGATGTGCCGGATGTAAATGATGGTGCGATGACAGTGACAAGACATCTTTTAAGTTATGGTTATCTCTGGAATGAAGTGAGAGTCAAAGGCGGAGCATACGGAGTAATGTGCAAATTTACAAGAGACGGCTCAGGAAGTTTTGTATCCTATAGAGACCCTAATCTCTCAGCAACTTATGAAGTATATAAAAAAGCAGCAGATTACCTTGCAAATTATGAAGCAGACGAGAGAGAAGTCACAAAAACTATCATAGGAACGATAAGCGGATTAGACACACCGCTCACACCGGCAATGGATGGAAAACGTTCAATGAACATTTATCTCACAAAAACACCGCTTGAAGTATTGCAAAAAGAGAGAGACCAGATACTCGCCTGCACAAAAGAAGATATAAGAAAAACAGCGGACGCAGTGAGAAAAGTAGCAGATGCAGAAAACATCTGTGTAATCGGAAACGAGCAGCATATAAAAGATGAAGCTTCAATGTTTGAAGTAATCAAACCACTATCTTAGGAATATTAGGCAAGTGACATAGAACATAATCAGTTTCGCAATCACTCAAAGGTTATATACGGAGGATTTACATGAAGAAATTCAAATCGGGTTTTGTGACCCTTATAGGCAGACCAAATGTCGGCAAATCAACCCTTATGAACAGACTTATCGGTCAGAAGATAGCCATAACATCAAATAAACCGCAGACGACGAGAAACCGTATCCAGACTGTTTATACAGGTGAGGAAGGACAGATAATCTTTCTTGACACTCCCGGTATTCACAAGGCTAAAAATAAACTTGGCGAGTACATGGTATCCGTTGCCGAGCGTACATTAAAGGAAGTTGATGTTATATTATGGCTTGTTGAGCCAACGAACTTTATAGGTGCAGGTGAGAGACATATCGCCGAGCAGCTTAAAAATGTTGACACACCCGTGGTTCTTGTTATCAACAAGATAGACACGGTTTCAAAAGCAGAAATACTCACTTTTATCTCAACTTACAAGGATTTGCTTGATTTTGATGATATTGTTCCGGTATCGGCACTTAAAGGTGAAAATACGGAAGATCTTATGAAAACTATATTCAGTCATCTTGAGGAGGGACCTTGCTATTACGATGAAGATACTATTACGGACCAGCCGGAGAGACAGATAGTTGCCGAGATGATAAGGGAGAAAGCTCTTAGAAATCTAAGCGAGGAAGTACCGCATGGAATAGCTGTCGGCATTGACAGGATGAGAGAACGCAGAGGAAGCAATATCATAGATATAGATGCCACGATAGTCTGTGAGAGAAACTCCCACAAGGGTATTATAATAGGAAAGCAGGGAAGTATGCTCAAAAAGATAGGCTCAGATGCGAGGAGAGATATTGAAAATCTGCTGGACTGTAAGGTTAATCTTAAGCTGTGGGTCAAGGTCAAGAAAGACTGGAGAGACAGCGATTTTCTTATGAAGAACTTTGGTTATGACAGTAAGGAGCTGGAGCAGTAAATAGCATGAAAAACTATATATATACAAGTCTTTCATACCGAAAAAACATATACATAGTTTTTTGCAATAGGTTTGTTCAAATCTAAATGTGCATTACCATATATGGAAATAAATGCAGGAATATAATTGTTTCATCATACAAATCATATTAGTAGCAGATATAGAAATACAAAGGAGGTTTCTTTATATGAGTGTGGAGATGATGGAACATGATGAGGATTTATGGACGAGATTTGTCAGTACTGGAAGCGTAGAGGATTATCTTAAGTACAGGACTGAGATAAGAAATAGCTTTGATGACAGTGAAATTGCTGATAAGGAAAGAAAAGATGGCAGAGACAGTTACATTTACCGGGATGATACTGACGGCATCACCGATGAAAGAATTTGATAAGAGGGTGGAGGTTCTCACAAAAGAAAGAGGTCGTATATCAGCGTTTGCAAGGGGTGCCAGGAGATTAAACAGCACCCTTTCGGCGTGTACGGTTCCTTTTACATTTGGAAAATTTACCTTTTATGAGGGAAGAAATGCTTACAATCTTGTGAGTGGAGATATAGAAACTTATTTTGAAGAGATTACGACGGATTATGATGCATTGTGTTATGCATCATATTTTGCTGAAATGGTACAGTATCTTTCAAGGGAGGGTATTGAGGCGGCGGAGGAACTTCTGCTGATGTATATTACTATGCGTGCACTTCAAAACAGAAGAATATCGTTTGAACTTATAAGAGTTATATTTGAGATGCGTCTTATGCTGACGGAAGGTGAGGGGCTGGAACTTTTCAGGTGTCTGCGCTGCGGAAAAGAGGAGGTACATAGTGTATATCTTTCAGAGGGCGGTCTTATCTGTCGGGAATGTGCGGCAAAAGACAAAAAGCTTTCAAAAGAATATCCGATAGTGCTTAGTGCAGATGCGAAATACACATTACAGTATATACTTACAAGTACCCCTGAAAAGCTTTATGCTTTTACGGTCACTGACAGTGTGCTCGATGAATTAAAGCGGTTTATGAAAAGTTATCTTACAAGGTATCTGCCGCATAAATTTAAGACTTTGGACTTTATTGTCTGAAAACATTGCAATAAATGAGGTTCAATGGTATATTTTTGTATAAGTGTTTGAATACCTGCGGAGTTAGCCGGTTGCAAGGACAATGAAGCAGGAAACCTGTTGGTTTTATACAATGGGTACACATATGCACAATAATAGTTATGGTTTACTTATTGTGTGCGTAATAAACAATTTAAAACGAACTAACAGAAATTGGAGGAAAACGACATGGAAAAGACAATGGACAAGATGGTTGCACTTGCAAAAGCAAGAGGTTTTATTTATCCGGGGTCAGAGATATATGGCGGACTTGCAAATACATGGGATTATGGAAACCTTGGTGTTGAGCTTAAAAATAATGTTAAACAGGCATGGTGGAAGAAATTCATCCGTGAGAGCAAGTACAATGTAGGAATCGACTGTGCAATCCTTATGAACCCTCAGACATGGGTAGCATCAGGTCATCTTGGAAGTTTCTCAGATCCGCTTATGGATTGTAAAGATTGTCATGAGAGATTTAGAGCAGATAAGATTATCGAAGACTATATGCAGGAAAACGGCATTGAGATAGAGGGAAGTGTTGACGGCTGGTCAAATGAAGAGATGCAGAAATACATTGAGGAACATGAGATTGCCTGCCCTTCATGTGGAAAACACAACTTTACTGAAATTCGCCAGTTCAATCTTATGTTCAAGACATTCCAGGGCGTTACCGAAGATGCTAAAAATACGGTTTATCTCCGTCCTGAGACGGCACAGGGTATTTTTGTAAACTTTAAAAATGTTCAGCGTACATCACGCAAGAAAGTGCCATTTGGTATCGGACAGATAGGTAAGTCATTCAGAAATGAGATAACACCAGGTAATTTTACATTCCGTACCAGAGAGTTTGAGCAGATGGAACTTGAATTTTTCTGCAAGCCTGACACAGACCTTGAGTGGTTTGCATACTGGAAAGATTATTGTATCAACTGGCTTAAAACACTTGGCATCAAAGAAGATGAGATGCGTGTGCGTGACCATGAGAAAGAAGAGCTTTCTTTCTACAGCAAAGCAACATCTGATATAGAATTTCTTTTCCCATTCGGATGGGGCGAGCTTTGGGGAATAGCTGACCGTACAGACTATGACCTTACACAGCACCAGAATGTATCAGGTGAGGACATGAGCTACTTTGATGATTCGACAAATGAGAAATATATCCCATATGTAATCGAGCCATCACTCGGAGCAGACCGTGTGACACTTGCATTCCTCTGCAGTGCATATGATGAAGAAGAACTTGAGGGAGGAGATACCCGTACCGTAATGCATTTCCATCCGGCAATCGCACCTGTAAAGGTTGCAGTCCTTCCACTTTCAAAGAAACTTTCAGAGCAGGCAGAAGAAATCTATACAAAGCTTAGCAAAACATACAATTGTGAATTTGATGACAGAGGAAATATAGGAAAGAGATACCGCCGTCAGGATGAGATAGGAACTCCATATTGCATCACATATGACTTTGATTCAGTAGAGGACGGAGCAGTGACAGTTCGTGACAGAGATTCAATGGAACAGGAGCGTATCAAGATAGAAGACCTTGAGAATTACTTTGCAAATAAATTTGAGTTTTAATTGTTATTAGTAACAGTTCAGCCTTTCATTTCTTACATTCATAAACCTGCCAGCTAGCTGTCAGCCGCTGCTTTGCAGCTTTTGTTTATTTCATGTCAGAAATGAAAGGCTATTCTAGTGTACTGAACTGTTACTAATTAATTATCACCTTAAGAAAAATGTAATATTTGAAAAAAATGTGTCATGACACAACAATACCATACTTTTTAGTGCATATTACATAAAAAAATGCACATAAATCAATGTAAATTGTGGAAAAATCACATATAACATATGACTATTGTTGAAAATTGCCTATAATAATGAAAAATATACAAAGTTTTTAGGACAATTTACGATTGCGTGATTTTATAAACCATGCTAAAATCCTTGATGTAACTAAAATTAAACCAATATTAAGGGGGAAACGAAAAATGAAGTTATCCACAGGAATGAAAAAAGCCCTTTCTATGTTTCTTACAGCTGCACTTGTAGTTTCAGGTGTTTATGTAAGTGATGGAAAGGCATCTGCTAAAGATCAGGTTTTAGCAGTAACAGCAGGTACTACAAACAGTATCAAAGTTGAAACAAATGTAAAAGTTGCAACAAGTGCAGAGATTACATTTGTAAAACCTTCAACTTTCGCAGGCGTTGAACTTACTGGTGCAGCAACAAACGGTGTTGTTGCAATAGCAAAGGCAGCAACAAATGCAGCAACAGCAGAGTACATAGTTGATGTTTATGCAAGCAAAGTTGTAGTAGCAACAAAAGAAGCTGTAGCAACAAAAGCTCCAGAAGCAACAAAAGCTCCAGAAGCAACAAAAGCTCCAGAAGCAACAAAAGCTCCAGAAGCAACAACAGAGGCAACAAAAGAGCCAGCTGCAACAACAGAGGCAACAAAAGAGCCAGCTGCAACAACAGAGGCAACAAAAGAGCCAGCTGCAACAACAGAAGCAACAAAAGCAACACAGTCATTAAAATCTTCAAAGAAAGCTGCAAAAGCAGTTGAAGAAAAGACAGTTGAGAAGGTTGTTGAAGAGAAGACAAAAGTTGCTACAATCGTTGTTAAAGTTACAGCAGCAGCTACAACTCCATCAACAAAACCAGCAGCAACAGCAACAGCTCCAGCAGCAACAGCAACAGCTCCAGCAGCAACAGCAACAGCTCCAGCAGCAACAGCAACAGCTCCGGCAGCTTCAACAACACCTTCAGCAGTTCCTTCAGAGCAGCCTACAACAGCTCCTACAAAGAAGCCTGCAAAGAGTAAAGCTAAATTTACAGTAGCTAAGAAAGTTGTTATCGCAGCAGGAAAGTCTAAGACAATTAAGTACACAGCTAAGGATACAAAGGGTAAGACAATCAAAGCTAAAGTATCTAAGAAAGCTAACAAGAAGTACGCTACAGTTAAGGTTACATCAAGCAAGAAGATTAAGATTACAGTACCTAAGAAAGCTAAGAAATATAAGGGATACTATGGTACAGTAACACTTAAGGCTGGAAAGAAGACAGCTAAGATTAAGGTTTATGTTCAGAACAAGACAACTAAAGCTAAGGCTGCTAAGAAGAAAGTAACAGTTAAGAAGAATAAGACAGCTAAGGTTACAGTTAAGGTTAAAGCTCAGAACAAGAAGAAAGCTACAACAGATACAGTTAAGGTTACAATTCCTAAGTCTAAGAAGAAATATTTGACATACAAGTCAGCAAAAGTTTCTAAGGGTAAAGTAGTTGTTTCACTTAAGGCTAAGAAGAAGAAAGTTAGCAAAGTACCTGTAACAATCAAAGTAGGAAGCAAGAAAGTAAAGGTAACTGTTAAAGTTAAATAATTGACCGAGCGATAGTGAGGGAAAACTTTAAAAAGTTGATAAACTTATCTTGATAATACAAATTATATACCAGCCACACGCAATAGCGTGTGGCTGGTTTTTCTTTTTTAGAAAGGGAATGATGCAAAGGGGAAATAGGGCAGACAGGAAAGAAAAGTAGGTTGGAAATTAATAATGCCAAAAGTAATAATATAAACAAGAAAGTAGTGTAAATAGAAAAGCAAACAAGGAAGTAGAGTAAAAAGAAAAGTGATACAAATAAGAAAGTAAAACAGACAAGTAATAATACAGGCAAGAGAGTAGAGCAGGTCGGAAAGCGAGGCAAACAAGAAAAGTAAAGCAAACAATGATTACATCGGCGTTTACAGTAGATAAGCGTCGATTTTTTTGTCATATATTCACAAAAAAGTCAGAGAAAATAATGCACATTGCATAAAATACTATTTGTTTGATTATTATAAAATTATCTATGTTGCAATAAAACATATAAATTATTTCATACAATATATACATATTAAAATTAAAAAATATCTGATATGATTAAATCACTAAAGGAAAACGAAAATAATTCATGAATTATAATTTTCTAATTAATCATCTAAAATCACAGATGTTCAATGAAAAATTCAACAAAAACAATAAGTATCGGTCATGCCGTAGGTGTGGACATGTAACTAACAGCATTTATACGAAAATGAGGAGGAATATGGAAGACAAAAAGATAATAAAAACACATAATGTAAAAAGTGACAATGTCAAAAACAACAATATAAAAAGTAATAATGTAAAAAGTAATGATGAAAAAAATAACAATACAGAAAGTGATAATGTAAAAAGTAACAAAGCAAAAAGTAGTAATGCAAAAAGCAATAATATCAAAAGTGATAATACAAAAAGTAATATCAAAAGTAATAATATAGAAACAAAAGGCATAACAAAACTAAAAAGATATATAGAAGAAAATTCATGTCAGGCAGAAGAACTTGAACGAAGATTATCAAAAAATCCATTGCTATATCAGGGTTATCTTGCCCTTTCAGGTGAATGGAAAAGGCGGTTTCAGGAGTATATGGCGGGAAAGAAAACATTACCGCTTACATATGACCCTTTTTTCAAAAAGCTGTTTTCAGTTGACATTCATTCAGAAAGATTATCAGATTTTATCAGTTCGGTGCTGGGTGAAAAAGTAACAGTAAAATGTATGCTGCCAAATGAAAACAGGATAGTTAATGAAGCATCACTTCTCATAATGGATATGCTGGTTGAACTGGAGGATGGTTCACTTGTAAATGTAGAAATACAAAAAATTCCATATACATTTCCGGGGCAAAGGATAACCTGCTACCTGGCTGACACACAGACGAGCAACTATGCCAGGGGAACACCACAGAAAGGCGCCTACGACAGCTCCTAGGCAGGTAGC
>OOCP01003431.1_pt1 | contig 11586 bp, 10 predicted proteins | sample 1671511 | NCBI WGS metagenome assembly OOCP01 (sample SAMN06348164, study PRJEB24527) | human gut metagenome | biome: human gut; feature: ankylosing spondylitis patient; material: feces | host: Homo sapiens | place: China | collected 2015-10 | reverse complement strand
CTTATCAATACAGGAATTATGAATTATTCCATATTCATCCAAATCAATTTTTTCAGCACAACTTCCAATTTTGATATGATTTTCTTTTGCTATATTGCTTAATTCTTTTGCAAATTCCCGTAATTCACTATCGCTCAAATCATAACTTAACAAATCATCCATATTTTTCTTATTCTTAGGATAAATATCCAAAAAACTGATTACACATTTTTCTGTATATCCACTTAATGCCTCTGCAATACTTCTAAATGCTTTTAAATGATATTTGGCATTATACCTATTACTAAAAAAAATAGGATCATATCTCCAAACCACCTTTTCTTTACCTATTCTATTTGATAATTCTTGAAAAATAGGAATGACTGATGTTTTTTTATTTGGCAAATTTCTCTCCACATCATTTCCGTACCCCGTAAGTGTGAACTGAAAATAATAATTATACGCTTCTAGTTCGTCTAATCTCTCCATCATTGGCAACGGATTTTTAGTCCAAAACACAATACAGTCTACCACATCTGGCGATATTTTAATTTTACTTATTTGATGAAAATTCATTGGATTACGAACATATAAAAATCCCTCTTTTAATCTACACTCTTTCCCTACACGACGCTCTTCCGATCTATTCAGAATAATAATTCGGAATATCTGTTCTTCTACTTACACTCAAAATCATCTAATCACTTCTTTCTGCTCTTTTTTTATGAGTATCTGTGCACTAGCACAACTGTCAAATGGATTATATGCCTTTCTTATTTCATCCGGAATTTCATCAAAAATAAGACAATTCCTTTTATATTCATCCCCATATTCAAAATGTCTGTCTTTATTGTTGTTATTAAAATGCATTCTCCTAACTATCTTTGGATTACTAATTTTTGATTCCAATGCATCAAAAAATTCTCTTCCACCATTATATGCTTTGCTTAAGTTTATGTCGTTACATAAAATATAAATCGGCTTTTCACCACATGCATTTAAAAAAGTCGCCAACTTATCAATAAACTGATTTATCTCTATTGTACTCGAATTCTTATACATATCTGAAAATACATATTGAAAAATCAGTACATCGGGAATCCAGCTATGTCTAGTAATTATATCAACTAATTCTAATATATCTTTTTGATAAAAATTAATTCCATTTCCAAAATATTCTTTAATATCACTCCAAATACGCCTCCATACATTCCCTAATGGATCAATCCCTCTATATTGCAATTTTTCATAATTAAGTACACCTTTTTCTTTAAGATAATCAACTGCTGCTAACTCTGTACACGGACCACACCCAACGGACATAATCTTTAACGTTTTCTTATTTCGAATCTCAGCAAAACAAGCTAAACCATATGTGATTTCCGAGGCATATTTATATGCATATTTACAATAATAACAATCTGCCATATGAACACAATCATATTTTCGTGGTACTGGCGCATTCTGCGGATAATGCACATGTTGCAGACACTTCTGACAGTCACCTGGGCAATTATCTCCGTATGAACAGTCTTCACATTGTTCATGCTCGTTTTGAAATTCATCTCTATAAGAACATTTTTCAATTAAGTCATATAAAAGCATATCCCTCTCCCCTTTGCTTTCTGTTTCATATATTGTATCATTTCTTCTATTATAATTGAAGTGATTTTCAATTATCGTTGTCTAGTTGCACAACATTATTATCAAACGAAAAGCAAGCCTTTTCAGACTTGCTTTCTATCATACTTTCCTTATTGGTAAATAATCTCTTTCTCCACAATCTCCTTCACATACGCCTGTATATTGTTCATTCTTCTAACCCCTTCTAAGACATTTTCCACCCTTCTTATCGTTCTCTATCCATAGATTTTTTCTTAACTGACCGTTTCGGCTGCTGTCTGCCTTCCTGCTGATAGCGGTGCAGCTTTTCCAGTACACTCGCTTTTTTCGGCTGTTCTAACGGTTTCTCTTTCTTCTGTTCTGTCTGATTTTTCCATGCCCTTAGTTCTTCGTTGTATTCTATAATCAATTCTTCTGCCTTGTTATAAACCTTCTGAAATGCTTGCACATTGGGATAGCCTTCCCGCTTTACTATCTGTTCCAAACTCTTGTGCAGACGCTTTTCCAAATCCTCTAACAGTTCAATTTTCCCCTCCAAAGATTTTCGCTCTTTGCCTTTAAATAGTCCTCGTAACTCTGACAGTTGCTTTTTCAAAGAAGAAATATCCTGCTGTGTGCGTTTTATCTCCATGGACTGTCTCTGCAATTCATACATGAGCTTCTGCATATCTTTCCATTCCTGCAAATCAATCTTTGGTACAGGTTTCGGCGGTAGTTTAAATTTGAAAATTACTTCCTGCAAAAAATCTTTCGCACCTCGGATAATCTGCCGGAACATATCCGGCAGCCAACCGTGTGTCCTGATAGATTGCAGCGTTTTGTCTGTGATTTTTTCCTGCTTGATCTTCAAAATATCTTCTTCGGGAACCCCCTCGACTAATGCCACATCAACTGTCCGATTCCATTCCTGCCTTGCCGCATTGTCTGCCTTTATCTCCTCTGCTTTCGGATTGTTCTTTCCGATTTTCTTGGTTGCCAGATATACGCCGCCCTGTTGGAATACGGATAGTTTTTCTGATTTCTCTTTTACATATCGGTTGATCGCATCGGTAAATAGTTCCTTGACTTCTTTAGTAAAGGCTTTGTTCTTAAACCATTCATCCTTTTTCGTGAAGATATGGCTTTCATAAACTTCCCCTTTGGGGATAATACTGCATCCCGCCCGAAGATTGCCCTGCTCGTCTAAAACCTCTTTCTTTGTGCGTCTATGCTTTCCCTGCTCATCATAAAACATATTTCGGGTAGCAATCTTTACTTCGGGTTGTTCCAACATTTTCCGTTCACTGAATACCAGATGAATATGATAATTCGTCTTTGCTTTGTTGTGATGAAGGGCAGCACTGCATTCCACACCATATCTTTTATGAAAACTCTCCGTAAAAAGCCTTACCACATCATCTGCCCTGTACTGAACAAAACTTTCGGGAAGTGCTATGATGAACTCACGCCCCTCAATACATTTCCCTGCCGATCCGCTTGCCTTAAAATCCAACTGATTTTCTCTTGCAAGATTTTTCCAAAATTCAAGTGTTGCCCCTTCTGTCTGATAGGTAGCATAGAGATATTCCTGTCTTTTCGGATTGGAAATATAATCAATACGCCCTGCCACATCGGACAGCTTACTTTGTCTGATAAATGAATGTCTGCCTATAAGCATCCTCCTTTCTCGGCTTACGCCGGCTTTGCTGTGAGTAGGTGCATAGGCACCTGTTTACGAACTTATCCGCCTGTCGGCGGCTTGCCCCCTGCAAGGGCGAAATACGCAGAGCATAAACAAAGTTTGTGCGATGGGTGTATTTCGCTCTCAAACGCCGAGGGCTTGTTTTTGTTTAACACTATCCGATTACTTCTCCGACTCACGCTTATATTTATGGGCGTTTCCGCCCTTTTAATCTGCCCGTATCCGTGCTGCTTTTTCTATGACTGACAGCAAATGATCTACGGTACTTTCTTCCCATCCGGCAAGCCATATCAGAGTTTTTTCTTCTGCTTTTGTCAGTTCCACGTCTGCCAGTACCTTGTTCATTTTTTGTATCTGTTTACCCTCCATCTCATAAAATAAATCATTCACATTTCTACTTTCCCTTTCCGGCTGCTTTAACATCCGCAATACTCCTTTCCTGCCTTATCTGTTATTTACAGGTGCGTGGCACGCTCCTGTTTCTATCATCAAGGAAGAATTACCAACAGAATTTCTCCGGCACTCCTCGTCTGTCCAGATATTCTTTTCTCGCATGTTCTCGTTCTTCCTCTGTGGGTGCTGTTTTGTATTTTGAATATAAATCTCTCATTACCAAAGCATCCAATTTCGCTTCTAATCCTTGTTTTATACTTGGTAAATTTTCTTCCATATCCAGCAAATGAAATTTTACAAGTTCCATAAATAACTGCTCCGGTATCTGTATTTGTTTCATACGCTCTCCTTTCCAACTCCGCAACAATGCAATGTCTTTAGTTTTTGCAACCTTACATTTACGTCTCTGCAATTTCTATACACTCTGCATTGTTGCGTTCTTATCTACGGTTTCACGATTTCATCAAGTTTCCAATACCATGATTCTCCAATCCGTTTTCCTTTAATACCCAACTCTTTTTTCGCATTTTCCAATGTTCGTTTTGAAATTCCTTTTTCTTCGGCAAGGTTAACAATATCCTCACTTTTTACCACGCTGTTTGTTTCTGCCAATTCATAAATGAGTTGTTTTGCCCGCTCCTTTTTATTTGCTTTCGGGGTGATTCCTCCCAACAATTCGTCTGCCGTAATTTCATAATCGCCCAGCCAATGAAAGCCTTCTTCCGTCAGTTCAAATGCCTTTGAATGTCCGAATGCGGCAAGGTTATTCTTTATCTGCACAACTGCTCTTGTATTTTCCTGTCCCTCTATTCTGCCGACTAAAAGAACGCTTCTTGCTACTGCAAAAAAGTCAATCGAACCCATTCCTCGATATGCCGCCTTGTTTCCGGCAGCCTTATTCATATGACCAATTAGGATAATCGCGCACTTATACTTCTCTGCTAAAAGTCCTAATTTCTTAGTCATATCTCTTACTTCATTTGCCCGGTTCATATCCATTCCACCGCCCAGATAGGCTTGTATCGGGTCTAAAATAAGTAATCGTGCATTGGTTTGAATAATCGCCTGTTCCAATCGTTCATCTACCATAGAAAGTGATTTTTCGCTTTCGTCAATGACCATAATTTTCTCACAATCAGCGTCTGCCGCTTCAAGCCTCGGCTTTACTGTATCTGCTAATCCATCCTCGGCGGTTTGATAAATAATATTCATAGGCTCTGATACCTGCATATCTTCATCAAGTCCGATACCCTTTGATAATTTGGCTGCAAGATTCAATACAAGCGTTGTCTTCCCATCTCCCGGATCGCCTTGAATAATTGTCAATTTCCCATAAGGGATAAACGGATACCATAACCATTCAATTTCCTGTGACTGAATATCAGCCATATTGATTATTTTCAATTCAATTTTCTGTTCTTCCATAAAGTCCTCCATTCAAAAATTCTGTTGTTTCTGCGGAGAACCTCTGTTATACTGATTTTGTAAATATCTTGATAACAAAGGTTATCCGATTTTTCGTAAGTCCTAACAGTTGCCGCTGTCAGGACTTTTTTCAGTTCCCTGCCAAAGATACTTTGCTCCGTCTAACATCCATATAATGGCTTTCAGCATATCCAGACAGTCATTTTTCATCTGCTCCAATCCTTCGTCTGATAACAGGATTTCCTGCTCTTCAAATTGCTTTAGGATTTCCGCAATGTTGTACTGCATAAGTTGTAATTCCTCAACCAGTTGATATATCACTTCTTTTTTCCCGACTACGCACACTTTGTTATAAATGCAGGAACATACAAAATAATCTTTTTTCTGCATACCGCTCGCTTTGATTTTTGCTTCTATTTCGTCCCTCTCTCTTGGGGAAATACGAAAACTGATTGTTGGGTATTTGTGTACTCCGCTCATAGCTACTCCTCTCCATTGGCAATTTCCAACTTCTCTGCCAATTCTGCTTGTTTATTGGGATACAAATGTGAGTATGTGTTCAAGGTAGTCTCAATCTTCTCATGCCCCAACCGTTCTGCAATCGCCAATGGCTGAAATCCCATTTCAACCAACAATGACGCATGAGAATGTCTTAAATCATGCAGACGGATACGTCTAACACCTGTTTCTTTTATCCCCCGAACCATTTCATGTTCCATGAATGATTTTGTAAATCGAAACATTCTTTCATTTGCCGTTATTCCATACAACATACTGCAATATTCTTTTAATTCTTCCGCTAAAAATGGCGGAATAGATATTTGACGATTGCTTTTCGGAGTCTTCGGCGGCGTGATCATATCCTTACCGTTCAAACGCTGATATGACTTGTTAATCGTGATACAACGTTTTTCTAAGTCTATATCTTCATAAGTTAAAGCAAGCAATTCTCCAATTCTCATACCAGTCCAATATAAGAGCAGGAATGCCATTCTTGCTTCAGGCTTACTATCCATAGATGGCAAGAACTCTTTGAACTCCTGTTTTGTCCAAAAATCCATTTCATCAGCCTTGCTCTTTCCGATACTTCCTGCTTTTCTGCAAGGATTATCACGCAGATCATAATAGCGTACAGCATAATTAAAAAGCGCTGCCAACTGATTGTTAATACTTTTCAGATAAGTCGGAGCATATCCCTTTTTAATCAACTCATTCTGCCATGCTCTGATATCTGAAGTTTGAATTTCACACATTTTCTTATGTTTGAAATACGGAGTTACTTTCAAGTCAAACACATATCGCTTATTAATAATCGTGCTTTCCCGTAAACGGTTCTCCATATCCGCAAAATAAATTTCTACAAAATTCTCAAAACTGATATCCAGATTCTTCTGCTGTTGCTGAAGAAAGTTTCTTTCCCATTCATCTGCTTCTCCTTTTGTCTTAAAACCTCGTTTGTTCTTTTTGCGGCGTACTCCCTGCCAGTCTTTATAATAAAACTGACTGCGCCATAATTTTCCGTCTCTTGTTGCCGGCATATCTTCATCCCCTCTTTCTTCTAAACAACCATTCCATAATATTTTTCCTGAAAATACTTTCTTGGCACTTTCCCTGAAATCACTCGAAATCCCTTTGCTTTCAACTCATCATTCAGTCCTCGAATAACTTTATATGCATACCCTCTAGATACTCCGAGTAATTCAGCAACTTCATCTGCGGTAATATACATTTTCATCGTATTCTCCATATTCATTTCTCCTTTCCTCTTTAATCTTAGTACACTTTTGTGTTCCTTGTAATTCGTATTATATAGTACACATTTGTGTTCGTCAAGTATTTTTCATAAATTTTTATACACAAATGTGTCCCAATGTGCTAAACTATCTCTATACCCACAAAGCACAAAAAGGAGAAACACTATGACTGTCGGAGAAAAAATCAAATATTATCGGAATATACGTGGAATATCACAAGAAATGTTGGGAAATCTTTCCGGCATAAATCCGGCTACTATCAAAAAGTATGAGTATGGTATTCGCAATCCAAAGCCGGATCAATTACTGAAAATCACAAACGCTCTTGGCATCAGCATTAATCTATTCATGGATTTTGATATAGAAACTGTATCTGATGTACTTTCTTTACTGTTTAAATTAGATGAGCAAGTAGATATGAAATTTGAAGCAGAAAGAGATGAAAATGGAGAGTTTATCCCTTCTACTGTGAAATTTTCTTTTCAGAACGCTGCTATCAACAATAAACTTTGCACCTATCTTAAAGCAAAGCAAATAAAAGAAAATCTGGAAAACTCCAAGAATAAATTGAGTGCCGAAGATAATTATGCAGAAACTATCACTGAGATTGAGCAGAACATAGAAGATATAAAAAATCATCTAGTAGATGATAATATGGTTGTCAAAAAAGGAACCAACAGAATTACTGTAAAAGTATTTCCACAATAGATATAACCTCTCATTCTACTATGTAAAAGACCTTTGACTATTGAATTTACTCTATGTAAAAGCATTTTGATAGAATTATTTACTAACATTTAATACTATATGTCTATGGCGTGAGAAAATACACCTAAAAAGGAGGACGCGCAGTCGAACTGTATAAACAGATAAAAAGATATCGAACAGATATGAATTTATCTCAGGAAGAACTTGCAGAAAAAATATATGTCACAAGACAAACTATTTCTAATTGGGAAAATGATAAAAGTTATCCAGATATTCATAGCCTGCTACTGTTAAGTTCAACATTTCACATCTCTCTTGATCAACTAATCAAAGGAGATATTACTACTATGAAAGAAGAAATTAGCAAAGAAGCTATACAGAAATTTAATCGTGATGGAGCTATTTTTACAGTACTTTTAATATTAACTGTCATTGCAGCTGTGCCATTGGCAGTATTTTTAGGATATTGTGGATATATCGTTTGGGGAATTCTTTTCTTAATTATGATATATTACGCTTTAAGAGTAGAAAAGTTCAAAAAAGAAAATGATATTATGACGTACAAAGAAATTGTGGCATTCACCGAAGGAAAGCAATTAGATGAAATTGAAAAAGCACAAGAAAAAGGAAAACGTCCTTATCAGCAACTGCTTTCAGCTTTACTAAGTGCCACAATCGGATTTATTATATCTATGTTTTTTGTTTGGTTGCTCAAATCCTATATTTTTTAATCCGTCGACGTTTTTACCTATCAAAATTTCTTAAATAGAGCCAAAATAGAGCCAACAGACATAACAAAACCTCGGAAACCCTTGTAAAATGGGCATCCGAGGTTTTTTGTCCGTTATTCAAACTCTATTGTTGCCGGCGGCTTTCCTGTGCAGTCGTACATTACGCGGTTTACACCCTTTACCTCATTAACGATACGGTTTGTTACCTTTCCAAGTACTTCCCACGGAAGCTGCGCTGCGTCAGCAGTCATGAAATCTGAAGTATTTACAGCGCGAAGCGCAATTGCGTAATCGTAGGTACGGAAATCACCCATAACACCAACACTTCTCATGTTGGTGAGCGCTGCAAAATACTGACCAAGACCCTTATCCAAACCTGCCTTTGCAATCTCCTCACGGTAGATATAATCAGCCTCCTGAACGATCTTTACCTTCTCCTCTGTTACCTCTCCGATAATACGAATTCCAAGACCCGGACCCGGGAATGGCTGACGATATACAAGATAGTCCGGAATGCCTAGCTCTAATCCTACCTTACGAACCTCATCCTTAAACAGCATACGAAGCGGCTCTACGATCTCCTTGAAATCAACTACGTCTGGAAGTCCTCCTACGTTGTGGTGAGACTTAATAACAGCTGACTTTCCAAGACCAGACTCGATAACATCCGGGTAGATGGTTCCCTGTACCAGATAGTCGACAGCACCGATCTTTCTTGCCTCTTCCTCGAATACGCGAATGAACTCCTCACCGATAATCTTTCTCTTTGCCTCTGGCTCTGTAACGCCCTTTAACTTCTCATAATAACGCTGCTGTGCATTGACACGAATAAAGTTTAACTCATATGAGCCGTTTGGTCCAAATACAGCCTCAACCTCATCACCCTCATTTTTACGAAGCAGACCATGATCTACAAATACACAAGTCAGCTGTTTGCCAATTGCCTTAGAAAGAAGTACGGCTGCAACAGATGAATCTACTCCGCCAGATAATGCACAAAGAACCTTGCCATTACCGATACGCTCACGTAGCTGTGCGATTGTTGTCTCTACAAAGGATGACATTTTCCAATCTCCGTGACATCCACAAACCTTGTATACGAAGTTTGAGAGCATCTTCATACCCTCTGCTGTATGCATAACTTCCGGATGGAACTGTGTTGCATAAAGCTTTCTCTCTGGGCAGGACATTGCGGCTACCGGGCATACAGGTGTATGCGCAGTCACACGAAAACCTTGCGGTGCCTTTGCAATGTAATCAGTGTGGCTCATCCAGCAAACAGTTGTCTTTGATACGCCTTCAAATAAAGCGTCCTCTGTGTCAACCTCCACCTCTGTATGTCCATACTCACTTGTCGGTGCTGTCTCTACAGTTCCGCCAAGACTCCATGCCATTAACTGTGAACCATAGCAAATACCAAGAATCGGAATACCCAATTCAAAAATGGCTTTGTCATAATGTGGTGACTTTTCATCATAAACGCTGTTTGGACCACCAGTAAAGATGATTCCCTTAGGATTTATTTTTTTGATCTCTTCCAGGCTCATCGTGTAAGGCTTTACCTCACAGTATACGTTGCACTCGCGCACGCGGCGTGCAATCAGCTGATTATACTGACCACCAAAGTCTAATACAATAACCGACTCCTTCTCCATTGCAATTCCTCCTGCTTTTGTTATCGTCTGCTCTCATCCTCGATGCACTATGCTTTCTGGCGGGCAAACATTGCTTCATACTTTTTCTTTTTTATTATACAGAGTGTGACTGTTTTGTGCAATGCAAAATTTTTATAACAGTAGAGCGCAATCAGCCACTTTTTTAGGAAAAATTCCTACAAAACATAACTTACTTTCCTTATTTTATCCATGCAAAGAATGCACAGTCATATGCCTCAAAATATTCTTGTGCATCAGCAATTGCCATCGTAGTAGTCTCTGATGTAACGGGATCATACACACTTACATTTTTTGTGTCATAGCCTGTAAGCAATAGCGCACTGCTGTCTCCAGTAACTGCAAGCACCAGATGATTTTCGTTGATATAATATAAAATCTGTGTTACACTGCTGCCTCTTAGATTTTCTGCACGGCCGCTTACACTTTTTGATGTATCTTTTGTGTTTTCAGCCTCTATTGCCTGAGTCATAATATCCTCAACAGCCGTCTTCTCATTCAAAAGTGCTTCTACTAAAGATGCCTTTCCGCCTTCAGCAGAAATAAGAATCTCTAAGCATGCCCTTAAGCCATCTTCTGCGCTTTTTGCCTGCTGTTCTTCAAATGTCAGATTTTTACTCAGCGCTCTAGTTCCTCTTGTCCAAACATAGCTTGCCCTATCATCTACCACTACTCCCATCTGATCATATGCGGTGTCAATAGCATCTGCAAGCACACTGTCAATCTGCTGTAAGCGTCCCTTGGCATATACATAGTAAAGATGCCCCTGATCACCATCATCTAAGTTCAACTGATATGAGGCAGCTGCATCGCGAATCTTGCAAAGTGTTCCATTTGTCTGCACCTTTTCTGTATCGAGAGGAATACTAATAGACCACCCCTTCTGGAAATCATCTGCAATTTTGCTCTTTGTTAAGCTTGTAACCTTTTTATCGCTTCGATTATTGAAAAACATCTGATCATCAGCCGCTTCTTCATAGCTTCCAGACGCATTGTTCTTCGTAAGACGATAAATGTTTAGCTGGTTCTCCAAAATTTGTGTTCCTTCTATATAATATCCATCCATCTGATATGCACCAGACTGTGTCATGTCTTCATCAAATGAAAGTATTGCCAGTTCATACATAGGCTTATGCACTACCTGTCCGGCCTGTGTCAGCACATCACTCTTTCTTCCCGTGCCATACACCAGATCATTGCCCAAAAAGCCCTGAATCTGAACAAACTCACCTTCTCCTGCATCTATACGATACGTTTCTCCAGTGCTTAGATCGGCAATTCTAATCACGCCTGCATATCCCTCATCGCCCTCCTCCCAGGCAATAAGGCTGCTTGATTTATTGGAGTAAAAGCTTCCTGCACTTGATGCTTTGGCAAGCTGTGCCTTCTCTCCACTGCTTAAATCGATAGAATACACAGTACTCTGATACAAAAGGTACATCAAATCAGACTCATTATTGACATAGGCAAGCGTTCCCATATTTTTCATAAGGATCTCTTCCGAGAATGTAACTGGAATATAGAAGATTTCATCAATACAGACTGACTCACATTTATAATGAAGGAAGCTGACGCCAACCTGTCCCTCATGATTTCCTCTGCTGTGATAACCATATGCC
>OOCP01003428.1_pt1 | contig 11591 bp, 7 predicted proteins | sample 1671511 | NCBI WGS metagenome assembly OOCP01 (sample SAMN06348164, study PRJEB24527) | human gut metagenome | biome: human gut; feature: ankylosing spondylitis patient; material: feces | host: Homo sapiens | place: China | collected 2015-10 | reverse complement strand
AGGATGTCCGCCCAAAGAGTTGCCGTAAAAATGAAAACTCCGAGCCATAGATTTCATTTTATGACTCGGAGTTTAAGGTCCCTGCGCTCTTTTTTTGGGCATGAAAAAATCCCCAACCCGAGGGGGCTGGGGATGACGATTATCCGTTAGGGATTCGCTGGGGGACGAATTACATCATCCCGTCCATGCCGCCCATGCCGGCGCCCATCGGAGGCATCGGCTTTTCTTCCGGAATTTCGGCGACCATGCAGTCGGTCGTCAAAATCAAGCTGGCCACGCTGGCAGCGTTCTGTAAAGCCGTACGGGTCACCTTGGTCGGATCGAGCACGCCCATTTCGACCATGTTGCCGTATTCGCCCGTCTGAGCGTTATAGCCATAGTTGCCTTCGCCGTGGAGCACTTCGTTCACCACCACGCTGGGTTCTTCACCGGCGTTCTTGACGATCTGGCGTAACGGTTCTTCCATGGCACGTAACACGATACGGATACCGGCGTTTTGTTCGTCGTTATCACCCTTCAAGTCGCGGATAGCCTGCTTGGCACGGATGAGCGCCACACCGCCCCCCGGAACAATACCTTCTTCAACGGCAGCGCGGGTGGCATGCAAAGCGTCTTCCACGCGAGCCTTCTTTTCCTTCATTTCGACTTCCGTCGCAGCACCGACCTTGATCAAGGCAACGCCGCCGGCTAACTTGGCCACACGTTCCTGAAGCTTTTCACGATCGTAGTCGCTCGTGGCCGCTTCCATCTGGGTACGGATATTCTGGATACGGTTCTGAATGGCTTCAGCGGAACCAGCCCCATCGATAATCGTGGTGTTTTCCTTCGTGACTTCCACTTTCTTGGCCGTACCGAGCTGTTCGAGCGTAGCCTTGTCGAGCGAGAGACCCACCGTCGAGGAGATCACCGTACCACCCGTTAACACAGCGATGTCTTCGAGCATCGCCACGCGACGATCGCCAAAGCCAGGGGCCTTGACAGCCACGACCTTGAGGATGCCACGGATGGAGTTCACCACCAACGTAGCGAGCGCTTCACCGTCGATGTCTTCGGCGATGATCACGAGCGGACGGCTGGTCTTGGCAACCTGTTCGAGCACCGGGAGCAATTCACGGATGTTGCTGATCTTCTTGTCGTGCAAGAGGATGAAGGCATTTTCAAAGGCCGTCGCCTGCTTTTCAGGCTGGTTGATGAAGTAGGGCGAGAGGTAGCCGCGGTCAAACTGCATCCCTTCCACAACTTCGAGTTCGTTGTTAAGGCTCTTACCGTCTTCGACCGTGATCACGCCTTCCTTACCCACCTTGTCCATGGCTTCGGAGATGATCGTACCGATTTCCAAGTCAGAGTTCGCGGAAATGGAGCCAACCTGAGCGATTTCCTTGCTGGTGGTCGTGGGCTTGCTGAGCGCCTTCAATTCCTTAATGGCGGCAGCCACAGCCTTGTCGATACCACGCTTTAAGTCCATCGGGTTCATACCCGCAGCGACGAACTTCATCCCTTCGTCGACGATGGCCTGAGCCAAAACCGTAGCCGTGGTCGTACCGTCACCAGCGTTGTCGCTCGTCTTGGAGGCGACTTCACGGACCATGCTGGCGCCCATGTTTTCGAACTTATCCTTCAATTCAATTTCTTTGGCAACCGAGACACCGTCCTTCGTGACCGTGGGGCCACCAAAGGCGCGTTCGAGCACCACGTTACGACCCTTCGGGCCTAACGTTACTTTCACAGCATCAGCCAAAACGTTGATACCGCGCACCATCTTCGAACGGGCATCATCACCAAAAAGAACTTGCTTAGCGGACATGTTGTTTCCTTCTTAAAATTTTTTGATCAAATTCGTGATTGCGTTGGGGCTTATTCAAGCACACCCATGATGTCTTCTTCGCGCATGACGAGCAATTCTTCGCCATCGACCTTGACGGTCTGGCCAGAATACTTGCCAAAGAGAACACGGTCGCCGACTTTCACGTCGAGGGCCACGATACGGCCCGCTTCATCGCGCTTGCCAGGACCCACCGCAAGGACAACCCCCTGATCGGGCTTTTCGCCAGCGGTATCAGGGATAACAATCCCAAAGGAAGTGGTGGTTTCAGCTTCGAGGCGCTTGATAATCACGCGATCGTGCAGAGGACGAATTTGCATTTGATACTCCAATCAAGAATAGTGGCTACGCGAGCAGGGCGTAGCCTTGGAAAAATGGGCTCAAATCCTGCAGGGCTCACTTTGCCATCAGGATTTTTGGCTTTGTTCCGTATATGGGGATGGGGGGAGAAAAAAACAAGGGCTTTGTCTTAAATAGTTACAGTTTTCTATTGTCAGGATTTTTTGCTCTTTCTGTCGGGGCCCGTAGTGAGCTTTTAGAATGTGCACTCGTAGCAGTGGGGTACGCGCAGTCTGGTGGCGTTCTCACCGCGAAGTTCCCTGAAGAAAAGGATTTTAGTCATGCGACAAATTAAAGTGGCTCTGAGTGCGGCGCTTTTAGCCTTCACTTTGTCTGCTACCGCCGATAACCTTCCCAACGAGTTGGAAAAAGTAGCCAAAGAGCTTCATATTCCCCTGAATTCCATTAGCGTAAGCGTTAAACCGATTGATGCCCCCAATAAAGCACCTTTAGTATCGTTTAACGCTGAGCGCTCGATTTCGCCTGCCTCTACGGAAAAATTAATTACGACCTTGGCGGCGTTGGAGCTTTTGGGCCCCAACTACCACTGGGTTAGTAAGTTTTATGCGGATCAGGAACCTACCGATGATGGGCATGTGAAAGCGTTGTATTTGCAAGGTTCGGGTGATCCAACGTGGGTGGTGGAAGATTTTATTCTGGCCCTGGATCGGTTAAGCCAATTGGGCGTGAAACATATTGATGGTGACCTGATTGTTGATCGTTCGCTCTTTAATGTTCCGCCCGAAGACCCCGATGCCTTTGACGGTCGAGGTGATCGTCCCTATAACCAAATGCCCGATGCGTTGTTGATTAACTATAACGCACTGAGTTTTGAACTCTTACCGATCCCAGGTAAGGCCAAGGCTCGTGTGGTCATGGTTCCCAAGTTAGCGGGTGTTGAGTTACCCGAATCGATTGAATTAACCCGCCAAGCGTGTGGTGATTGGAAGGGTAACTTACGCTTTACGATTGAAGACTTAGGCAATGGGCAAAAACGGGTGGTCTTTAAAGGCACTTTCCCCGAAGCGTGTGGTCCCAAACTCTATACGGTCGTTTCGATGGATAAAAACGAGTATATTGAACGACTCTTCCGTGAAATTTGGGAGCGAGATGGACGGACTTGGTCGGGACACGTGCGCGAAGCGACGCTTCCGAGCGGGTTAAAGGAAATTTCGTATTACAGTTCGAAACCCTTGCGTGAAGTGATTGCCCTTGCGAACAAATGGTCGAACAATCAAATTGCCCGCCACCTCTTTTTGATGACGGCGGGTACGCACCGCGGTCTCCCGCCCGATCAGAATACGGAACCCAAAGATTTGGAAGACAGTCGAGCAGCGGTTATGACGTGGCTCAAGAGTGTCGGTGTCAATACCAATGGGTTTGTATTGGATAACGGTTCGGGTCTGTCGCGTACCTCGCGTGTGACAGCCGATGGGATGACGCAGATGTTACTCGCCGGTTGGCGTAGCCCTTACATGAGTGAGTACCTGGCCTCCTTACCCATTAGTGGGGTGGACGGCACGATGAGAAAGCGTAAAACGGCCACGCACTTTGCCCACGTGAAGACGGGCTTCTTGTCGGATGTACGTGCCATTGGTGGCTATGTGCAAAATAAGGACGGTAAGCGCTTTGTGGTGTATGCCACGGTCGAAGGTAATGGGGTTGGCGGTGGTATTCCCTTTTTGGACCAAGTGATTGCTTGGGTCCACGATCAGCCCTAAGCGACCGACTTTGGACGCATTGACGTGAGCTGGAGGGGTGCCTCTTCCAGCAAAAAGCCCACCTCGGAATGACTTCAAGGCGGGCTTTTTTGTTCTCGAACGCTCCACTAGGGTTTGGCGTTTTTCTCCAACGCTTCGATAACGATCGAGGGCGTAAGCAATTCCGGCAAGACCACCACCTCACCGTCTGGGCGATAGATAAGGTAAAGCGGCACGCCAGAGCGCTTAAAGCGTTCTAATTCTTTGGTGATGCGTTCATCGTAGTTGGTCCAATCGCCTTCGAAACGGGTGTAGCCTAACTCGTTAAACTTTGCCTGCACTTCAGCCCGATTGAGGGCAGCCATTTTGTTGGCTTGGCAGGTAATACACCACGCGGCCGTGAAGTCGATGAAGACGGGCTGGTGTTTGTCGAGCGCTGCTTGCACGGCCTCCGGCGACCAGGCTTGCCAACTGCCTTCGTTTTGATGCGTGGTCTGCGTGGCAAAAAGTCCCGAGCCAATGAGGGCAACCACGGCAAGGGAGGCAATGCTCGTCGCGCCAATGAGTAGATTGTGGCGGCCCTTGCCCCATTGTTGGCGTCCCACCAGAACGCAAAGTGCCACGACGATGAGCACACCGAGTAGGGCGATCCCAAGGCCCACCGAACTTAACTGTTGCATGAGGACCCACGCTAACCAAAGCGCAGCGCCTAACATGGGAATGGCCATCACGCGACGGAACACATTCATCCAAGCGCCCGGTTTGGGCAAGCATTTCGTCCAGCTTGGGAACAGGCAGAGGGCTAACCAGGGTAGCGCCATCCCGAGACCAAGGGCGAGGAAAATCCCTGTGGCTTCCACGGCGGGGAGCGTGAGTGCAAAGCCGAGCGCAGCGCCCATAAAGGGGGCCGTACAGGGGCTTGCTACAATCACGGCCAAAATCCCGGTGAAAAAGGAATTGAGTCGGCTCGAACGTGGGCGGTTCCCCCCGAAGGAGAGTTGTGAGCCAAACGTGAACTCATAGACCCCCAGCAAATTAAGCGTAATGCCGACAAAGAGGAAGAGTAGTGCACACACAACCCAAGGACTTTGCAACTGGAAGCCCCAGCCGAGCGCTAATCCAAAACTGCGCAGCAGCAGGAGGGCGCCCGACAGTATCAGCATGGAGCACAGCACGCCCAATGTAAACGCAATCCCATGCGGCAACATCGGATCGCCTTTACGGCTACCTTCGACGAGCTGCAAGATTTTGAGCGAGAGGACCGGGAAGACACAGGGCATGAGGTTGAGGATTAAGCCCCCCAAGAGGGCAAAGATCAGTGCGGTCATCAGGGTGAGACTCATCGGAGCACTGGTCGCATCGTGGCCCGCGTGAGCGCCACTCGGTCGAGCTACGGTGCCAGCCTTGAGCGGGATCGTAACTTCCATGGCCCAGCCACCGGAGTGAGCAGGACCCTCATCGCCCACCAATACACCACGGAGGGTATCGGTCGGTTTTTGTGCAAAGGCCTCCTGAAGGGTTAAATAGACCGATTCACTACCATCGGTTTCCCGAACATGCTGCCCTGGGTCCCCTAAAAAGAGGGCGTTTGCATCAAGAGGTAAAAACGCTAAGGACTGTTTTACCGATACCGTATTGGCGGGCACAGAAATACGAAGATTTTTTCCTTGATAGGTCGCTGTGGCTGGAGGGGTTTGATCGGTAATCGGGATGAATTTTTGGGCTTGCGTTATGCGCTGGGCATCGGGCGTATCGGTCGCTTGCCCATCATAGGGAAGCGTCAGGCGTGCGGTCGCCTCGCCGGGAACACAAACCTCTTTGCAGGCGAGGTAGTGAGCGCTTACTTCGATCGTTGCGCTACCCGTTACCGACGCTGGAACTTTGACCGTAAAAGGAAACAGCGTGTCGCCTTGATAGGCGTAACTCACAATTCCCTGCGTATCGGTACGCTCTGGCAAGGGAAATAGAGGGGCTGAGGCACTCAGCCCCTCGGGTAATGTAAAGGAAAATCGCGTGGGGTAACCGGCATCGCCCGGCATCAGCCAATAGGTGTGCCAGCCATTTTTCTGCTCTAGCACCACAGCGAATGCCGTTTCGCTCTGAGGCACCAAGGCGGTCTTGGCCGCAATGAGCTGCATGCTCACTTGCGGCTGTTCGACTTCATTGGCTTTGGGCGCTTGCCCAGGGATGGACCAACCACCACTGGCATTGGCCGCGAGTGCGATAGCAAGAGTAGCCACCCCTGCTAGGGTTTGACAGAGCGACTTTACCCAGCCCATAGCGATTTCCTTTTGGTTAGTTATTGACGCAATTGAGCAAAAACGTCGTTTGCAGCGTCAATGGTTTGTTGGATCACTTCGTCGGTATGCGTAATCGACGTAAAGCCAGCTTCGTAAACCGAGGGAGCGAAATACACGCCTCGATCGAGCATCCCGTGGAAGAAGCGGTTAAAGCGGGCAACATCAGACTTCATCACGTCTGCAAAGCCTTGGGGCACTTCAGGTAAGAAGTAAATACCAAACATCCCACCGATCGAATCCGCGCTAAAGGCGATGTCGTGAGCACGTGCCGCGGCGACCAGGCCTTCGGTGAGTTTCTTGGTTTGACCCGCTAACGTATCGTAGAAACCGGGCGCTTGAATGGCCTTAAGCGTAGCCAACCCGCAGGCCACAGCCACGGGGTTCCCCGACAACGTCCCTGCTTGATACACGGCCCCGACGGGAGCAATGTGTTGCATGATTTCTTTACGACCACCAAACGCAGCCACCGGCATCCCGCCACCAATCACTTTACCCAACATGGTTAAGTCCGGGGTAACGCCGTAGTAGGACTGAGCCCCACCCAACGCCACACGGAAGCCCGTCATGACTTCGTCCACGATCAAGAGTGCGCCGTACTGGGTGCACAAGTCGCGCATGGCACGGATAAATTCACGGTGGCCACGAACCAAGTTCATATTCCCGGCGACCGCTTCGACAATCACGCAGGCAATGTCACTGCCATACTGTTTGAAGGCGTCTTCAAGCTGGTTTGTATTGTTGTATTCCAACACCAAGGTGTGTTCGGTAACGGAGGCAGGAACCCCTGCCGAGGAGGGGTTGCCGAAGGTCAGCATACCCGAGCCTGCTTTCACCAACAAGGAGTCCGAGTGACCGTGGTAGCAGCCTTCAAACTTGATGATCTTGTTGCGCCCCGTGAACCCACGGGCCAAACGAATCGCGGACATCCCGGCTTCGGTACCCGAGCTCACTAAGCGAACCTGCTCCATGGAGGGAACCAGTTTGCGAATTTCTTCGGCAATGAGAATTTCCCCTTCCGTGGCAGCACCAAAGGAGAGCCCCTTTTCGGCTACTTTTTCCATGGCAGCCACGACGACATCATTGTTGTGCCCAAGAATCATGGGACCCCAAGAAAGGATGTAGTCGATAAACTGTTTGCCCGTGACGTCCCACATATACGGGCCCTTGGCATGATCGATAAAACGGGGGGATCCCCCTACTGAACGGAAAGCGCGAACAGGGGAGTTGACTCCACCTGGAATCGAAACTTGAGCGCGTTCGAACAGTTCATCATTGCGATCCATTGATGTTCTCCTAGACTGAGGTCACCCAAATTTAAAAGTGATATTTGGGAGGTAATATTTTTGATTGTAGGACGTTTCTGTTAAATCGGGCAGTTACGAGAACTGCCCGATGCGAAAGATTGTAACGAGTTTCTAGCTTGTTGCCTATTAGCGCAAACCTTAGAAGGCGTAGCCTAAGGACACGTTAAAGTCCGTTGGCATGGCCTTAAAGTACTGGTCCGGTGTGTCTTTCACACTGTCCTTAAAGCGTGAAAAGCTCACCGTCATATTGGCGTCAACAAAGAGGTTATCCGTAATGGCATAGGTAGCCCCTAAAGAGGTGACGGGGTGAATGCTATCGTCTTTGAGCCCTTGGCCTCGCATCATCGAATAACCAAAACCGCCCCCGGCATAGAGCCGTAAATCGTTGGTTACGTCGAGGTTGTATTGGAGCTGTAAGGCGTACATTTCAAAGCGGTAGACATTGCGTGCCTCGGGGGTGCGCAATAAATGTTGCGAGCGACGGTAAGAGAAGTCCGTTGCCCAATGGCGACCCGAGTAGTGACGTAGCCCCACGTGCCATGCCCAATCTTTATCGGCATAGGTGACGGTATCTTCGGTACTGCCACTATCCATGTATTCCCATCCGTAGCCAGCATAAAGATAGTTTTGCTGATGACTCCATGGGCTCGCGGCAGGAAGCGGTGCATGACGCGACTTCTGGTCGTTGAGCGCAAAGACGGTGTAAGCAAAGTACACGTCAGTCGCAGGAATATAGGTCAGGTAAAGCGAAGCCCAATCGGCCCCAAACTTCACCACCGGTAAGGGCATGGGTAAGGGGTACCAGCCGTAATCTCCACGGGCGGTTGCGCCGAGCATATACCCAGCCCCGACATGTAACCCCGAGTTACCCAAGGGATAGCGAGCGACCCACTGATACCCAAGTGCCGGCTCAATGCGATAGTTAGAATCCACGAAAGTGACGAAGAAAAGGGTGCGTTCGTTGCCCCGGTCGTCAATGATTTGACGTCCTAAACCCATCCCAAACGGAAAGGCATTTTGTTGGCTACGATTATCCCAACTCCAGGAGGGGTGTTCGGTGTAGGTTGGGACGATCCAAAGCGAGCGTCCTTCGTTAAAGATTTTCTTTGTGCCTTCGAGTAAGTCAGACCATTGGTGGGAGCCCGTGGCGTCACGGTCAACCAATCCTGCTGGGGTGGTGTCTACCACGGCGTCCCAGAAGGACTGGGCGTGCAGACTAGGGGTACTAGCTAAAGCGAGCAGACTGATGGCACATGATGTGATGAGCTTAGTTTGCATGACGAATGACCTAGGTGAATGAGTGTCAAGGATGAGCGACGTCGAGGTGACGGTGGCGCTCCTTGTTATGTTTTCGTCATTGTCTCATACTCTGTCTGAGGGCCTCAACCGAGTTGCTGATTTGCAACATTTTGCATTGTGCTGCCTTCGAGGCCCCCTAAAGCGGGTGTGAACGGGTATAGTTAACACCGTTCTGAGTATTCCAGACGATCGCTGGGGGCGTTGGCCCCGAGAGGAAAGTCCGGACTCCATAGGGCATCGTAGCAGCTAACGGCTGTCCACCGCGAGGTGCGGATTAGAGCAACAGAGACGAGCCGACTTCGGGTCGGGTGAAACGGGCAATCTCTACGAGGAGCAACATCAAATAGGCTACCGATAATCCTGCCCGGATTGGTAGCGGGTAGATGGCTTGAGGCGATATGTGAGTATCGTCCTAGATGAATGATCGTCACAGCCTCAAGGGTAACTTGAGACTGAACATAATCCGGCTTACGGAGGACTCAGAGCCCCATTTTTTGCCCCAGTGTTTGTGTTAAGCACTGGGGCAAAATCGTTGGAGTGGATTTAGGCTTTGAGTGCAATACGGGCGTCAACCGCAATGGCTTCGCCCGAAATATCCGAAATCATCAAGGGATTGATGTCGAGCTCCTGGAGTTGCGGGAAGTCGCTCACTAATTGCGAGAGTCGTGCCAGGGTTTCCTCAATGCGGGCAATATCTGCCGGGGCTTTCCCTCGAGCACCCTTCAGTAATTCAAGCGAGCGGATACTGTGTACCATCTCGTGCGCATCCTGATCGGTTAGGGGGGCCAAGCGGAACGTCACATCCTTCATCACTTCAATGAAAATCCCACCGAGACCAAACATCATCATGGGGCCGTATTGGGGATCGGTCGCGATACCGCAGACCATTTCGCGGGTGCTTTGCACCATTTCTTGAATCAGTACCCCCTCAAAGCCATCGAGGAGTTGGCGTTCGCGTAAGCGTTCCATTAAACGGTCGTACTCTTGGCGTAAAGCACCTTCCGAGCGAATATTCACAATCACGCCACCCACGTCGGTTTTGTGTGACGTACTCTTAGAGGTCATTTTCATGACGACCGGGTAACCCATCGCATTGGCGGCACTCACGGCTTCCTCGAGCGTACGAGCAAAGGCTTCGTGGCAGGTACGAATGCCGTAGGCTTTCAAAACGGCCATACTTTCGCGCGTTGAGAGTTGGTGACGTCCTTCGGCAGTGACTGTCTCAAAGAGTTGCGCGACGCTTGCACGATCCACCTCAAAGGTCGGAATCGTCCCTTCGGGGCGTGCTAACCAAGCACGGTAGCCTTCCAAACGAACGAGGGCATCGACCGCTTCCTCGGCATACATAAAGAAGGGAACCTGTAGGCCTTCGTCCGCGAGGGACGCGAAAAACGACGAGGTGGTCATAAACACGCCTACGATGGGTTTTTCGGGGTGAGCGCGTTTAATCTCGTCGAGCGCTCGTGCCACGTCAATGTCTTTGAGGCCCAAGAAGGGAAGATAGATCACCAACAGCATATCGACATTGGGATCGGCTAACACGGTGCGAACCGTTTCACGATAGTGCTCAATCGGGGCCGAGGCAATCATGTCGACCGGGTTTTTGACGGACGCGGCAGCAGGGAGAAAGCTACGTAAGTGCGCTTTCGTTTCGTCGGTGAGCGGGGCCATTTCCATGCCGTGTGTGCAGATCGCATCGGTAGCCATGATGCCAGGACCGCCGGAATTGGTCACGATGGCGACACGATTGCCGCGTGGCACCGGGCAGTTAGCAAACACTTTGGCGCTAGCGAAGAGGTTTTCCAGACTCGTTTCACGAATCACGCCGCATTGACGTAAGAGCGCATCCGCCGCTTGGTCGGTTCCCGCGAGCGAGCCCGTGTGGGATGAGGCGGCACTGGCCCCCGCAGCGGATCGCCCGGCCTTTAACGCCAAGACCGGTTTTTTACGCGTCAAGCGGGAGGCGATTCGACGGAAGTTGCTTGGATTCTGGATGGACTCCATGTAAAGGAGGACCTGTTTCACATCCTCATCGTGCTCCCAGTATTCCATCGCCGTTTCGGCATTCACATCGGCCTGATTGCCAATGGAGATAAATTGGGCAAATCCAAGGTTGAGGTCTTTTAATACATTGAGAATGCCGCCACCGAGTGCGCCCGATTGGGAGACGAAGCCGATACTGCCACGCTGTGGTAGGGTTTCGGCAAAGCAACCGTCTAAACGATAGTCTGAGTGTGTGTTCACCACCCCTAAGCAGTTGGGCCCCACCATACGCATGCCGTATTGGCGAACTTTTTCTGCCAGCGCACGTTCGAGTTGGGCGCCATCGGCTCCGGTTTCTTTGAAACCCGCGGAAATCACCACGAGGCCACCGACCCCTTTTCGATGACATTCGTCCACGATATCGAGGACTAAATTGGCACGTGTAATGATGATGGCTAAGTCCACCTCACCCGGAATATCGGCCAAGCTCGGGTAGGCGGGTTGCCCTAAAATGGTCCCCCCTTTAGGGTTCACGAGATAGAGTTGACCTTGAAAACCATATTCCATCAAACGTTTCGGAATGTCTGAGCCAATGGTGTGCTCTTTGGTGGAGGCTCCAATCACGGCGACGGAGCGAGGTTTCATGATTTTGTCGAGCATGGTAAGCGGTTGCCTTTTGTTTAAAAACGTGAGTCGGAGAGCGGTTTGCTCCAAGTCCACTGATGCTCAAAACGATAACACAAACGCGCCCAAAAACGCGGTGTGCTAACCTAAAAGCCGTGAAATCTACACTCAAAGGCTTTGCTCATAGAACAGCTTCAAGAATGCCTGATCTCTCTTGGTT
>OOCP01003426.1_pt1 | contig 11593 bp, 9 predicted proteins | sample 1671511 | NCBI WGS metagenome assembly OOCP01 (sample SAMN06348164, study PRJEB24527) | human gut metagenome | biome: human gut; feature: ankylosing spondylitis patient; material: feces | host: Homo sapiens | place: China | collected 2015-10 | reverse complement strand
TATTTCTATTACAAGCCTCATCTCTATGTATGTTGCTGCGGGGATGCTGGTAGAACCGATCCAAACTCTGATGTACAGTGCAGCCAATCTCCAAGGTGCCTTGCCGACTGCGAACCGCCTGTTTAAGATTATCGAGGAAGAACCTGATTTCGAAGAGACAAAGGATCAATTTGTTGAAAATCTCGAATCGTTGCGCTTAAATCATATTTCAAAAAGTTTTGCTGAACGTCAGCTTTTTTCTGATTTGACGGCGACGATTTCAGTAGGTCAGAAGGTCTTAATCAAAGGACCGAGCGGGTCTGGAAAGACGACTCTTTTTAGCTTGATTTTAGGAGAAGAAGTATGTGATGAGGGTGACATTTTCGTTCAGTATGATGGAAATCAAATAACGAGTCATTTCCAAGGGAATATCGGTTTAATTAGCCAGCATCCCTTCCTGTTTAACGATACTATCCGCTATAATCTAACTTTTGGTCAGCCTTTTCAGGACCATGAATTATTGGAGGTATTGGACCGAGTTGGCTTAATAGATGAATTTCAGGATATTTTGAATGTAGAAATTCATAATAATGGTGAAAACATTTCAGGAGGTCAGCGTGTCAGATTAGAGTTGGCTCGTTTTCTCTTACGCGAGAAGGATATTTTATTAGCGGACGAAGTGACATCAGCTTTGGACGAAAAAAATAGTCGTCTGGTTAGAGACCTAATCTTTTCTTTGCCGATCACGGTACTAGAAATAGCCCATCATATTGATGAAGAAGAGCGCTATGACCAAATCCTTGAGTTACGTAAAGGATGAGCGATGCCACAATAGTTGGTTCTGCGACAAAGCGGATAGTAGTAAGCCAGCAATTTGTCAGATATTTTTGAGATTCTAAGTGGTGATATTTCCAAAATCATCAATACTCAGAGAACTTAAGCTTTATTTAAGATAGGCCAGCTATACTAGAAGCATAAACAAAGACCTCCTAACTTTGTTTAAACCTCCTAAACTTTTTCATAATAATCTCCCATAAGAGTCGCCCAATCGGCGGCTTTTTTTGTGAGTCGTAAGCTGCCTATGGTATAATGAACAAAGAAACTAAAAGGAAGAAGGAAGAGATGGACTACACGATAGAGGAAAAAGCGATGTTTATGAGGGAAGCCCTGAAGGAGGCGGAGATTGCCCTCGCCAATGATGAAATACCGATTGGCTGTGTCTTGGTCAAGGATGGTCAGATTATCGGGCGTGGACATAATGCGCGTGAGGAGCTGCAGCGGGCGGTCATGCATGCGGAAATCATGGCGATCGAGGAGGCCAATCAGCGTGAAAATAGCTGGCGCCTGCTGGATACGACGCTTTTTGTCACGATTGAGCCCTGTGTTATGTGTAGCGGTGCCATTGGACTAGCTCGGATTCCCCAGGTGATTTACGGAGCGACCAATCAAAAGTTTGGCGGAGCAGGGAGTCTCTATGACATTTTGACAGATGAGCGCCTCAATCACCGGGTGGAAGTGGAAACAGGAATCTTGGAAGCAGAATGTGCAGCCATCATGCAGACCTTCTTCCGCCAAGGTCGAGAACGAAAAAAACAAGCCAAACTCGCAGCCAAGGCCGAAACACAAGAATAAAAACCGGACCTTTGCAAATCGAACAAATTATGATATAATACCTATCGGAGCAACAGTTCTGCGTGAAGCGGGTCAGGGGAGGAATCCAGCAGCCCTAAGCGAAGTGAACTGTGTGCTCTTTTTCTATAGCTCTTAACGAATCAAGACTGAAAGTCGCAGATGAGTTTAGAGATATTGACCCTGAGGAGCGAAGCGACGTGAGGGCTATAGCGTAAATGAAATTAGCCTGTATGGCGCAACCGAGCTTAGAGATATTGATCCTGATGAGCGAAGCGACGTGAGGGCTATCACTCACCAGAGTCATGTGGAAATAACTTTCCTATTCAAAGAATAAAAGAGAAAAAATAGAGTTTCGTGAGAAGCTTCTTTTTTTGATTTTCTAGCCAAAAATAGTGCAAATATGCAAACGATTGCTATTGCGTCGTTGCTTGATTTGTGAAAATAAAAAAATTAGCAAATGAAAACGTTTTATAGATTGGTTTCCCTTGATTAAATCCCTGTAAAGCGATATCATAGAGAAGAACAAAATTTGGAGGAATAACATGTCTCATATTAAATTTGACTACTCAAAAGTTTTGGGTAAATTTGTTGCCCCACATGAAGTGGAATACATGCAACCACAAGTGACTGCAGCTGATGAATTGATCCGTAAAGGAACAGGTGCTGGTAGTGACTTCCTAGGTTGGTTGGACCTTCCTGAAAATTATGACCGTGAAGAATTTGACCGCATCTTGAAAGCTGCTGAACAAATCAAATCAGACAGCGATGTTTTGGTCGTGATCGGTATCGGTGGATCATACCTTGGTGCGAAAGCAGCGATTGACTTCTTGAACCACCACTTTGCAAACTTGCAAACAAAAGAAGAACGCAAAGCTCCACAAATCCTTTATGCTGGAAATTCCATCTCATCTACTTACCTTGCTGACTTGGTAGAGTATGTTTCAGATAAAGATTTCTCAGTCAACGTGATTTCTAAATCAGGTACAACAACTGAACCAGCGATCGCTTTCCGTGTCTTCAAAGAACTCTTGGTGAAGAAATATGGTCAAGAAGAAGCCAACAAACGGATCTATGCGACAACTGACCGTGCCAAAGGTGCTGTAAAAGTGGAAGCAGATGCCAATGGTTGGGAAACATTTGTAGTTCCAGATGATATCGGTGGACGCTTCTCAGTCTTGACACCAGTTGGATTGCTTCCAATTGCTGCATCAGGTGCTGATATCAAAGCCCTTATGGAAGGTGCGAATGCAGCCCGTAAAGAATACACTTCAGACAAACTTTCTGAAAACGAAGCTTACCAATACGCAGCTGTTCGTAATATCCTTTACCGTAAAGGATATGCAACTGAAATCTTGGTTAACTACGAACCATCTCTTCAATACTTCTCAGAATGGTGGAAACAATTGGCTGGTGAGTCAGAAGGAAAAGACCAAAAAGGTATTTACCCAACTTCAGCTAACTTCTCAACAGACTTGCACTCATTGGGTCAATTTATCCAAGAAGGAACTCGTATCATGTTTGAAACAGTTGTCCGTGTGGACAAACCACGTAAGAACGTGATCATCCCTACATTGGAAGAAGCCCTTGATGGACTTGGATACCTTCAAGGAAAAGACGTTGACTTCGTTAACAAAAAAGCGACTGACGGTGTTCTTCTTGCCCACACAGACGGTGATGTACCAAACATGTACGTAACTCTTCCTGAGCAAGATGCCTTCACTCTTGGTTATGCCATCTACTTCTTCGAATTGGCCATCGCCCTTTCAGGTTACTTGAACGCGATCAACCCATTTGACCAACCAGGTGTTGAAGCTTACAAGAAAAATATGTTTGCCCTTCTTGGTAAACCAGGATTTGAAGAACTTGGAGCAGAACTCAACGCTCGTCTTTAATCAATAGATAAAACGATCTCGTAAGAGGTCGTTTTTTTACTTGCTAAACAAACTCATATTTTTGTCCCCTGGAATCAATTATAAAAACACGATCTAGTTATGTTTCTCGATCATATGGTAATCTGATTGCGATTGTCACCCTTCGAAAGAAATTTTAATAGAAGTTTCTAAAAGGTCCGATCTATCTCCGATCTTTTTCAGTCTAAACAGACAGGAGTTGGTCCTTGCTTGGTTTTATGTTATAGTAGAAGAGAAGAATAAAAAGGAGAATTCGAAATGTCCGAGAAAGATCAAGAACAATTTATGAAACAGACTCCCTTAGAGGGTGCGCCTCAATTTGATGTGGCCACGCCAGCCTTTGTCCCAAAAGAAGAATTAGAAGATATCGTCGTTTCAGAACCAGAGGGAATAGCAGCGATGCCAGCGAAAGAAATGAAGGAAGAAACAACTGTCGAAGAAGATCCGCAAGCAGTTGTTGCTTCCCAATCTATTCCTCCATTCCAGCCTACAGCTGAAACTCCTTATAGTGTTCCTTCTGAAGAAGTGGGTTCAAAAGCACAGACTGGTCCAGCTATCCAGATCCAGCAAACTCCTCCTCCTGTCAGCAAACCGATGGATCCGGCAGATAAAAAGGCTATTCGTTTTGCGCTTGGGATTTTAGTTGGGCTTCTTATCGGTGGTGTTAGTGGCTATTTAATCGGCCAAGCTGCCCCTAGTAGCTCTCAAGCAAGAAAGCAGGATTCCTCTTTGTCAGCTGGCAAGTCAGCTTCTCCTTATGCTATTGATTTGGAGCAATTGGCTTCTGAAGATGCTGAGTCCAATTTTAGCTGGAAGCAGTCAGATGTCGAGAAACTTCAGTTTTTGACTGGAAAGGATTCTGGGGAGACTCCTGAGGAAATGGTCGACGCTTATGGAAAGGCTAGTTCTGTCCAATTTGATAGTGGAGAATTGAAATTATTCTGGGATGATAACTCTTATAATAAAGAGGTTAAAGCGACCTACTCTAAGAGAGGAAAAGAATTACAGCTTGTCAAATTTGAATTTAATCAATTTGGGAAAAATCTTACGGTTGAGGACAACTTTGCAGATGGATTCAAAGTTGGAAATAGTGAGACCGGTGCTGGCGGGACCTCTTACAAAGAGCTTTTAGAAAAATACGGTGATGCAGTCAATCTGACGGTGAGTTCATCTGATGATTCAGACGAGATAGAATTGGTCATGGACTTCCAAAAGAAAAACGGGGACTATGTAGATTTGACCTTTATTCGCCAAGAGAATGGAGATTTCCTCTTGAGTAGTAAAGACAGCTACTAAATCAATGAATAAAAGAAAGAGGCAAGCGCCTCTTTTTTGGGATAAGACGAGACAAATACGCTAATTTTCTATACAATAGAAAGAGTTTGAATAGAAAGAGCATGAAGGATGGAAGAAATGAAACAGTGGATAGAACATCATAAGCGGATCCTCCAAAAAGCTGCAAGTGCTTTGCTGGCTTTTATGGTTGGTGTTTGCTTGGTGTTTATGATTCATCCAGTGAAAACTTTGCCCAAAGATCGCTTGTTGAGTTTGTCTCGCATGCAAGAAGACAGCCAGCAATTTGTTGCGTCTTCTTCCAAAGAGCCGGCTTTAGAAGACTTGTTGTCATTGGACCTTGCAAGGGAAGAAGGAAAGACGCAAAAAAATTGGGTGACTTTGTCTGTATTTGTCAAAAAATTTGGAAAAGCAGCGAGTTTTACACAAGAAGATACGAGTTTTGGAGCGCAAGTCCAGCTAGGCTATGGGGCTCCTGTACAGGGGATTCATCCTTATACCATAGAATTTCAAAAGCAGGATGATACCTTTTATTTGAGCTCGATTCAAGGCTTTGCGCCCAAGTCATCTCACTATCAGAGTAAAAAGAACTTGAAACTGGCTGATTTTACTGGCTATAAGCCTTTGGATGGAAAAAAGGAAAAGGGGACAGCAGTAGAAGAAGTCTTGAAAAAATCAGGTCTTCCCAATTCTCTTAGTTTGACCTCTGAAAAGGACAAGCAAGTCCTAGCCCTGTCTTATCAGGTGACAGATGGACTGGTCTCTTTAACCTTTGAACGTGACCAGACTGGTCAGTATCGGTTGACGAAGAAGGGGTGAAGCAGATGATCGAGTGGATGAAAAAGAATCGAAAAGAACTCTTGCTGCCGTTTTTGTGTTTTGTTTTAGGATTTTTACTTGCGATTGCAAGCATACAGGTGCAAGAGCAAGGAACCGATACCAAGGAGGACCAAACACTGACTTATTTCCAGCCAAAGGATTACAAGAATTTGGTCAGCAAGGAACAAGAAATCAAGCAGTTTAAATGGACCATCGAAGCTGTGGCGAATTTGAAAGTTCGTCTCAAGCAGAGTCAGCAACCAGGAACCCGCTTGGAAACAGTTGTGACGGAATGGGGAAAAGCTCAAAAAGTTCGCTACACTAAGACAGCCCAAGGGGATAAAACCGTTCTCGTTTTAACCTATGCGGCTAAGCAAACCGATCAGGGCAAGAAAAGTGTGACCTTGTGGTTTGAACAAGAGCAAGACCAGGGGTATCGCTTGACGATGGTGGATGCGACGAATTTGTTGGACGCAAAAGAGAAGACAAGCAGTGAGAAAGAAATCACTACTGAAAAAGAGAAAAAAGGTACAGAATTCGCCCAGCTCATTAAGCAACTAGGAAATCCTCAACGCTTGGTCTGGGGGGAAATGCCAGATGGCGGAATGGGCTATCGCGCGACTTACCAGGTACCAGGGCAGCCAGAAGTGGTGATGGAATTCAAGAAAAAAGCCAAGAAATTAGTGTTGGTATAAGAAAGGAGACATCATTGGACGATCAACGGACAGACATCAAGGCAACTTCCTCTCACCAGGGTGGGAGCCGCTTGATTTCAGAAGCTGACCTGGCTTCAATAGGGATGGACAATCATCAGGATACTAGAAGCCATTCAGATACGATGGAGTCTTCCCCTTCTTCCTCAAAAGAGGGGATTGGTTCGCTTTTGCGATTTTTTGGGTGGTTCGCCTTGTTAATGGCTTTTGTGTTTGTGCTTCAAAACGAAGTTAATAAAAGCTCTTCTTCATCTTCTTCGAGTGAGGGGATCAATGGTTTATCACGTGATGGTATCAGAACGGAATATCTGACCAGTGAAAATAGTTCTTATATCGCCTCAGCTAATGAATTTCAATTTCAGCCAACCTATGAAAAGGCAATGTCTCTTATTCCTAATTTTGCAGTGGAAGAAAAAAAGACCTCTTTTGGGACGGTAGACCCACAAGATGTCGTTGCAGCATTAGGTAAAGCGAGGAGTGGGGAAGCAACGTATAGTGATAGCAGTTCCAGTCCCTTTTTGCTGACATTAGATTACCGATCAAAGGATGCAGATGGGAAGGTTCTTCTTGAAAAAACAGGTGCCTTTTACAGGATCTCTCTTTTAAGTTTGAAACACTTAAAAAGTGACCGATTTGCGAATAAGAATGGGAGCTTGACGAAGGACGATTTTGCCACTATCAAGGTCGGAATGCCTTATTTAGACCTACTCAATACAGTAGGGATTCCGGATGAAATATATGTATCTGGGCTTTTAGGTTACGGGGAAGCGCCTTCCTTTACCTATCGACTATCGGATTCTCAAACGGTTCAAATCCATTTTGATAGCCGGCAAACCATCAAGGATATCAAATCGAAAGAGGTAGCGACAACACCAGCTTCCTCTACATCTACAGAACAGTAAAAAAATCAGCCGAAGCATTTTAAATAAAAGGAGGGGACAATGGGAAATAAAGACTGGTCGCATCTACGAAATGAGCACCAGAGTCGGTTTTCGAAAGGCCAGCCGAAAGAAGCACCCTTAGAAAAAGGAAGTCCTGAGAAGCTAGAAGATACGCTCGCAAAAGAGCCAGAAGTGCTAGAAGTCCCTGCTTTTCAGGAAGAGGTGAAACAAGAAGAGGAACGAAAAGACGAATCAGCTCAGGTCGTTCATACTACACCACTAACAGAAGAAGCAAGGTCAGAAACACCAGCACAAGATACAATAGGGCAGTCTCCTTCAGCTGAGAAAAAAGTAGAGCACCAGGGTGGGAGCCGCTTGATTTCAGAAGCTGACCTGGCTTCAATAGGGGGAGGCAGGCATTCAGAACCAAGACAACCTGTACTAGACTCCCAATCGGATAGGGCGAAAACCTACTCTCCTTCCTCTAATAGTGGAGGGTCTTCGCTGGCAGCCTTTTTTGGATTATTGGCCATGCTGGGATTATTTGCCTATCTAGCTTCAGGAGGTATCCATAGTGAGGAACATCCTTCTTCTACTACTAGTGAATACGGAAGTCCTGGCCGGTCTTATGGAACTAGAAAGGAAACCTTGAGAGGTGGTACGAGTAGCTTGATTGCTCCGGAGAGGGAATTTCAGTTTCAAGTGACCTATGAGAAGGCCATTTCCCTGATTCCTGGTTTAAGTGAGGGGGATCAAGGTCGTCATTATTCAACTTCTCTGTCTCCACAGGAAGTGGTAGCTGTACTGGGGAAGGCTAGCAGTGGGGAAGAAACCTACCAAGAAGGTGGTGTCAGTCCTTTTATGACACAATTGGAGTATCAGTCTGAAGGCTCTCCTTCTTCCGTAACCGTTTTACTTTCAAATATTGGTGTTGATCGTTTATCTTCTCTTGATTTTAAAAACTTAAACAGTGAGCGATTAGCCAATAAAAATGGCAGTTTGAACAGAGAGGATTTTGCGAATATTACAGTCGGAACCAGCTATTCAGATCTTGTGAATACAGTAGGAATTCCTAGCAGTGTTTCTTGGTCGAGTATGCTGGGTTCAGAGTCCTTCTTAACCTTTTACTATAAGCTTTCTGATTCGCGCTCCGTCATTATTCACTTTGGCAGCAATCGTACCATCAGTGAAATCAAGGGTCTAGAAGATCCAGCGACATCAACTTCCACGTCGCCTTAGGTGTTCATCTCACTTGGATTGTGGTATAATATGGATACCTTTAATTGAAATGAATGGAGAATCTTATGACAGCACAAAAAATGTCTGCACAAGAAATTATCGCTTTTATTGGAAATGCAGAAAAGAAAACAAATGTGAAAGTAACCTTTGAAGGGGAATTGGCAACAGCTGTTCCTGCTTCTGTCACCAAGCTTGGCAATGTTTTGTTCGGTGACTGGAAAGATATCGAGCCCCTTCTTGCCAACTTGACAGAGAACAAGGATTATGTGGTCGAACAAGATGGCCGTAATTCAGCTGTTCCCTTGCTGGATAAGCGCTATCTAAATGCGCGTATCGAACCAGGTGCTATTATCCGTGACCAAGTGACCATCGAAGACAATGCTGTCGTGATGATGGGTGCTGTCATCAACATCGGTGCTGAAATCGGTGCAGGAACCATGATTGATATGGGGGCTATCCTTGGTGGTCGTGCTACTGTTGGTAAAAACAGCCACATCGGTGCAGGTGCCGTTCTTGCGGGTGTCATTGAGCCAGCTTCTGCTGAGCCTGTTCGGATCGGTGACAATGTCTTGGTCGGTGCCAATGCAGTTGTGATTGAAGGGGTTCAAGTAGGGAACGGTTCAGTCGTTGCCGCTGGAGCTATCGTTACTCAAGATGTCCCTGAAAATGTGGTCGTAGCTGGTGTCCCAGCTCGCATCATCAAGGAAATCGATGAAAAAACACAACAAAAAACAGCACTAGAAGACGCCTTGCGTAATTTATAAGATATGAATGGTAGAGGCTGGGCAAAAACTGTCCAGCCTTTGATGTTTGAAGGGAATAATTGTATGACGCAGTGGTTGATTGGCATCTTTGTTCGCTTGATTAAGCTCCAAAGATGACCTAATCAACTGTGCGGGGGTGGGAAGACGAACTCCTTTTAAATAATAGGAGTTCTTTCCCACTCCCTATTCTAATAGAAAGAAGACGACGATGACATTGGATTTGATCAAAATCAGACGGGATTTGCACCAAATCCCTGAAATTGGCTTGGAAGAATTTGAAACCCAAGCCTACCTCTTAGAGCGAATCGCAGAGATCACAGGGGGCAAGGACTTTGTTGAGCAACGGACTTGGCGGACCGGGATCCTGGTTTATCTCCATGGGTCTGCTCCTGAAAAAACTATCGGCTGGCGGACAGATATCGATGGCTTACCGATTGTGGAACAAACGGGCCTTGATTTTGCCTCCAAGCACGAAGGACGGATGCATGCTTGTGGTCATGATATGCACATGACGACAGCCCTTGGGCTTTTGGATCAACTGGTTCAAGTGCAACCAAAAAATAACCTGCTCTTTCTCTTCCAACCAGCTGAAGAAAATGAAGCTGGTGGGATGCTCATGTATAAGGACAATGCTTTTGGCGACTGGCTCCCTGATGAATTTTATGGTCTGCATGTGCGCCCTGATTTGAAGGTGGGGGACATTGCGACCAATACGGGTACCCTTTTTGCGGGGACCTGTGAAGTCAAGATTACCTTTACAGGTAAGGGAGGGCATGCCGCCTTTCCACATGAGGCCAATGACGCTCTTGTAGCAGCCTCTTACTTCATTACCCAAGTCCAATCGGTCGTGAGTCGAAATGTCGATCCGATTGAAGGGGCTGTGGTGACCTTTGGTTCCATGCATGCAGGAACAACCAATAATGTGATTGCTGAGACAGCCTTCCTTCATGGGACCATTCGGACCTTGACCATGGAGATGAACCTTTTGACTCAAAAACGGGTCAAAGCCATTGCAGAAGGAGTTGCAGCAGCCTTTGATGTGAAATTGGACCTGGAACTCAAGCAAGGAGGCTACCTGCCTGTGGAAAACCAACCAGAATTGGCCAAAGAACTCATGGACTTTTTCACAGCTGAGGAAGACGTGAACCTGATTGATATTCTGCCTGCGATGACAGGAGAAGACTTCGGCTTTCTCTTGAGCAAGGTCCCTGGTGTCATGTTCTGGTTGGGGATTGATACCCCTTATGCCTTGCACCATCCGAAGATGAGCCCAAATGAAGCAGCCCTTCCCTTTGCTGTGGAAAACATTGGTAAATTTTTGAAAATGAAAGCCAACCAATAAGCGATTGATTCAACTCCGTCTGGAGTTGGATTTTTTCTTTGTCGTATAAAAACTGTTCGGATCTTTCCTAAAAAATGATACAATTAAAGCTAGACAAAAGGAGTAGGGAATGAAGAAAACACTACGAAAAGAAACCATTGCAGCCATGAAACAGTTGCCAGAATCCGTGAAAACTCAAGCAGATGAAGAGCTGACTCAGCGCCTCTTGGAGCTACCAGCTTTTCAGGAGGCAAAGACCCTTGCGACCTATCTGTCTTTTGACCATGAAGTTTCCACAGCTGGCTTGATCCAAGCAGCTCTTCAACTTGGAAAACGCGTCTGTGTTCCCCGTACCTATCCACAAGGGCGGATGGTATTTGTGGAATACGATCCTGATATTTTGGAAAAAACACGCTTTGGTTTGCTGGAGCCCAATGAAAAAGGAAAGCTTGTGGAACAGTCAGAGATTGATCTGATCCATGTACCAGGCGTGGTCTTCCAGTCAAAAGGCTACCGAATTGGCTATGGTGGTGGCTATTATGATCGTTATTTAGCAGATTTTACTGGAAAAACGGTTAGTACGATTTATTCCATCCAGCAGAAGGATTTCCAGCCAGATACGTTTGATCAGGCAGTTCAGGAGGTGCTAGTCTATGAAGTTACTCTTTGATCGTCGTTATCCTGTGACTAGCCTCTTGTTGCTCGTCACAACGGCAGTCTTTCTTTCCATGTTTATCCGATTTGGAGGCGACTACCAAACAGGTGCTGCTATTTACTATAGCGGTGGTATTATTGGAGAGGTTGTGAAAGTCGATCCTAGCCAGTTATGGCGAATAGTGACAGCTACATTTGTTCATATCGGCCTAGAACATTTTGTGCTCAATATGATCACCCTCTATTACTTAGGACGTTTGGCAGAAGATCTCTTTGGATCGAAGGCTTTCTTAGCTCTTTATCTCTTATCAGGCATGATGGGCAATGTCTTTGTCGCTATTTTTACGCCAGATGTGATTGCAGCAGGAGCTTCTACAGCCCTCTTTGG
>OOCP01003423.1_pt1 | contig 11605 bp, 10 predicted proteins | sample 1671511 | NCBI WGS metagenome assembly OOCP01 (sample SAMN06348164, study PRJEB24527) | human gut metagenome | biome: human gut; feature: ankylosing spondylitis patient; material: feces | host: Homo sapiens | place: China | collected 2015-10 | reverse complement strand
CATAAATATCGCAAAAGAATAGAAACAGGCAGTCAAAATTCCGCATGGGTCAATCTATGCGGGATTTTTTTGCGATAAATTAGCGGTTCCTGATTGTGATACATAAAAAAATATGATAAACTGAACATAGTCTGTAATTTTATGAAAAGATAATTGATACATAAAAAATCTGAAGTGGATCAGAAGCAAAGGAGATATGAATATGGGAAAAATTGCCATTGTCACAGACAGTAACAGCGGCATAACACAGGACCAGGCAAGAGAACTTGGAATCAGCGTAATTCCAATGCCTTTTTATATTAACGAGAAGCTTTATCTTGAAGGAATCACTCTTTCACAGGAAGAGTTTTATGAGAGACTTAAGAATGATGAGGCTATTTCTACTTCACAGCCGGGGCCGGCAGATGTATGCGGACTCTGGAATACATTACTGGAAAAGTATGATGAAGTAGTGCACATTCCAATGTCAAGCGGACTGAGTGCATCCTGCGATACAGCAATGGGACTGGCTCAGGAATATGACGGAAGAGTACATGTAGTAGACAATCAGAGAATTTCTGTTACACAGAGACAATCTGTACTGGATGCCCTCACATTAAGAGATGCGGGCAGAAATGCGACACAGATCAAACAGGTTCTGGAAGAGCAGAAGCTGGATTCCAGTATCTATATTACTCTGGAAACTTTGAAATACCTTAAGAAAGGTGGAAGGATTACTCCTGCAGCAGCAGCAATCGGAACAGTTCTGAACCTGAAACCTGTGCTTCAGATCCAGGGTGAGAAGCTGGATGCATATTCCAAAACAAGAGGCAAGAAGCAGGCAAAACGTGTCATGCTCAAGGCTATGCAGAATGACTGGGAGAACCGTTTCGCAGAATACGTAAAACGTGGCGAAATGTGCCTGCAGTCTGCTTATACAGGAAATCAGGAGGAAGCAGAGGAATTTAAGAAAGAAATTGCCGAAGTATTCCCCGAAATTGAGATTGTGCAGAATCCGTTATCATTAAGTGTTGCATGCCATATCGGACATGGTGCTATTGCAGTTGCATGTTCAAGAAAAGTGGTAGTAGAATAAAACAATCTGAGGAGTTAGGAAAGAATGAAGAAACTTATGGAACAGATGGCGGAAGAACTTTCCGCAGCATTTGAAAAATCCGGATACGACCCATCCTACGGAAAAGTAACCGTATCCAACAGACCGGATCTTTGCGAATTTCAGTGTAACGGTGCTATGGCAGGAGCCAAAGCATACAAGAAGGCACCGTTTATGATCGCTGATGATGTAGTAGCATACTTAAAAGACAGCCAGGTTTTCTCCATGGCAGAAGTAGTAAAACCGGGATTTATCAATTTAAAAGTAAAAGGTGAATTCCTTGCAGATTACTTAAAGGAAATGGCAGCAGACGAGAAACTTTCCGTATCTGCAGCAAAAGAGCCGAAGACGATCATCATCGATTATGGCGGACCAAATGTTGCGAAACCTCTTCATGTAGGACACCTTCGTTCTGCAATCATTGGAGAAAGTATTAAGAGAATCGGTCGCTTTGTAGGACATAAAGTGATCGGTGATGTTCATCTGGGAGACTGGGGTCTTCAGATGGGACTGATCATTACAGAACTGAAACACAGAAAACCGGAGCTGGTTTATTTTGATGATTCTTACACAGGAGAGTATCCGGAGGAAGCACCATTTACGATCAGCGAGCTGGAAGAGATCTATCCATGTGCAAGCGGCAAGTCCAAAGAGGATGAAGCGTACAGAAACGAAGCTCTGGAAGCAACTCATCTTCTTCAGCAGGGCAAACCGGGATACATGGCTCTCTGGAACCATATTATGAACGTATCCGTTACAGACCTGAAGCGCAACTATGACAAATTAAATGTGTCTTTTGATCTCTGGAAAAAGGAATCCGATGCACAGCCATATATTCCCGGAATGGTTGAGGAGATGAAAGAAAAAGGATTCGCCTATGTAGACCAGGGCGCACTTGTAGTAGATGTAAAAGAAGAGAACGATACAAAAGAAATTCCTCCATGTATGCTTCTGAAATCAGACGGAGCTTCTCTTTATACAACTACAGACCTTGCAACAATCGTAGAGCGAATGAAATTATTTAACCCGGATGAGATCTTGTATGTGGTAGACAAACGTCAGGAACTTCACTTTATCCAGGTATTCCGCTGTGCAAGAAAGACCGGGCTTGTAAAAGATGATACAAAACTTTCTTTCCTTGGATTCGGAACCATGAACGGAAAAGACGGAAAACCGTTCAAGACAAGAGAGGGCGGCGTTATGCGTCTGGAAACTCTCATTAAAGACATCAACGAAGAGATGTTTACCAAGATTGTTGAGAATCGCAGCGTGAAAGATAAAGATGCGAAAGAAACTGCAGAGATCGTAGGGCTTTCCGCGATCAAATACGGTGACCTTTCCAATCAGGCTACCAAGGATTACATTTTTGATATTGACAGATTTACATCATTTGAAGGTAATACAGGTCCGTATATCCTTTATACGATCGTTCGTATCAAATCTATTCTGAATCGTTTTGCAGAAGAGGGCGGCAACCTTGAAGCAGGTGCAATCCTTGATCCTGTAAACGACAGCCAGAAGAACCTGATGCTTCAGCTGACAGGTTTCGGTGCAACCGTAGAGAACGCCTTTGAAGAAAAAGCACCGCATAAGATCTGTGCATATATTTACGAAGTATCCAATGCATTCAACAGCTTCTATCATGAGACAAAGATCCTCATCGAAGAGAACGAAGCACAGAAAGCTTCCTTCATCCAGCTGCTGAAACTCACTAAGAAAGTTCTGGAGACATGTATCGATCTTCTTGGATTTTCTGCACCGGACAGAATGTAAAAATAAGATTCATCAATAAATCAACTTGTTGGCACACTAAGCCCTGTTTACATATATTGTAAATGGGGCTTTTCAAAAAGAACGAAGTGTGCTATTCTGTATTTATCTAATCTATACGTGATGAAATTCTTTCATCACATTTTCCATTTTTATTTTAAACGAATTGTGAATATCTGCTTGGCTCAGATAAACTGCGGAGCAGTTATTCGGTTATGAGCAAGTAGAGAATCTGATGATTTTATCTGTTTGACAATTGAACAGGAGGTGAACCAGTGAATTTATCTGGAACTGTATTAAAAGGGCGTTACTGTATTCTGGAGCCTGTTGGAAAAGGCGGTGGAGGGAAAGTTTACCTTGCCAGAGATCTGGAACTGGGCGTTTTGTGGGCGGTAAAAGAAATACCGGTATCCGGCAAAAGTGAAGCACGTATGCTTTTGAAGCTTTCACATCCGTCTCTGCCAAAGATGATAGATTATATAGAGGATAACCGGAAATGCTACCTTGTTATGGAATATGTCAAGGGAAAATCGCTGGGTGAGTGTTTAAGAGGCGGAAAACATTTTTCCATAAATGAAATCGTTAAATATGGAATGGAAATTTCAGAGGTATTCTCCTATTTTCATGGTCAGAAACCACCGGTTTATTACGGAGATCTGAAGCCTGACAATCTGATTCTGGGTGAGAATGGAAGATTATATCTGGTTGATCTGGGCGGTGCTGTAAACGGATATAAATATCACCATAAAGTATGTACAGGCACTGCCGGTTTTGCTGCGCCGGAACAATATGAGGGAAAGATAAATGCAGCAACGGATATTTATACATTTGGAAAAACATTATCTGCCTTATGTGGAAAAACAGATTGTCTGTTATTCATTCGGAACATGTCATTATTCTGGCTTATTTTCAGATGCTGCATGAAGAAACCGGAAATGCGTTATCAAAATATGAAGACTGTACAGAAAAAACTAAGCAGAATCCAGAAGAGACAAAATCAGAGTAAAATTAAAAACATGTTGGTTTTGGCAGGGAGCAGTATTGCTTTTGCAGTGATAACTGTTTTTCTTCTGTTTAGTTCTGATCTGGTATCCGGTTCCAAAACATTTGATTTTTATGAAGAGCTAACTGATATTACAGACCTTTATTATCAGGAAGAATTTCAAAACGGCAGTAAAGCGGACAGGGAAAAAATTTGTGAACAGGCAGATACCGGACTGCGGAAATTACAAAAACAATGCACTGAAAAAGAGGAGTCCAGAAAGATATTACAGCTTCTGGCAGTAAACAGTGAGTACCAGGAAAATTATGAAAATGCAGGATTCTACTATGAGCAAATACTTCTTTATGATGAAACTTACAGAGCCGGATACGGTGAATATGGAATGTTCCTGTTCCGTACCGGGAAAAAGGAAGCCGGTCAGGCACTATGGACAGAATATAAGTCGAAAGAAACAATGTTAGACGATACAGTCAGCAGAAATCTGAGATTGTGGGAAAAGGAGATGACTAAGAGTGAAGAAAAATCATAACAGACTCTGGATTGTGACATTTGTATGTTTATGCCTGTGCCTGACTTCGACTATCTCTGCCATGCAGATGGGAGGTTTTGATATTGATGTAGGAAATGGAGAAAGCAGTAGCTGGCAATGGCAGGAACAGCAGTGGAATCAGAGCAGTTGGGAGAATACGTGGGAAAATAACCGGCAGACTGGAGACAACACATCAGAAACTCCTGTACAGAACGATCAGGCCCAGGACAATGGATATCAGTATGATTCTGATATAGAAAACGGAACACAGGATAATATACAGCAATGGGATGGTGTACAGCAGAATAACACTGACTGGAATAACAGCAGTCAATGGAACAATAATTCTCAGTGGGATAATAATTCTCAGAATAATAATGCCCAGAATAATAACGTTCAGAGTAATAATGCCCGGAATAATAATTCTGCATGGAACGCTCAACCTCAGACAGATAACAATATGCAGATAACATCCCGGACGGATAATGAATCCGCTGTTAAGATATCAGAAAAACCCACCCCAACATCAATACCTGTACCAACACCTAAACCTGCGAAAAATCCGAAGCCGACAAAAACACCCAAATCAACTCAGCCCCCAACTCCTAAGCCGTCAAAAAAGAAAAATAAGAAGAAACAAAATAAAGCAAAGAAAACAGAAAAAGAAAACAAGAATATAGGTAATTCCAAAGTGTTTCAGAATAAAGAAAACCAAGGGGATACTGTTGAATACACGCATGTAAAAGATGAAGCTGTTAAGTTTCATTGCACACAAAATACAGATAGTTTCCATACCCCGCGAATTCAGATAATATCCCGGGGCTCTGTTCAGATTCTTTCTTTTCGGCTTAACAAAACAGAATGTCCCTGGCATTGGGAAGGAGACTGGATCATACCAGATACGGAAGATGAAAATGTAAAAGAAATAGAATTGTTGGTTATCTCTCAAGGCGGAAAGCTGATAAAAATGAATCCCCGGATTTTTTCCTCATAGACGCTTCAGGAAAACAATGCTATAATTTATCATATTATATCAATTTTTCTGAGACAGGAGGAACCTATGTACAAAGTAATTTTGTTTGATTTAGATGGAACATTAACAGAATCCGGAGAGGGTATCACGAAATCTGTTCAGTATGCACTGGAGAGAATTGGAAAGCCTGAACCGAACCTTGAGAAACTGAAGGTTTTCATAGGACCGCCGCTTATGGAGATGTTTATGCAATATGCACAGATTGATGAGGCAACCGCAAAACAGGCGGTGGAAATTTACAGAGAACGCTATTCTGTGACAGGAATCTTTGAAAATGCCGTATATCCGGGAATTGAGAACATGCTGGCACAGTTGGAGAAGAAAGGATATATTCTCGCAGTAGCATCCTCTAAACCGGAAGTATATGTGAGACAGATCCTGGATCATTTTGGACTTACCCGGTACTTCACAGAAATCGGCGGAAGCGAATTGAATGGTCGAAGAACAAACAAGACAGAAGTGATCGAAGATGTTCTGAAACGTCTGAATATGGACAAACACAGAGATCAGGTTATTATGGTTGGAGATAAAGAACATGATGTATACGGAGCACGCAAAGCTGGCCTGGAATGTATTGCAGTTTCTTTCGGATATGGAACTGAAGAAGAGCTTAAACAGGCAAAACCTCTGAAAATCGTTGATTCTGCAGAAGGAATCGTAGATTTTTTCGCCTGAGCCCTCTGCGAAAACAAAATATTGTTTCTAAAATCTGGAGGGCAGGATATCCGGCAGGAATCCATTTTGTGATTTCGCAGATCGTTGCAGGGACTGCGTTGGCAGTATTTGCAAGAACAGCAGAAAATTCGGCAGAGACATACTATAATTACACGATTTTTCTCACAGGCTTAACAGGAATCCTGGCTATGATTCCGGCATTGTATTTTTATCGAAGAGATAAAGTTAGAAGAATTGCCGGCGGTCTGATCCCGGCACAGAAAAAAGTACCGCTTTCCTTACTGGAAATAATTCTTCTGCTTCTGGCAGGAGCTGGACTTGCACAGTATGGAAATTTCCTGATGGCAATTCTTCAGTCATTTATCAACAGCAGTGCCTACCAGGAAAGCATGACCAGAATTACAGAAGGAAAATCACTTCTTATGATGATTTTCTGGATGGGAATTATTGCACCTGCGGCGGAGGAAATGATCTTCCGCTGGTTAATCTATCTGCGTCTGCGTGACTGGCTGAAGCTGCCGGTGGCAGCAGTGATTTCCGGGCTGATATTTGGTATCTATCACGGAAATATCGTACAGGGAATTTACGCAAGTATCCTCGGAACTGCATTTGCATGGATACTGGAAATGAGTGGAAATACTTACAGCAGTATGCTGCTCCATATGGGAGCAAACATCTGGTCACTGCTTATCTCAGAATATGCACTGGATTTGTATTCCATGAAATATGGGGTACAGATTCTCATATTGATCTATCTGATTCTGTTGATCAGTGTGGTATATTGCCTTACCCATTTCGAAAAGATGTGCAGTATAAGAAAAAAGAAAAGAATGATATAAAAATAGAGACAAGATAAAGACATCTGCAATTGTGGAATGACAGTACACATGCAGGTGTCTTTGTTATTAGAAAAAAGATTATGTTAAGGCAAAAAGAAAATAATCAGTATACGGAAATTTAGATGTACTGGAAAGAGTAAAACCTAACAGTTTGATTAGGATTCGGAAATAACCTTTTACTGAATTAAACAGAGAATATCTGTTTGACAAATAAGTATTTAGCTATTAAGTACTTGACAGATACAACAGTATTCTGTATTATGAATGTATCAATACAACTAATACACTAAGTACACACATAAAATAAAACAACACATCATGAAACACGTAACAGAAAGGAGGAATCACCAGTGATTGTTTTGGATTATCAGGACAGGCGTCCAATCTATGAACAGGTTACAGATAAATTTCAGATCCTAATCCTGAACGGTGTCCTGCTGCCGGGATCGCAGATGCCGTCAGTAAGGCAGCTTGCCACAGAACTGTCCGTCAATCCCAACACGATCCAGCGTGCATATATGGAGCTGGAGAAACTGGGACTGATCTATCCTGTAAAAGGCAGAGGAAATTTCGTAGCAGACAGCTCTCAGGTACAGAAGATAAACAGAGAGAGCTACCGAAAAGAATTCACAGCACTGATACAGAAAGGCAGAAACACAGGATTCAACAGAGAGGAACTGGAGAAAATGCTTGCGGAAATCTTTGAAAAGGAGGACGAATCATGATAGAGATTAGAAACTGCAGTAAAGCTTTCGGAGAGATCCATGCCATTGACCATGTATTAATGGAAATCGGTGAACGCCAGATTTTCGGACTGGTAGGGACCAACGGTGCAGGAAAGAGCACGCTGCTTCGAATGGCTGCCGGAGTGATAAAGCCGGACGAAGGAGAAATCCTGGTGGATCAGGAACCGGTCTATGAGAATGAAAAGATAAAACAGCAGATATTTTACATTTCAGACGGTGGATATTTTCCACAGGGATATACGGCAGCAGATCTGAAAGATTTCTACAGAGAATATTATCCGGACTTTATGACTGACCGTTACAGTAAATTAATGGACCAGTTTCATCTGGATGAGAAACGCAGGATCAGTTCCTACAGCAAGGGAATGAAGAAACAGCTTCTGGTCATTATGGGAATCAGTGCAGGGACAAAATATCTGTTATGCGATGAAACGTTCGATGGACTTGATCCGGTCATGCGTCAGGCAGTAAAGAGTCTGTTTGTGTCTGAAATCATGAATCGGGATTTTACCCCGGTGATCGCATCTCATAATATGAGAGAACTGGAGGACGTGTGTGACCATGTAGGACTCCTGCACAAAGGAGGAATTCTTTTATCCAGAGAACTGGAAGACATGAAATTCCATATCCATAAGATCCAGTGTGTACTGCCGGATCAGACAAAAGAAGAAGCACTTTTGAAAGAATTGGACGTTTTAAAGAAAGAACATCAGGGATCACTTCTGATACTTACTGCAAGAGGGACCAGAGAAGAAATACTTCAGAAAGTACAGACACAGAATCCAATATTCTGCGAAGTGATTCCATTGACACTGGAGGAGATATTTATCAGCGAAACGGAGGTGGCAGGCTATGAAGTCAAAAACATTTTCTGGTAGATCATTAAGAAGCAGCTTAAAAGGCAGTACCTGGATTCTGGTGCTGTTGTTACTGGGGTTTATGGTTGCATTTCCGGTAGCAGAACTGATGCTGATCGGAAATCAGACGGATGAAATCCACAGGATGACTTTTGCCATGATCTGTTCCTATCTGATAGTTCCAGGCTTTTTGGTTACAATGCTTGCGGCCGTTGTAAATGCCCTGAATGAATTCTGGTATCTTTTTTCCAGAGATAAGATTGATTTTTATCACAGTCTTCCGGTAACAAGAAGCAGGTTCTTTTGGGAAAAAGCAATCAGAGGTCTGGTGCTGTATCTGGTTCCATATGTGATCATGGAACTGATCACAATGGCGATCGCAGTCAGCAAAGGACATGGTAGTCATCTGATCACGGCAGCGGGGAAAATGTTTCTGGAACATTTGCTTATGTATCTGCTGCTGTATTTCGGAGCAGTGTTGGCACTGGCAATTGCGGGAAATATTCTGGCAGGTATTCTGTCATTATGCTGTGTTTACCTTTACGGACCGGTACTGGGCATTCTTTTATGGGTGCTGGAAATGATGTATTTCAGAACGAATATGGGACTTAAAGAGGGAATGGCAGAAAAGATATCTGTTTTTCTTTCACCTGTATCTATTTCCGTGGCATTGCGGACTTATTCAGGACAAAAGAATTTCTGGATCATTATAGTGGGCGGGATACTGCTTCTGATTGTTCTGGCAGTATGTGCATATCTGGCATATACAAAGCGTCCAGCTGAGAAAACAGGAAAATCTTTTGTTTACGGATTTCTGGAACCAATCCTTTTGTTTATGGTCGTAATCCCTGCTGCTCTGGCAATTGGAACGATGTTTGCGCTGATCGGACCGGAAGAGAACAGGACTGGCTGGTGGATATTCGGGCTTGTGCTGGGGACAGTTGTATTTTATGGAATTTTGCAGGTTATTTTTGCAATGGATTTCCGTAAAATGGCAGCACATAAGCTGCAGCTTCTGCTTTTGGGAATATGTGTAGCTGTCAGTGCCTGGATATTACACACAGATGCCATCGGATATGATACAAGAATTCCGACAATGGCAAAAACTGAGGGAATCAGTCTGAATCTGGAGTGGATAGGAACTGAGAGTGTGAATGAACCGCAGATGGAAGTGAGTTCTGGTTCATATAAACTGGACAGACTCTTTTATTTTATGGGCGGAAATTATGGCAGATGGACAGATGCGGGAATGTCAGATAAAATCTATGAAGTGTTAAAAGAAATTGCGTCTTATCAGAACAGTAAGGAGTGCAGCGGAACAGAAATAGGAGTTCAGTTTAAAAAGAAGAGCGGTTTCGATATTACCAGACAATATATAGTGACAGCGGAGCAGCTTGGCAGACTGCTGGAAGCATGCTATGAGCAGGGAACATTAAAAGATAATAAATATGATATTCTGGAAAAGTACAGACAGAAAGTGTCTTTTATAACAGTAGATCCTTTAAATGAATTAGATGATCAGTACTCTGTAACACTGGAAAAATCTGACAGTCAGAAGCTGCTAGATCTGCTGAAACAGGATATAGCAGAAGCCTCACCGCAGGAACTTATAGGAATCCCGTGTGGACAGATGGAGCTTTACGCTACTTCCTATGCAGATATGGATGAGCATATTGCACCGGAATCCTATGCAGAAGTAGGAAGATATATTTTCCCGACATTTAAGCGGACACTTGTTTTCCTGAAAGAAAAAGGTTATGCTTTTGTTATGGAAAAAGAAAATCTGAAACAGTACGATTATTCAGTGACATATAATGCAGAAGAAATGGATGTCACAGATCCTGAACAGAAAGAAGAATTAGCCCAGAGCCTGATCCGTGAATTGGAGTGTCCGGCATGGCTGGAAACGGAGGCGGGTGTGAGTGTGAAAGTGGCTCTGAACATTACAGAGTCTGCCGGAGAATCGCTAAACGGAATAGAGTTTGCTGTACTGAAAGCGAAAGAGCCGGAATTTATAAAGAAAATAGTAGAAACTGGCGAGGAAGAAGAATGAAGAAAGCAGTTCGTCTGGACAAGTTCCTGGCAGATGCAGGAGCAGGAACCAGAAGTGAGGTAAAAAAATTTATTCAAAAAGGAAAAGTCCAGGTCAACGGTGTGCCTGCAAAGAAATCGGAGATCAAGGTCAGTGAAGAGGATGAAGTAGTTCTGGACGGAAACAGAATTTCCCAGGCACCGGAATTTGTCTATTATCTTCTGCACAAACCGGCAGGGTATGTTAGTGCCACAGAAGATAAGCGGGACAAAACAGTGATGGAACTTGTAGCATCAGACAGAAAAGGCCTGTTTCCGGTGGGAAGACTGGACAAAGATACGGAAGGACTGCTTCTGATCACAGACGACGGAGCACTGGCGCATGAATTGCTTTCTCCAAAGAAACATGTGGACAAGACCTATTATGCGGTTACAGACGGATGTATGACCAAAGAGGATGTGCAGCACTTCGCAGATGGTCTGGAAATCGGAGAAAAAAATCCCACAATGCCGGCAACAGGAGATCCTCAGTACAAGAACACTGGAAGAGACAGAACTAGAACAGTACCCGTCAGGATGGTCATCAGAAATTCAGCTTACGATCAAAGAGGGGAAATTCCATCAGGTCAAGCGAATGACAGAAGCAGTAGGAAAGAAAGTCGTCTATCTGAAACGAATTTCCATGGGAGTATTGACATTGCCGGATGATCTCAAAAAAGGCGAATGCCGACAGTTGACTGCAGAAGAAGAAAAGAGATTAAAAGAAAGTGTTGTCACAAAATAAGTAAAATTGTAAGAATACATGGTTGATTGTCCGCTGATATAATGGACATTATAACATGTGTCGGTAAAGTGCAGGAAACTGAGTTTGTCAGAAGCAGATCAGAACCTGGAAGAAACTGTAAAAATAATAAAAAATTTGCAAAAAACCCTCTTTACATGGAGGGTTTTTGTATGCTATACTACAGAAGTTGCGAGTCAAGCGCATCTATTGCGCGTGCAAAAATATACACGTTCGGAGATTCCCGC
>OOCP01003421.1_pt1 | contig 11618 bp, 6 predicted proteins | sample 1671511 | NCBI WGS metagenome assembly OOCP01 (sample SAMN06348164, study PRJEB24527) | human gut metagenome | biome: human gut; feature: ankylosing spondylitis patient; material: feces | host: Homo sapiens | place: China | collected 2015-10 | reverse complement strand
TTGGGCTGTTCGCCCATTAAAGCGGTACGCGAGCTGGGTTCAGAACGTCGTGAGACAGTTCGGTCCCTATCCGGCGCAGGCGGAGGATATTTGAGAGGAGCTGTCCTTAGTACGAGAGGACCGGGATGGACGGACCGCTGGTGTACCGGTTGAGCTGCTAAGCTCATGGCCGGGTAGCCAAGTCTGGCAGGGATAAACGCTGAAGGCATCTAAGCGTGAAGCCCCCCTCAAGATGAGATATCCCATTCGAAAGAAGTAAGACCCCTTGAAGACGACGAGGTAGATAGGGCAGGGGTGGAAGTGCCGTAAGGCATGGAGCTGACTGTTACTAATCGGTCGAGGGCTTGACCTGAATGGTTGTGTTCACAAGATGGAATGATAGATGTGTAGTGTATGCGGTTTTGAAGGTATATCAAATATCTTCAATTAAATAATCCTCGATAGCTCAATGGTAGAGCATTCGGCTGTTAACCGAAGGGTTGTTGGTTCGAGCCCAACTCGGGGAGTGAATGAGACCTGCAGGGATCCTGCAGGTCTTTTCGTATATTGAGTTGCCCTGTGTGATGTGATACAATAAGGCGTAGCTACTGTAAACGATGAAGGAGAAAAGAAAGATGAATGAAAGTTATACCAGTTTTGCCCAGGTATATGACATGTTCATGGACAACGTGGACTATCCTGCCTGGAGCAAATATCTGATTCAGCTTTTAAAAGAATATCAGGTGGAAGACGGACTGGTGCTCGATCTTGGCTGTGGAACGGGAAACATGACCGAGCTGCTCGCCAAAGAGGGCTACGATATGATCGGCGTGGACAATTCTGAGGATATGCTCGAGATTGCCAGTGAAAAACGCGCCGAGTCCGGCTTAAACATTTTATATCTGCTTCAGGATATGCGGGAATTTGAGCTCTACGGAACCGTGAAGGCGGTTGTGAGCATCTGCGATTCCATCAACTATATTCTGGAGGAAGACGATCTGCGGGAAGTCTTCTCACTCGTCAACAATTATCTGGATCCGAAGGGCATGTTTATTTTTGATTTGAATACCAAGTATAAATATGAACAGATGGGTGAGACTACGATTGCGGAAAACCGCGAAGAGGCAAGCTTCATCTGGGATAATTACTATGACCCGGAGGAAGAGATCAACGAATATGAGCTTGCCATTTTCATCCCGGAGGGAGAAGATTCCGATCTGTACCGTAAATTTGAGGAGGTACATTATCAGAGAGCGTACGATCTTGCGACGATCCGCCGCTTATTGGAAGAGGCAGGCATGGAGTTTGTGACGGCCTACGATGCATTCACAAAGGATGCGCCGAGACCGGAGAGCGAACGTATTTATGTCGTAGCAAGAGAAAAAGGAAAAAGTGAGAAATAGGAGAGAAACATGGATTATATTGTAAGAGCAACAGCGGCAGACGGACAGATTCGTGCGTTTGCAGCGACAACAAGAGAAACCGTAGAGACAGCACGCCAGGATCACAACACGAGCCCGGTTGCAACCGCAGCGCTGGGCCGCCTTCTGACGGCAGGTGCAATGATGGGCGTTATGATGAAGGGAGATAAAGACCTTCTGACCCTGCGCATCCATGCCGGCGGACCGCTGAACGGCATTACCGTAACAGCAGATTCCAAAGGAAATGTAAAAGGTTACGTCGGAAACCCGGACGTCGTGATTCCGGCCAACAAAAAAGGAAAACTTGACGTGGCAGGTGCTGTCGGCGTCGGATTCATGGATGTCATCAAAGACCTGGGACTGAAAGAGCCGTACGTCGGACAGTGCGTTCTGCAGACGAGTGAGATCGCAGAGGATCTGACCTACTATTTTGCAACGAGTGAGCAGGTTCCGTCCAGCGTCGGACTCGGTGTGCTGATGAACAAAGACAATACCGTCCGTCAGGCCGGCGGCTTTATCATTCAGCTGATGCCGTTCTGCGATGAGAAAGTGATTGAAAAGCTGGAACAGCGTCTGGCAGAAGTTAATTCTGTCACCGCGTTTCTTGATGAAGGGCTGACGCCAGAGCAGATTCTTGAAAAGCTGCTTGGAGATATGGATCTTGTAATCAACGATACCGTGCCAACCCAGTTCTACTGCAACTGCAGCCGGGAGCGGGTATCGAAAGCACTGATCGCGGTTGGAAGAAAGGAACTGAACGAGATGATTCAGGAAGGAAAACCGGTGGAGCTGAAATGCCATTTCTGCAACAGCGCTTATGAATTTTCCACAGAGGATCTGAAGGAATTATTGCGTAAGAGCAAATAACAGTACTGTTTCAGGCGAAACAGAGACTGTGAGAGTTTCTGTTCGCAGAAAATCCGTAAAAAGGAACCAGATAGTGGAGGAAGAAAGAGATGAAACAGGGATTCGTAAAAGTTGCCGCCGCTTCCTGTGCGGTAGTGGTAGCAGATGTCAGAGAAAATACGAGAGTCATTCTGGAAACCATTCATAAGATGGAGGCTGCGGGCGCGAAAGTGATGGTACTCCCGGAGCTGGCTCTCACCGGCTACACCTGTAGTGACTTATTCTGGCAGAGTCAGATGATTGATGCGGCGAAAGAAGGATTAAAAGAAATTGCCGATGGCACGAAAGAGACCGATGCGCTGATTTTTGTCGGACTGCCGTGGGAACAGGGTGGAAAGCTGTTCAATGTAGCCGCTGTGCTTTGTCACGGAGAGCTTCTCGGTGTTGTACCGAAAAAGTATCTGCCGAACTATAATGAATTTTATGAGCTGCGTCATTTTACGCCGGGAAAAGAAGCGGTGACAACAACGGAATTTTTTGGAAAAGAGGTTCCGTTTGGCATGAATCTGCTCTTCCAGTGTGAAAAAATGCCGCGTCTTAAGGTTGCGGCAGAGCTCTGTGAGGATCTCTGGACCCCAAATCCGCCGAGTGTGGCGCATGCGCTGGCCGGTGCGACAGTGGTCGTAAACCTTTCTGCCAGTGATGAAATGGTTGGAAAAGACAGTTACCGGAGAAGCCTTGTGAGCGCACAGTCGGCGCGTCTGATCTGCGGCTATATTTATGCGACAGCAGGTGAGGGCGAGTCGACGACAGATCTTGTCTTTGGCGGACAGCATCTGATTGCTGAAAACGGAACCATTCTTGCCGAGGCAAAACGATTTGAGAATCAGATCATTTGCGCAGATCTCGACGTGGATCGTCTGACAAGTGAGCGCAGAAGGATGACCACGTATCCGGAGCAGAGAACCGATGGGTATCAGGTCGTTCGATTCTCCTTGTCAATAGAAGAGACAAAGCTGACCCGTTACTTCGATCCACGGCCATTCGTACCGTCGGATAAGCATAACCGCGATCAGCGATGCGACGAAATTTTAAATATTCAGGCTATGGGACTGAAAAAACGTCTGGCGCATACCCATTGCCAGAGCGCAGTTATCGGTATTTCCGGTGGACTTGACTCGACGCTGGCATTGCTTGTAACGGCAAGAGCATTTGATCTGCTCGGGATTCCGAGAAAGCAGATCCTGTCTGTAACGATGCCGTGTTTTGGAACGACAGACCGTACGTATCAGAATGCCTGTGAGCTGACAAGATGTCTTGGCGCAACCTTAAAAGAGATCGATATTAAGGAGGCAGTCAATCTTCATTTCCGCGATATCGGACAGAATCCGGAGAAACACGATGTGACGTATGAAAACGGACAGGCGCGTGAGAGAACGCAGATTCTGATGGATCTTGCCAACCAGTCCGGCGGTATGGTTATCGGAACGGGTGATCTTTCCGAGCTGGCACTTGGCTGGGCAACGTACAATGGCGACCATATGTCGATGTATGCCGTCAATGCGTCCGTACCGAAAACCCTGGTGCGCCATCTGGTGCAGTATTATGCGGACACCTGCGGGGAAAAAGCACTTTCCGATATCCTTCTGGATGTGCTCGACACGCCGGTCAGCCCGGAACTGCTGCCGCCGAAAGATGGTGTCATTTCTCAGAAAACAGAAGATCTCGTCGGACCGTACGAGCTTCATGATTTCTTCTTATACTATATGCTGCGTGTGACGTACGAACCGCTCAAGATTTACCGTGTGGCAAAACTTGCATTTGCCGGTGTCTACGATGATGCGACGATCTTAAAATGGCTGAAAACGTTCTACTGGAGATTTTTCGCGCAGCAGTTCAAACGCTCCTGCCTGCCGGATGGCCCGAAGGTCGGAAGCGTTGCGGTATCCCCGCGCGGCGACCTGCGTATGCCGAGTGATGCGTGCGTGAAGCTCTGGAGAGAGGAACTCGACCAGCTGTAAAAAACAAAACAGGAAATACGGAAAGAAACAAAGATAATCCAAATTGGTGCAGGGAATCAAATTTTGAGATGCACGACAGAAAAAAGGCTTCGGAGCAGAAGAATGCTTCGAGGCCTTTTTGCATGGAAAGATCAGGATTCTGCGGAGGAAGGATTTTGAGCCTGTTCGAGCGCCTGATTGATCGCGGAGACGAGCAGTTCGGAGGTGTAGCGGTCGTCCTCTCCGTAGATGAGGCCTTCCGTCGTCTGATTCACATAGATCTGGCTTGCGATGGAATCGAGCGCGGGCTCCATGAGCGGATACATGGCGGCGGTGGTTTCACTTAAGTTATTCAGTGAAATCGCGGTGATGCGGTCCTGCTCAACATTGACCTGCACATCGAAGGTCTGGTCGCCGAGGGAGATCGTGGAGGTGTAGATGCCGGGAATGTAGCGTGCATTTTCGGCGGAAGCAGCAGTGGTGACAGAAGGTTTTTTCGCAGAATCCTTCTTCCCGGAGAACATGATCAGAAACACCACGAGAAGAATCAGCGCGAGAGCAAGAAAAACAGCGGTGTAAACCACTTCTTTCATATGTAGTACAACAATTTTCGTTTTGGAACTCATGGGCGGGCACACTCCTTTTTGAAAAGCCGTCTGCGGGGCGGGAAGCGGGGGCGGAACAGGCGGGCGTTTTTACTATAATGTATGTGGGAAGAATGGTTTTTATGAAGGTTGTTCTACAGCAGGTTGATTGCATCAAAAAAAAGAGTCTGCTATACTGTAGCTATGTTTATTTTGGGGCAGAAATGGATCAGAACAGGAGGAGCAAGGTATGAGTCTGCAGTTTATTATGGGAAATTCGGGGGCCGGAAAATCGCGGTATGCGTATGAAAAAATCCTGGCGGAAGCGGCGCGCCACCCGGAGAAAAATTATCTGATCGTCGTGCCGGAGCAGTTTACGATGCAGACGCAGAAAGAACTCGTGTCTCTGCATCCGGCGGGCGGAATTTTAAATATTGATATTTTGAGTTTTCAACGTCTGGCCTACCGTATTTTTGAGGAGACCGGCGGAAGCCTGTATCCGGTGCTTGAAGAGACGGGAAAAAGCCTCGTGGTGAAGCGCGTTGCGCAGGAAAAGAAAAAGGAGCTGACAATTCTTGGCAGCACGTTAAAAAGAACCGGTGCGGTTTCGCAGATGAAATCGCTGATCTCCGAGCTGAAGCAGTACCAGATTGCGCCGTCCGAGCTTGATGCGTGGGCGGAAGAGACGGGGGAGAAAAAGCTGCTGGCGGCAAAACTGAAGGACACCGGTGTGATCTACCGCGCGTTTGAGAAATATCTGGAAAACCGTTATGTGACGGCGGAGGATGTGCTGGAAGTTCTGGTGGGGAAACTGGAAGAATCGGCGTTGATCAAAAACAGTGAGGTGCTGGTGGATGGGTTTACCGGATTTACGCCGGTGCAGATCGGTGTGCTTGGAAAACTGTTCCGGCTCTGTGCGAAGGTTTATGTGACGATTATTATGGATGAGCGGGAGGACCCGTATAAAAAGGCGATTCCGCATCAGCTTTTTGCGATGAGCCGCCAGCTTGTCCAGCAGCTCATGAAAGCGGCAGATGAATCAGGGTGCCCGGTGGAGCCGGAAATCTGGGTCAGACGCTCGGGACATGGCCGTTTTCAGCCGGGAAGCACGATGGATCAGCTGGAGCAGAGACTGTTCCGGTATGGAAAGAGAGGATTTTCCGGAAATGGAATAGAAAAAAGACCAGAATCAGGAACGGAAGCAAAGACAGGAAATCCGGCAGCAGGATACGAGGCGAAACAGCAGGGCATCTACATCAGCGTCGCGCCGAATCCGCGTGCCGAGCTGGAAGAGACGGTGCGTCTGATCCGCCGCATGGTGCGCGAGGAGGGCATGCGCTACCAGGATTTCGCCGTTCTGACCGGAGATCTCTCCGTTTACGGTACGTATGCGCGGGAAATCTTTGAAAAATGCGGTGTTCCGTACTTCGTTGATGAAAAACATTCCGTCCTGATGAACCCGTTCGTCGAATTTCTGCGCGCGGCGATTGAGATGGTCGTGCAGAGCTTTTCCTACGAGAGTGTCTTCCGCTATCTGCGCTGCGGTCTTTCGAGTCTGAACCGTGAGGAGACAGATGCGATGGAAAACTATGTCCTGGCACTTGGCATCCGTGGGCTGAAAGCGTATGGGGAGACGTGGACGAGGGGTTACCGCGGCATCAAGCCGGATGAAGTGCCGCAGCGCAATCTTCTGCGGGAGAAGTTCTATGCCGAAGTGCAGCCGTTTGCGGAGCAGATGAAAAAGAAAGATGCCACTGTGCGGGAGCGGACCGAGGCGCTGTATGCACTGGCAGTGCAGAATCAGATGCAGCAAAAGCTCGAGGAGCGGCGGCAGCAGTTTGAGCAGCAGGGACAGGAGGCGTTCGCAAAAGAATACAGCCAGATTTACGGCATTGTCATGGAGCTGCTGGACAAAATTGTCGAGGTGCTGGGCGATGAGAAGATGACGCTGGCAGAGTATCAGGAAATTCTGGAGGCGGGCTTTGCGGAGGCATCTGTCGGTATTATTCCGCCGACGGCGGACCAGGTACTGATCGGTGATAATGAACGGTCGCGTCTGAAGGACATCCGCGTGCTGTTTTTCGTCGGCGTGAATGACGGGCTGATTCCGCGCCACGACGCGGGCGGCGGCATTCTCTCGGAATATGACCGCGAGGAGCTGGAACGGGCGGATGCGAAGCTGTCCCCGACGGCGCGGGAGACGATGTATCAGCAGAAATTCCATCTCTACCGAAATCTGACAAAACCGTCGGAGCGGCTGTACCTTTCCTTTGCGAAAGCGGGCGCGTCCGGCGAGGCGCAGAATCCGTCGTATTTGATCAACGAAATACGAAAACTCTTCCCGGAGATTCCGGTGCGGGATATTGAAAAAGAGGAAAAACCGGAGGAAAAACTGGAAATGCCGCGTTCCGGCGAGGCACTGTTTCTGGAGGAGCTTGGCAGAGCGGCGGAGGGAGAGATCGATCCGCTGTTTGAGGAGCTTTACCGCTGGTATGCAGCACATCCGGAGGCGGGAATTCCGGCGGAGACGTATCGAAAAGCGGCGTTTCTGCGCTGTGCGGACGGTGTAATCGGAAAGAGTGCGGCATCGGCACTGTACGGAGATACGTTAAAAAACAGTGCAACGCGGCTGGAAAAGTATGCGGCGTGTGCGTTTGCCCACTTTATGGAGTTCGGCCTTCAGATCCGCGAGCGGGATCAGTATGAGCTGAAAGCGGCGGATATGGGAACGGTCATGCATGAGGCGCTTGAGAAGTTTTCGAAAAAACTGCAGGAGAACGGTGAGACCTGGAAGACGGTGACCGATGACACGCGTGACCGTCTGATTGAGGAGTGTGTCGAGGAGACGATGGCGGACTATGGAAACACAATTTTTCAGAGTTCAAGCCGGAATCAGTACCGCATTATCCGCGTGAAGCGGATCCTGAAACGAACTGTCTGGGCACTGCAGCAGCAGATCCGGCAGGGAGAATTTGAGCCAGGGGAATTCGAGGTTTCGTTCTCGATGGAGGACTCGCTGTCGGCGATCAACATCGATCTGTCGGAGCATGAGAAAATGCGTCTGCGCGGACGGATTGACCGCGTGGATCTCTGCGAGACGGACGATAAGGTCTATGTGAAAATTATCGATTACAAGACGGGAAATACGTCGCTCGACCTGGTGGCGCTCTATTATGGACTGCAGCTGCAGCTTGCTGTTTATCTCGATGCGGCGGTGGAACTGGAGCAGAAAAAGCATCCCAGCAAGCAGGTGGAGCCGGCGGGCGTGTTCTATTATCATATTGATGATCCGATGCTCGATCAGGAGGAGGATGAGACCGACGAGGCGTGGGGCCGGCGGATGCTGAAAGCGCTGCGGATGGACGGTCTTGTGAATGCGGACCGGAAAGTTGTGGAGCTTCTTGACCGCGTGCTTGAGGACGGAACGACATCCGATGTGATTCCGGTTGGAAAGAAGAAGGATGGAAGTTATACGAGCTATTCGAAAGTAGCATCGCCGGAGCAGTTTGATGTGATCCGCACGTACACCAGAAAGAAGGTGCGTGAGATCGGCGAGGGCATTTTTTCGGGCAATGTAAAAATTTCCCCGTATCAGCGGGACGGTGCAACGGCGTGTGCGTACTGTGAATATCAGGGAATCTGCGGTTTTGACCAGAAAATTCAGGGATACGAGTACCGCAAACTGAAGGGCATGGACACGGAACTGCTGATGAAGGCGATGCAGGAGATAACACAAAGTGATCAAAAAGAGTGACTGCCTTCCGGAAAGGAAAGAGAAATGCAGTTTTCCATGTATGAGAAAGTAATCAGCCAGAAAGAAGAGGGAGAGATAAATGGCAGTAAAATGGACAGCGGAACAGCAGAAAGTCATTGATACGAGAGACCGGAATCTTCTGGTCAGCGCAGCGGCAGGTTCCGGAAAGACGGCGGTTCTGGTAGAGCGGATCCTTGCGATGGTAAAGGATCCTGTGCGTCCGATCGATGTTGACCAGCTGCTCGTTGTGACTTTTACGCGGGCAGCGGCAGGTGAGATGAAAGAGCGAATCGGCCGTGCGCTGCAGCAGAGTCTCGAGGAAGATCCTGAGGATGAGCATCTGCAGAGGCAGCAGACCCTGCTTCACCATGCGCAGATCAGCACGATTCACGGATTCTGTTCGTACGTTATCAAAAATTATTTTCAGATGATCGATCTTGATCCGGTGTACCGCATGGCGGATGAAGGGGAGATCCGTCTGATGAAAAGCGATGTGATCCAGAAGGTCATGGAAGAACGCTTTACGGAAAAGGAGTCTGCATTTACACGGTTTGTGGAGAGCTACGCGGCGGGAAAGCAGGATGACGGGCTCGATGCACTTGTGCTGAAACTGTATGAGTTTTCCATGAGCTATCCGTGGCCGGAGCAGTGGCTCGAAGAGTGCCGGGCGGCGTACCAGATGGATTCACCGGAAGCAGTGCAGGAGAGTATCTGGGTACAGGAGCTGATGAGCGAGGCGAAAAAGCGGCTCTCGAGTATTCTGGAAGGGATTCAGGAAAACCGGAAAACAGCAGTAAGCTCTGGAGGACCGTATTTATATGATGAGGCGCTGGCTTCTGACCAGCAGATGGTGGAAGAACTGCTGGAAACAGAATCGTTTGATGAACTGGTGCGCGCGATGGCCGGAATGAAGTTTAAAGCACTTTCGCGGAAAAAGGCAGACGATGTGAGTGAAACGCTGAAAGATCAGGTAAAGGCGGAGCGCGATGCATGCAAAAAGGAGCTGCAGAAGTTAAAAGAGCAGTTCTTTGAGAAGGACAGCGCTGCGATTGCGGAGGAGATTGCCGACTGCCGGGAGCCCATCGGGGTGCTGATTGATCTGACGGAGCAGTTTGCAAAAGCGTTTGCGGAGAAAAAACGGAGCAAAAATATTCTCGATTATGCCGATCTGGAACACTTTGCGCTTGAAATTCTCGTGCAGCAAAAAGACGGCTGCCTGGTGCGGACCGATGCGGCGCGGGAGCTGTCGGAGCAATTCCGGGAAATTATGATCGATGAGTACCAGGACAGCAACTTTATCCAGGAGGCACTGCTCTCTGCGGTGTCCGGTGAGGAGGACGGCAGGTGGAACCGGTTTATGGTCGGCGATATCAAGCAGAGTATTTACCGCTTCCGCGGTGCCAATATCGAAAATATCCTCAGCTTTGAAAAGGATTATCCCAAGGCCAGGGTCATCCGGCTGGAGCAGAATTATCGCTCCACAGCAAATATCCTGAATGCAGCAAATGCTGTGATCAGCCACAATCACGGAAGAAAGGACAAGACGCTGTGGACGGCGAATGACGAGGGACCGAAGGTGCGCTTCCGTCAGTATGACACGGCATACGCGGAGGCAGACGCCATTATCTGTGAGATTGAGCGTGAGAAAGAAGAGAAAAATGCGGAATATTCGGATTTTGCCGTGCTGTACCGTACCAATGCACAGTCGCGTCTTCTGGAGGAAAAATGTATTTATTACAGCATTCCGTACCGGCTGGTCGGTGGCGTCAATTTCTATCAGCGCAAGGAAATCAAGGATATTCTCTGCTATTTAAAGACGATTGCGAATGGGCGCGATGATCTGGCGGTTCAGCGTGTTATCAATGTGCCGAAGCGCGGCATCGGTGCGACCTCGATCGGAAAAGTGACGATCTATGCGTCTGCCAATGGCATGAGCTTTTATGATGCGCTGCTGCGCGTGCGCGGCGTGCCGACGATCGGCAAGGCGGCGGATAAGATCGAGAAGTTTACGGAGCAGATCGAAAACTTCCGGTCGCGGCTTTCGGCCCTTTCGATCCCGGAACTTATCGAGGCGATTCTGGAAGAGACGGGATATAAGAAGGATCTGGAGGCGGAAGGCGAGATCGAGGGAGAAACACGTCTGCAGAACGTGGAAGAGCTGGTTAATAAGGCGACCGGCTATATGAGCACAGCGGAGGAACCGACGCTGGACGGATTTTTGGAGGAGGTTGCGCTGGTAGCGGATGTAGATAGCCTGGACGAATCCGAAAACAGGATTGTCCTGATGACTTTGCACGGCGCAAAAGGTCTGGAATTTCCGTATGTCTATTTAAGCGGCATGGAGGACGGGCTGTTTCCGAGCAGCATGTCCATCTTTTCGGATGATAAGGACGCCATCGAAGAAGAACGGCGTCTCTGCTATGTCGGAATCACCCGTGCGGAGAAAGAACTGACGCTGACGGCGGCGAGACAGCGCATGGTCAATGGAGAAACGCGGTTTGCGAAGGTCAGCCGCTTCATCGAGGAGATTCCGCCGCAGCTTCTGGACGAGGAAGAGCAGCCGACCGTCTTTGAACGGGCTGCTGGTATGAGCCGGGGCAGACGCGGATTTGAAGATTCGGGGACTTCTGGCTGGACAACGGGCAGCTTTGGTGTATCTGGCGCGGGAGACGGCGATCGGGTGCGGATTGGCGGAATGTCTGGAAAACACCCTCTTTCAGAGAACGATGCCGCCTGGGAGCGCGGCGCAGCCCGGATGAGCGGCTGGGGCGGTGTGAATGGTTCCGGAAGTGCTGGTTCTGGCCGCACGCTGGATCCATATAAGAGCGCTTATAGTTCCAGCAGCCGTCCAGCCAGCCCGGCACCGTCATTTGGCAAGGCATTTACGGTCCAGAAGGCCGACCATCTTTCCTACGGTGAGGGCGACCGAGTCCGCCACCTCAAATTTGGCGAGGGAACGGTGCAGAAGATCGCGGACGGCGGCAAGGATTTTGAGGTGACGGTTAATTTTGACCGCGTGGGCGTGAAAAAAATG
>OOCP01003420.1_pt1 | contig 11619 bp, 8 predicted proteins | sample 1671511 | NCBI WGS metagenome assembly OOCP01 (sample SAMN06348164, study PRJEB24527) | human gut metagenome | biome: human gut; feature: ankylosing spondylitis patient; material: feces | host: Homo sapiens | place: China | collected 2015-10 | reverse complement strand
AGTTGGCGTGGGCCGATGAGGGCAGAAGGTGAATTGCCCCGCAGGGGCAAGAGAGGCCGCCCTGGGGTGTCGGCCCCTGCGTTGGGGCAACCTGCGGAGCTGTCACGTAGGGGCGGGTGCCCACACCCGCCCGACGGATACCGTCGATTTTGAACAGAGGAGGCCGTACCATGAAAACGCTGACCGTCGCCCTGCCGGGGCGGGAATACAACATACAGATTGGGCGTGGGCTGCTCACCCGGGCGGGGGAGGAGCTTCGGGCCGTCCTGCCCGGGGCCTCCCGGATTTTTGTGGTGACAGACAGCCATGTGGCCCCCCTGTACCTGGAGCGGGTGCGCGCCAGCCTGGAGGGGGCCGGGTTCCGGGTGACCGCCCACACCGTCCCCGCCGGGGAGGGCTCCAAATGCCCCGCCCGTCTGGCCGAGCTGTGGGAGGCCATGATGGACGCCGGGCTGACCCGCACCGACGCGGTGGCGGCCCTGGGCGGCGGCGTGGTGGGAGATCTGGCGGGGTTCGCCGCCGCCACCATCCTGCGGGGCGTGGACTTCGTGCAGATTCCCACCACTCTGCTGGCCCAGGTGGATTCCTCCGTAGGGGGCAAGGTGGCCGTGGATCTGGAGCACGGAAAGAATCTGGCGGGGGCCTTCTGGCAGCCCAGGCTGGTGCTCATGGACCCGGAGGTGCTGGACACTCTGCCGCTGCCTGTCTTCATGGAGGGCATGGCGGAGGTGGTCAAATACGGCTGCATCAGGGACGCGGCCTTCTTCGACTTCCTGGCGGCCCGGCCCTCCCGGGTGGAACTGATGGCGGAAATGGAACACATCCTGTATACCTGCTGCGCGATTAAACGGAGCGTAGTGGAACAGGACGAGCGGGACACGGGGGAGCGGATGCTCCTCAACTTCGGCCACACGCTGGGCCACGCCTACGAGCTGGCGGGACACTACACCGAGTGGAGCCACGGCGCGGCGGTGGCCGCCGGCATGTGCGCCGCCGCCCGGCTGGGCGTACGCCTGGGGGTGACACCGGCGGAGCTGCCGGAGCGCCTGGAGGAGGCGCTCTCCGCCCTGGGGCTGCCCACCGCCATCCCCTGCACGGCGGAGGACTACGCCGCCGCCGTGGGACTGGACAAGAAGGGGGCGGGGGAGGACATTTCGGTGATCCTCCTGGAGCGCATGGGCCGCGCCGTCCCCCACCGGATGCCCAAGTCCCGACTGCTGGAGGAACTGCGATGAACGTCACCATCACCCCCGCCGCCCTGGGCGGCGCCGTCACCCCGCCGCCCTCCAAGTCCCAGGCCCACCGGCTGATCATCGCCGCCGCCCTGTCCGACGGGGTGTGCCGCCTGTCCAATGTGGAGCTGTCCCAGGACATCCAGGCCACCCTGCGATGTATGCGCACCCTGGACGCGGACGCCTCCGCCGACGGCACGGTAATCCGCGGGGCCGACCTGGTGGACGGCTTTGAGACGCCCCCGCCGGAGATCATGGACTGCGGCGAGTCGGGCTCCACTTTGAGGTTTTTGATCCCCGTGGCCCTGGGCCTCAAGGGGGGCGGCCGGTTCACCGGCCACGGGCGGCTCATGGAGCGGCCCCAGGAGCCCTATTTCCGCCTCTTTACGGAGAAAGGAATTGCGTGGTCGCTGGAAAACGGGGTGCTCGCCGTGGAGGGGCGGCTGACGCCCGGCGTCTACGCCCTGCCCGGCGACGTGTCCTCCCAGTTTATCACCGGCCTGCTCTACGCCCTCCCACTGCTGGAGGGACAGCGAGCTTGTCCTCACCACCGCGCTGGAGAGCCGGGGCTATGTGGACATGACCCTGGACGCCCTGGCCCAATTCGGCGTCTCGGCGGAGTACGACGGGGACCGGCGCTTCCGGGTGCCGGGGAACCAGGTGTACCGCCACCGGGATCTGGCCATCGAGGGGGACTGGTCCAACGCCGCTTTCTGGTTTGCCGCCGCGTTCCTGGGCCACCGGGTGGACGTGGAGGGGCTGAACCCCCGCTCCGTCCAGGGCGACCGGGTGATCGGGGAGCAGCTTGCCCGCCTGACCCAGCCCGGCCCGGCGGAGCTGGACGTGTCCCAGTGCCCCGATCTGGTGCCCCCTCTGGCGGCCATGGCCGCCCTGCGGGCGGGGGAGACGACCGCCATCGTCAACGCTGCCCGCCTGCGCATCAAGGAGAGCGACCGGCTGGCCTCTGTGACGCAGGTGCTCAACGCCCTGGGGGCCGATGTGGAGGAGCACGCCGACCACCTGGTGCTCCGGGGCAGGGAGCGGCTGGCGGGGGGCGTCACCGTCTCAGGCCACAACGATCACCGCATCGCCATGATGGCCGCCATTGCGGCCACCCGCTGTCAGGGGCCGGTGACCATCACCGGCGCGGAGTGCGTGAACAAGTCCTATCCCCGCTTCTGGGCAGACTACGAGGCCCTGGGCGGTCAGATCGCCCGGACGTAGGAGGGGCGGGCGGCCACGGAGCCGTTTTTACACGAATGGTGTAGGGGCGGGGCTTGTCCCCGCCCGCGGGCGGCCACAAGGGCCGCCCCTACAGGGCAGACACAGCGAACCGATGCAGGCCGCCTGGATGTGTAGGGGCGGGCGCCCACACCCGCCCGCGAAAGAGCATGGAACCGGGCGGAGCGCCGCGGCTGCCGCGCCCCTCCGGCCAATTAGGAAAGGAACAGAAGTATGGAGATCATTCTGGCCTCCCAGTCGCCCCGGCGGCGGGAGCTTTTGGAGCGCATGGGGATAAAGAACTTTCGCATCGTCACCCCCGATATTGACGAGCACATGGAGCGGGAGCTGCCCCCGGAGGAGCTGGTGCGCCGCATCTCGGCGGAGAAGGCCCGGGCCGTGCGGGAGCAGGCGGGCATGGATGCGGTGGTGATCGCCGCCGATACGGTGGTGGCTCTGGACGGGGCGGTGCTGGGCAAGCCCGCGGATGAGCTGGAGGCTTTCAAGATGCTCTCCACCCTCTCCGGCTGCCGCCACCAGGTCTATACCGGCCTTACCGTCCTGCGGGGGGAGGAGCGGCACACCGTCAGCGAGGAGACCACCGTCGCCTTCCGGGAGCTGAGCGAGGAGGAGATCTCCTGCTACATCCAGACCGGAGAGCCCATGGACAAGGCGGGGGCTTACGGCATCCAGGGCTTTGGGGCTCTGCTCATTGAAGGCATCCAGGGGGATTACTACAATGTCATGGGCCTGCCCGTGTGCCGCCTGGGCGGCATCCTGCGCCAGCTCGGCGTGGACTGCCTGCGCCTGGCGGCGGGCGAGCGGGACAGCGACTGAGAGAGAGGGAACGGACAGACGTGAAGGATTTTTTCCGGCACAACGGAATCCTGATTTTAATCGCAGCCATTCTGCTGGCCCTGGTGACGGCGGTGGTGTCGATGCTGTTCGGCGGTGTGGCCGACCCCCTGTCCAACCTGGTGGGGATCCTTACCACGCCGGTGCGCAACGGCATTACCGCAGTGACCAACTGGGCGGAGGAGAAGTACAACGATGCTTTCGAGCTGGAGCAGATGAAGGAGGAGCTGGCCGGGCTGAAACAGCGCAACGCCGAGCTGGAGGCCCAGGCCCGGGAGGCGGAGGCCGCCCTCCAGGAGAACGAGCGCCTGCGCAACCTGCTGGAGCTCCAGCCCAAGGAGTGGTCCTGCGACAAGGCCGCCGCCATGGTCACCGCCCGCTCCACCTCCAACTGGGAGTCCACCCTCACCATTGGCAAGGGCAGCGCTGCGGGGATTGCCGTGGATGACTGCGTGGTGGACGAGTACTGGAACCTGGTGGGCGTGGTGGCGGAGGTGGGGGAGAACTGGGCCACCGTGCGTACCCTCGTTGACTCGGACACCGAGATGGGCGGCCAGCTCGCCCGAACCGGCGGCGCGGCCATCCTGGAGGGAGACTTTGCCCTCATGGGGGAGGGCAGGCTCAAGCTGACTTATCTGCCGGAGAACAGCGAGCTCATCGCCGGGGATCTGGTGACCACCTCCGGCCGGGGCGGGGTATACCCCGCCGGACTGGTGGCCGGGCACGTGGAGGAGGTGCGCACCGATGCCTCCGGCATGACCCGCTACGCCGTCATTGCGCCGGAGACCGATCTGGACGGCCTCCAGCAGGTCTTTGTGATCACCGACTTTACCGTTAACGAATAAATGGGACGTGGCCGGAAAGGGGGGAAGCGCCGGTGACCAGACAGGATTTTCTCATTAAATGGGGCGTATACGCCCTGGCTCTGGTGCCCGTATGGTTCCTGGAGCTGTTTGTGCTCAACCGCTTTCCCCTCTTTGGGGTGGCCCCTATGCTCCTGCCCCTGGCTGCCGTGTGCGTGGCGGTGCTGGAGGGCACCACGGCGGGGGCGGGCTTCGGCCTGTTCGTGGGCATCCTGTGCGACGCGGCCTACTTCAACACCGACGGAGCCATGACGGTGGGGCTGTGCCTCATCGGCGTGGGGGCCGGCGCCCTGGCCCAGTATGTGCTGCGCCAGAACCTGGTGGGCTGCCTGCTGTGCTCCTTCGCGGCGCTGGCGCTCATCGACGGGGTGCGCATCGCCGCCCGCCTGCTGGCCGGGCGGGGGGAGCTGGCTGCCATGCTCGGCTTGGCCGGACGGGAGATTCTCTGGTCCCTGGTCTTTGTGTTCCCGGTGTACGCCCTGTTCCTGTGGGTGTTCCGCCGGGTGCCGAAAAAAACCGTGCTGTAAAGACAGGCCGCCCCGCCACCGAACGCGGGGTGGCCTCATAGACTGAAAAAGGGGGCCCGCCATGGAGGGCAGACAATTCAACCGCCGCACCCTCGCCATCCTGGTGGTGCTTACGGCACTGCTGCTGCTGTTTTTTGGGGTGCTCTACAACCTGCAGGTGCTCCATGTGGACGACTACCGGGCCCAGAGCGTGGTCAAGATTGCCAACCGGAAGACGGTGGAGGCCGCCCGTGGGGAGCTGCTGGACCGCTACGGCCGGAGCATGGTGACCAACCGTGCCACCTACCAGCTCACGCTGAATACCGGTGTGATGGGGGAGGAGGCGGTGCGCAACGCCAACCTGCTGGAGCTGCTCAACATCTGCCGGGACAACGGCCTGACCTGGACCGACACCCTGGCCGTCTCAACGGCAGCCCCCTTCACCTACACCAGCGACACCCCTCTGGCCTACGAGAAGGAGGGGGGCGGCGTGGCCCTGACCCGGCTGGGACGGCTGCTCAACGCCCTCCCTATGAAAAAGGAGCTGAAAAGCAGCCTGAACCTGCCCGCCACCGAGCAGGTAGAGGCCGCCAAGACCCTGGACGATATCCCCGCCGGTCCCACGGCGGAGGAGCTGATCGCCGCCCTGCGCACCTACTTTGAGATTGACCCGTCCTGGTCGGACGCCGATGCCCGGGCCCTGATCGGTGTGCTCTACGAGACCAATCTGCGCACCTACAGCATCAACCAGCAGGCGTACATCTTTGCCCAGGATGTGAATATTGATGTCATCTCTGCGGTGAAAGAGCGCCGGCTTACCGGCGTTACCATCGAAACCACCACCGTCCGTCAGTACAACACTGTAGCCGCAGCCCACCTGCTGGGCCATGTGGGAGACATCCAGTCCAGCAACTGGGACTACTACCGGGAGCAGGGCTACAGCATGAACGACAAGGTGGGCATCGACGGGGCGGAGAACGCCTTTGAGGAGTATCTGCGTGGGGAGTCAGGGGTTCAGATCCAGGAGCTGTCCACCAGCGGAAAGGTGGTCAGCGAGTACTGGCGCATCGACCCCGAGACCGGAGAGGAGCAGATCCCCAAGCCGGGGGACAACGTTCTGCTCACTCTGGACCTCCGCCTCCAGGAGAAGGTGGAGGAGATTCTGGCCAACACCATCGAGACTCTGGAGTCGGAGGATACCGGGGGCGGCGCGGTGGTGGTGGAGAGCGTCAAGACGGGGGAGATCCTGACCATGGCCTCCTATCCCACCTACGATCTGTCCAGGATCTACAGTGATATCACCCTTTACAATCAACTGGCCAGCGACACCGAGCTGACCCCGCTGCTCAACCGAGCCACCCAGGAGTTTTACTATCCCGGTTCCACCTTCAAGCCGCTGGTGGCCATCGCCGCGCTGGAGGAGGGACTGACCACGCCCACGGAGAAAATTCAGGACACCGGCCGCCTCCAGCTCCCCGAGGAGGAGCACTACCCCTACGGCGATTTCCATCCCCAGTGCTGGATCTACCGCCAGTACGGAGGCAACCACGGGTGGGAGGATCTGGCCGACGCCCTGCGGGACTCCTGCAACATCTACTTTTACACCATGGGCCACCGGCTGGGCATTGACAAGATTGACGAGTACGCTTCCCTGTTCGGCCTGGGAGAGTACACTGGTATCGAACTGCCCGAGGTGAAGGGCTATGTGGCCGGACCGGCCACCAGCGAGGCCCTGGGGGTGGAGTGGTACGGCGGCAACCTGCTCAACGCCGCCATCGGTCAGGACAACACCCAGGTTACCCCCCTTCAGCTGGCCAACTATATCGTTACCCTGCTCAACGGCGGCGATCACTTCGTGCCTCACCTGCTCAAGTCCGTCAAGTCCAGCGACTACTCGGAGACGGTGTATGAGCAGCAGCCCGAGGTGAAAAACCACATTGCTCTCGACCCCGCCAACGTGGAGGCGGTGAAGCGGGGCATGTGGGAGGTGGCCAACGACCCCAAGAGCACCGTGGACCAGTACCTGAGCAACCTGGCGGTGGAGGTGGGCGCCAAGACCGGCTCCGCCCAGGTGGGCTCGGCGGACAAGGAGGCCGACGCCGTCTTCACCCTGTTCGCCCCTTATGACGACCCGGAGATCGTCATCTCCATCGTGGTGGAGGGCGGTGCCTCGGGCGGAAATCTGGCCCAGGCCGCCGGCGAGATTGTCAACTACTATTTCAGCGCGGAGCATACTGTGGAATCGGTGGACGCCGAGAACACCCTGCTCCGCTGAAGGGAGCCGTTCCTTGTGTGTGATCCCCAGACCTTTGACAGCCGGGACAGCCGGTATAAGCGCCCCTATGGCGCCGTGCCCTCCGGCACCCGGGTAGAGCTGGCCCTCCGCCCGCCCCGGGCCGGGGGATTTTCTGCCGCCACCCTTATCGCCTACTTTGAGCACCGGGACGAGGAGCGCCGGGAGCTGCCCATGCCCTGGCGGGGCCTGGAGGGGGACCGGGATGTGTTTGCCGTAACCCTGGAGACCGGGGACTATGTGGGCCTGGTGTGGTACTCCTTCCGCCTGGAGGGCCTGGACGGCCGCAGGGAGGAGCTGGGGCCCTTCCAGCTCACGGTATACGACGGGGCGGAGGAGGTGCCCGCCTGGTTCGGAGAGGGCGTCACCTATCAGATCTTCCCTGACCGCTTCCGCCGCACCCGGGTTCCCGATCCCACCGGCATGGTGGGAGGGCGCAGCGTCCACACCGGCTGGGAGGAGGAGCCGGTCTACCGCCCCGACCGGAACGGTGAGGTGCGCAACCGGGACTTCTTCGGCGGCGATCTGGCCGGCGTGCGGGAGAAGCTGGGCTACCTGCGGGGCCTGGGGGTGGATACCCTCTACTTCTGCCCCATCTTCGAGGCCCCGGAGAACCACCGCTACGGCACCGGGGACTATGAGAAGATCGACCCCATGCTGGGCACCGAGGCCGACTTCCGCGCCCTGTGCACCGACGCCCACGCCCTGGGCATGCGGGTGGTGCTGGACGGCGTGTTCAACCACCAGGGCTTTGTCAGCCGCTATTTCAACGGCGACGGCTCCTATGAGAGCGTAGGGGCCGTCCAGTCCCAGGACAGCCCTTATTACCCCTGGTACCACTTCTCACACTGGCCGGACAAATACGACTCCTGGTGGGGCATCTACTCCCTCCCCGCCGTCAACGAGGCCGATTCCTCCTACCGCCGGTATATCTTCGGCGGCGCGGACAGCATCATCCGCCGCTGGCTGGCCGCCGGGGCGGACGGCTGGCGGCTGGACGTGGCCGACGAGCTGCCCGACGACTTTATCCACGGCATCCACGCCGCCGCCCGGCCGGCCAAGCCGGAGGCGGTAATCATCGGCGAGGTGTGGGAGGACGGCTCCAACAAGATCGCCTACGGCGTGCGCCGCCGGCACATCCTGGGGGGACACTGCGACGGGCTGATGAACTACCCCTTCCGAAACGCCCTGCTCTCCTTCCTGCTGGGCGAGGACGCCTTCCGCTTCCGGCAGGCCATGGAGACCCTGCGGGAGAACTACCCGCCCTTCGCCTGGCGCTCGGCCATGAACTTCCTGGGCACCCACGACACCCCCCGCATCCTCACCCTGCTGGGCACGGGGGGCGACGGCAAGGACCACGACAAGGACTGGCGGGCCGCCTTCCGCATGTCCTCCGGCCAGTACGCCCTGGGTAAGGCCCGGCTGAAGCTGGGGGCCCTGGTGATTTTCGCCTTCCCCGGCTCCCCCATGGTCTATTACGGAGACGAGGCGGGGATGGAGGGCTTTGAAGACCCCTTCAACCGCCGCACCTACCCCTGGGGAAGGGAGGACGGCGAGCTGCTGGAATGGTACACCGCCCTGGGGAAGGCCCGCCGGGCGCTGCCCGCCCTGCGCCGGGGGGAGCTGGCCTGGACGCTCACCCGGGGACGGGTACTCTCTTTCCTCCGCACTGGGGCCGAGGGGAGCGTATTGGCCGCCGTCAACGCCGGCGAACGGCCGGAGCCCATTGATCTGCCCTGGCCCGCCCGGGACTGGATGACCGGGGCGGCCCTGGAACAGGGGGAGCAGACGCTCCCTCCCATGACAGGCTGGCTGCTGACGCCCCGGCCGGAAGGAGCGTGAACTGTGGAGCAGCCCCTCATCAGCATTATTGTGCCGGTCTACAACGCGGAGCCCTATCTGGACAACTGCCTGGACTCCATCGCCGCCCAGACGTGGGGGAACCTGGAGGTGTGGCTGGTGGATGACGGCTCCACCGACGCCAGCCCCGCTCTCTGTGACGCCCGGGCCGCCGCCGACTCCCGCTTTCACGTGCTCCACCAGGCCAACGCCGGGGTATCCGCCGCCCGCAATGCCGCTCTGGAGCGGGCTACGGGGCAGTACCTCCAGTTTGTGGACGGGGACGACTACCTGCCCTCCACCGCTACCGAGCGGCTGGTCCGCACCGCCGGGGCCACCGGGGCCGATCTGGTGATCGGCCGCTTCTGGCGGGTGGCCGGCACACGCAAGGCCCTCCAGGGCCACATCCGCCGGGACGGGGTGTTCACCCGCCGGGAATTCGCGGAGGAGATGCTCAAGGCCCCGGCCAACTTCTACTACGGCGTGCTGTGGAACAAGCTCTACCGACGCTCCATTGTGGAGGAGGGCCGCCTGCGGTGCGATCCGGAGGTGAGCTGGTGCGAGGATTTCCTCTTCAACCTGGAGTACATCCGCCGGACCCGGCTGATCGCCGCCACCGCCCAGCCGGTCTACTGCTATGTGAAGCGGCCGGGCAGCCTGGTGGCCACCCAGGCCCCCCTGGCCCGGACGGTGGAGATGAAGCGCACCATGTTCGCCGCCTACAAGCAGCTCTATCAGGCGCTGGATCTCTATGACGAGCAGAAGCTGCGGGTCTACGGCTACCTGGTCTCAGCTGCCAAGGACGGCGGGAGCGTGGCCCTGCGGCCCCCGGCCCTCCCCAAACGGCGCGCCAGGCCGCCCCGCCGCCGGACCAGGCGGCGCAGAACCGGAATAGCATAATGTCCGGAGCCCTGTCGAAACGCTGCTTCGGCAAATTGAAAAAGCGGAACGGCATAGCCGTTCCGCTTTTCGTTTGCTGGAAAGGGGGTCAGGCGCGGTCCACCCAGATGGGGCTGGACCAGGCCATGTGCTCGTCCTTCTGGGTGACGCGCAGGTAGTAGCAGGCGCCGCTCCCGGCAGTGTCCTCCAGGGTGAAGTCGCAGGCATTGCCCGCGCAGGCCCAGGTCTGGATGACCTGATTGTCCCGCAGCAGCTCCACGGTGACGGTGTCGGTGCCCAGAACGCTGCCCTCGATGGTGACGGGGGCGTCGCCGATGGCCTTGACCTCGCTGCCCATGGGGGCAGAGTTGATCTTCAGGGAGACCAGAATGCGGGCGCCGGTGGTGCCGTCGGTCAGGCGGTCATAGATGGCGTCCCACACGTACTCCCGCTTGAGGGCGGGGACGAAGGCGGCCACAATGCCGCCCTCCACGCCGTGCTCGGTCTGGTGGGAGTCGCTGCCGGCGGTGAAGCCCATCCGGTAGCCCCGGGCCAGGGCGTCCTGCACGCTGCACCGCTCCATCTTCTTGATGTTCTTGGTGAACTTGGAGCGGGCCTCAAAGGTCTCGAAGGGGGCGTGGCGGGAGTAGATCTCCACGGCGCGCTGCACCTCGGGATCGTGGAAGTTCCAGTCGGTGGCGGCGCTCACCATCACCCAGTCCGCGGCGGGGTGGTGGGGGATGCAGAGGGCCTTGTAGGAGCGGATGCTGTTGTAGAGGTCGGTGGGGGTCATGCCGCCCTTGTCGCCGGAGCGGAAGATCTCGCCCTCGTCGCCCCGGTAGTATACGTTCTTGTGGCCGTAGTCGTACTTGTACTCGTTGGGAGTCCACTCGTAGGCCAGAAGGCAGGCCAGCTCGCCGTCCTTGTTCATCAGGCGGCAGTTGGTGCGCAGCAGCTCCCACTCGGACTGGGTCGTCCAGTCGGGGTAGCAGTCGTGGTCGGTGAGGGCGGTGAAGTCCAGACGGGCCTTGTCCCGGGCCCGGTGATAGTACTGGTCCACCTCGCCCATGCCGTCGGACAGGCCGCTCTGGCCGTGGATGTCGCCAAAGTAGACGGACAGGTTCCCGTAGCCGTTTTTGTCCAGCCAGGCGCGCACCACGTCGGCGGGGTGCTCGTCCAGGCGCTTGTCGGCGTTGGCGGGGATGGGCTGGGTGAAGTCGCTGGGGGGCGCCACATAGTCGGGCTGCTGGGCCAGCTCGGTGGGGGTGAGGTGGTTGTAGATCACCTGGGCGTTGCGCTCCATGTGGCCGTTCTTGAAGCCAAACTGCCACATCAGATGGATGGTGTCGTCCTCATCCACCAGCAGCTTGGGATGGACGCCGCAGTGGCCGTCGCCGTAGGACATCAGCACCGGACGGCTCCAGGGCTCGCTGCCCCGGCGGGTGCACACCAGCACGTCGTACTTGCTGCGGGTGTAGGCCATGGCCTGGAGGCCGGAGGCGTTGGAGGCCACGTGGAGATCCAGATACCAATCCACGCCCTCCTTGAGGCACTGGGGATTGACCGCGGCCAGGGCGCCGTCCCGGACGGTGAGGTCGGCGGAGCGGACGGAGTAGACGGCCATATAGCCGTAGTCGTACCAGCCCACCACGGCGCCGTCGGGCTTGGCGGCGATCCACGGGGTGGAGGCCCAGTCCTCGCCCTGGCTGACCACAATCTCCTTACTCCAGCCCGCGGCGGTGCGCGCCCGGGCAAAGAGCTTGTACTGCTTGCCGTCAAAGCCGTCGTAGGCCACATAGAGGTTGCCGTCGCCGCCCTCGGCCGCGCCGGCCCGGTAGGCCTCGCCCACCGCGGACACGGTCTCGGCCGCGCCGGTCATGCGCAGTTCGTTGCCCGGCAGCACCCGGATGGTCAGCTCGCCGCCGCGCAGC
>OOCP01003417.1_pt1 | contig 11633 bp, 8 predicted proteins | sample 1671511 | NCBI WGS metagenome assembly OOCP01 (sample SAMN06348164, study PRJEB24527) | human gut metagenome | biome: human gut; feature: ankylosing spondylitis patient; material: feces | host: Homo sapiens | place: China | collected 2015-10 | reverse complement strand
AGACTCCGTAAAGGCCGCCGCTGCGGTGCTGTGCCTTGTCAACGCGGCGCTGCTGGCGATTTTGCTCATGAGCGCCTTTGATCTCGGCGGCGTGAATGAGAGCGCGGGCGTTTTGTTTGACAGCCTGCTGGCAGGACTGTAAAATCGAAAGAAACACTGCCGGACACGGCTCCGGCGGGAATGGGAGGGATGGACCGTGCTTTCCTTTATCATGCGCTTTGAACGGGACCCGGACAGGGACCGCTTTGCCGCGCTGTATCAGATGAACCACACCCGGATGGAGCGGCTGGCACGGCAGCTTTTAGGCGATCAAAACCGGGCGGAGGACGCGGTCCACGATACCTTCATGAAGCTCATCCGCCACTATGACGAGCTGCGGGACCGCTCGAACGAGCGGCTGGCCTCGTGGCTTCTGGTGGTGGTCAAGACCACGGCGCTGGATATGCTGCGGCGGGACAAATGGGAAAACGCCTGCGAGGAGCTGCCGGAAGGGCAGTCCGTTCCGGCGGACGGCGGGGAGTTCCGGGCGCTGGTGGAGATCATCCGCCGGATGCCGGAGGATTACCGCCGGGTGCTGGAGCTGCGGTTCGTGGCGGAATGGAGCATAAGCGACATCGCCCGGGAGCTGGGGCTGACGGAGAGCGCGGTACGGACCCGAACGTTCCGGGGACGTAAGCTGCTCATTGACACACTGAAAAAGGAGGGGTATCTGGATGAACGAGCAACTGTTTGACGCCATGCTCCGCACCGCCCTGGAGGAGGCGCTGGAGGAGGATTGCCGAGAGGCCCCGGCAGAGCAGAAGCACACCGGACACACCTCCCTGCGGCAGCGCCGCCGGATGCGGCGGATGCTGGCGGACCCATGGGGCTATGAGCGGCGCAGCCGCGCGGCAAAGCAGATGGAGGCGCAGCAGAAAATGCAGGTCAAAACGCCTGTGCGGCACCTGCGCTGGCCGGTGCTGGCGGCGGCAGTTTTGCTGCTGACGGTCTCCGTTACCGGCTATGCGCTGCGGGGCGGCGCGTTCTTCCAGAGCTTTTTTGAAAAGAGCCCCTGGGCGGAGGACTACGCGGGAACGGCGGACACGGAGCAGCTCACAGAGCTGGGCGGCACGGGCATCGGCGCCGTGGCGGAGGACGAGCATCTCCGACTGGAGCTGCTGGACGCCATTTCCGAAGGGGAAAACGCGCTGGCGGCGGTGCGGGTGACGGTGAAGGATACGGAGCTGCTGGAAAAATACGGTCTGGAGCGCCTTGTCTTTTTGAATATCGAGGGCAGCTTTTTCGATTCCGGCTCCAGCAGCGTTTCATGGACATACCCGGTGGACGATCACAGCCTTGACAATAACCAGTATCTTATGATCATCGGCAGCAGCCAGAATGAGGCGGACACGAAGCGGGAGTGCGACATCACGTTCCGGGATTTGGGCCTTGTGGAATATACCGGGGAAAATGAGTCTGTGCGGAAGGAAACGGTGCTGCTTTCCGGATCGTGGACGCTGCGGATGACGCTGCACTTTGACGGAGGTATCGTCGCGGCGGAAAATCAGACGCTCCGGCTGCCGGAAATGACGCTCACCGTGAAAGAGGTGCGGATCTCCGCCCTGTCTCTGAGCATGAGCATCTGCGGCGGAGAGGAAGCGGATACCGATGCGCTGTTTGACCTGCTGCGGGAGGCGACACTGCGGATGAAGGACGGGAAAACGCTGAAAACCGTGGGCTTTCAGGCCGGCGGCAGCGCGGCTGACTGCGAGGTCGGCTATGAATTTGCCCTGCCGGTGGACCGCACGGAGATCGCCGCGATTGAGATCGGCGGACAGGAGCTTTTGCTCCAGCCGTAGAGCCGAGGTGTCTATACACCCCGGCTTGTCGGAGCGGAACGCTGCGGCAGTATGCAAATGAAAAGCAAAACAACGGCATACAGGTGTCTATACACCTGTATGCCGTTGTTATAATTGGAGACCCGCCCGCGCTGTATGGAAAATACGGCACGGGCGGGCTTGCTTTACTTGGGTAACGCTTCTTTATCGTGTTTGGCGGAGCGGGCATTGCGGAGCTTTTTCAGCAGGCGGTGCCGGGGCAGGCCCCGCTTTTTGCGGATCCGGATCACCGCCAGCATTAGAGCCAAAAGGTTCAGAACTGCCAGCAAGACCCACAGCAGAGGACTGGCGGTCCGCTCCTGCACACAGAAGGTGACGGTTTCCCGGTCGGAGGTGAACAGCAAATAGCTGCCGTCCACAGTACTGTCCTGCTTTTCCCAGCCGGTTTCCGTCTTGACCCAGAGATCATAGCGCTTGCCGGTGTCCGGCAGACGGTAGTGGACGGTATAGGAAATTTCCAGCAGGTCGGGGTCCTCCACGGTTACAGTCACGGCCTCGCCGGAGCGGGTGACGTTTTTCTCGTCCGTCCAGGTCACCGGCTCCGTGGTGTGGGAGACTGTTGCGTTGGAGCTGAAGCTGCCATCCACCAAAAGCTGGGGCAGACCATCGGTGGAGTCCGTCAGCGCGGAGGTATAGGGCGTGTAAATGGCGTCCAGCGTCTGGCTGGCGGTAAGGCAGGTGTAGTCAATGTCCGGCCATGCGGCGGAGCAGCCCTTTTTCGCCGGGATGTCCGGCAGACGGTCAAGAGCCCGGCCATACTGGAAAGGCACAACCTCTACGATCTGCCCGTCGGCGCGGAACGTCAGCTCTAACTGTGTGAAGGCCTTGGGAACGTTTTCGCCGGCGCAGAGGGTATCAAAGTCCACCGGCGCTGCCAATCCCGCGTAGCTGATACCGTCAATGCCGCCGGGAATCTCTCCGGCAAAGCGGTTGCCGGAAACCGTAGCGTCATCGGAAACGTCACCGGCGATGGCGCCAACATAGGCGTCGGCGGTGAGGGTGGTCAGGGCGCGGCAGTCCGTCAGCGTTTCGGCGTAGCCGGCGATGCCGCCCACGTAGTCCGCGGCGGAAACGCTGCACTTGGCCCAACTGTTGTCCACGCTGCCGTAGGAGCTGCCGGTGATGCCGCCGGCATAGCTTCCGTCTGTACTGATGGCAGCGTAGCTTTCACAGGCGGTGACGCGGCCCAGCTCCGCAAGGCCCACAATGCCGCCGCTGTAGTCATCCTTGCCGGCAACAGCACCGTTGTTCACGCAGCCGGAGACCAGCGCACGGGCCTGATAGCGGAAATTTAGAGAGGAATCGCCCACCTTGGTGACATCATCCTCTACGCTGAAATCCAGCTCCAGACCGATGGAGCCGAGGATGCCGCCGATATTGGTATTGCCGGTGACCGTGCCGCTGTTTTCGGAGCCGGAGACCCGGCCGTCATGCTGTTTTTCAAGGTCACAGGTGTCGGAGAGGTCCTGAAAGCGGTCCTTGATCTGATCCTCAAGGCTCTTGTCCCGGTCCGCCTCCCAGTCGGACTTTTCGCTGCGGATCAGGTTGGTGATGGAGCGGAACTGGCTGTTGACCGCCTTCAGATCGCCGATGAGGGTATCGGCGGAATCATCGAGAAGGCGGTTCAAAGCGTCCCCGCTGTCCAGCAGAGCGTCCATGGCGTCATTCAGGGCGTCACCCTTGTCGGTGATCTCCGGGCCGATGGGGTCGATCTTGATGCCCGGCTTTTCGGAAAGCTCGTGGATCATGTCGTTCAGGCCCACGGCCACGTCCGTCAACCTGTCATTAACCCGAGTTGCAGCCTTGTTTACGAATTCCAACTGGTTCAATGCGTTCTTTACGGCACTGCTGAAGGACATCAGAGTGCCAAGTGCCTTACCGATGGAGACAAGGGCATTTGTCAGCGGCCCAATGGCACCGCCGAGGCCATCCAGAGAAGCCACCAATTCCACCAGCGCGGCGGAAATTTCATCTGGGTCGCCGCGGTTGATGGCACTGATAACGTCTTTCATGGCACTGGTGATGCCGGGGAGGGCACCGGCGATGGCGTCAGCGGCCTCCTTCAGGTCGCTCAGCGCGTTCTGAAAATCATCGGCTGCTGCGTCACCGACGCCGGAGGCTGTTACCAGCTTTTGACGGACCAGTTCTAACTGTTCGATGAGCTTGTCCAACTCCTCCGTCAGTTGAACGGCATCGTCCATGATGTCATCTAACTGGTCCAGCGACCACGAGATTCGGGCGGAGAGCTCATTGATCTGGTCGATATTGCCGTTGGCCCAATCCGTCATGGCGTCCGTCAGGTCCTTGGCGATGTCCTTGACCGTCCGGGTCTTGGCGGAGAGGTCATTCATCTGGTGATGGACGGAATCGGAAATGCTGTCGGCATGGTTGGCGGTGCGGTCCATGATGTCCTGAAGGGAGTCCAACTGGGTCAGCAGCTTATCGAGGAAATCCTGACTGAAGGTCTTCAGCACCTCCGGCTCCAACTGGCCCACGATGCCGCCCACGTCCTTCCGGCCCGCCACGGCGCCGGTGTTGGTGCAGCCATCCAGCCAGCCGCTGCTGCGGCCCGCCACGCCGCCGATGTTGTAGCCGATCTGGTCATAGCCCACGGTGCCGGTGTTGACACAGCTCTGCACCGTACCGTCGGACAGGCCCACCACGCCGCCGATGTCTGTATAGGCGGGAATATTATCCATGGAGTTGAGCTGGGCGAGGCCGGTGTAATCCGTTTTGGGGTTATCCTCAAGATCCTTGGTGTTGATGCTGCCGCTGTTTTCACAGCGGGTCATCGTGCCGTGATTTTCGCCCACCACGCCGCCGGCGGAGTGTTTGCCGGTGACGCTGCCGGAGAAGCGGCTGCTTACCAGCTCACCGCCGGTTTCGTTGGTGCCGATGAGGCCGCCGATGCGGTTATCTCCGATAATGGTGCCGAGGCCCGCGCAGTTCAGGACGCGCCCGGCATTGCTGCCGGCCAGCAGGCCCAGATCATTCTGCCGGTCGCTGGGGTGGATGGTGCCCGCCACGGTGAGGTCCTGCACGGTGGCGCCGCTTTGGATATAGCGGAACAGACCCCGCACATTGCCGCTGCCGCCCAGCTTCAGGCCGGAAATTTTGTGGCCGTTGCCCTGAAACGTCCCGCCGAAGGTGGGGATGGGGGTAAAGTCCGTTCTCTGAAGGTCCAGATCATTTCCCAAAATCACGGTCTTGCCCCGAGACCACGTATCCAGCGTGCAGTTGCGGGAGAGGTCCATCAGGTCCTCCACGGTTTTAATGGTGATCGTATTTTCCGCCGCCAAAATACCGGGAACGGCCAGTGTGCACATCAGCACGGCGGCCATCAGGAGGGCGGTCAGCTTTTTCATGCAGATTTTCATTGTACGTCCCCTCCTTCCTCATGGGTATCCGGTGTAACGGCTGTCTCCGGCGGCTCCTGCGGCGAATCGCCGGAGGCCGCGCCCTCCGGTAATTTATCAAAGCTGCCGGAGGACATGATAGCGGAAATGTCGCCCTTGACTACGCCGTGAATCTCGGCGTCCACAAAGCCGGAGATGCGGCCGCGGACGCGGCCGTTGACAAACGTGGTGCCGCTGAGCCGCTGGGACACGATAGGCGCGGAGGGCAGGCTGACCTTGAAGCTGGTCTTTTCCACGATCTTATCGCCCAGCACCAAAATCTGCGGCAGCACGAACATGACAAGGAACATGGAGATGATCGTGCCACGGCTGAGGCACTGGCCGATGCCGACAATGGAGGGCTCCGAGGTGATCTGCCCGATGAGGAAGCCCGCGGCAGACAGGATGGAGCCGGAGGTCAGCACTGTGGGGAACGAGAGGTCCAGCGCCTTGATGAGAGCCTCCCGGGGCGTCATCTGGCGCTTGAGGTCGGAGTACCATGTGGAAATAACGATAGCATAGTCGATATTGGCGCCCATCTGAATAGAGGTAACAATGAGGTAGCTCATGAAGAAGATGTTGGTGTGCATCACCGTGGGGAAGGTGAAGTTGATCCAGATACTGCCCTGAATGACCAAAATCAGCAAAATGGGCAGGCCCACGGACATAAAGGTGAACACCAGCACCAAAATGACGAACACCACGGACAGGACACTGATCATCAGGTTATCCCGGGCGAAGGACACGGACTGGTCATAGTCACTGGTGGAGTTGCCGACAAGATATACATTGTCCTCGCTGTAGTAGGGGTCCACGATGCTGTGGAGCGTTTTCAGGAAGGCGAAGGTCTCGTCTCCCTCCTCCGGGAGATTCAGGTTCAGCACCATGCGGGTATAATTGGGGCCGAGCATCTGAGCCTGCGCGTCGGTGATCTGCTGATAGGCGTCATCGATGTCCTTTTCATCATCGTCATCCAGCGTCACATAGCCCTTTTCCTTTTCGTCATAGATAAAGAGAATCATATCCATGGCGGGGACGGTGTAGCTGTCGATACCGCCGACGATGGGGCCGTAGTTATCCTCGTGGTCGGCAGTGTAGGCGGCGTAGAGGATACAGGCCTCCTCGTAGGAAAGGCCCATCATCTCGGAGAACTGCCGGGGCGTCAGCTGGTCGGTGAGGCAGTAGCCGGGCTTGGCCTCCACATTTGAAAGACCCATGGCGTAGTCCACCTCGTCCAGTGCGGAGAGCTTCTGCAAAATGATTTTTTCACTGGCGGTGTCGCCCTTGGGGACCACGATGGCCATGATGTTCTGAGTGCCGAAGGTGTTTTCCACCCGGTCTGTAGCCGCCTGATGCTCATTGCGGCGAACGGTCATGACCGCATTGTCGCCGTACACATATGGACACTGGTTGGAGAGCACGAAGCCGCCGATGACGCAGACAATGAACACCGGCACGCCGACATGGCGCAGGGCGTAGACGAGCTTGCCCCAGCGGTCGATCTGAGGAATGAAATTCTTATGCCGTGTCCGCTCCATAGCCTTAGAGAACAGCATGAGCAGGCCCGGCATCAGCGTGAACACCGACAGCATACTCAGCAAAATGGCCTTAATGAGCACCAGACCCAAATCAAAGCCGATGCGGAACTGCATGAACATCATGGCGGCCAGACCGGAAATGGTGGTCAGGCTGCTGGCGGAGATGGAGGGAATGGCGGCGCTGACGGCGATGATGCAGGCCGTCCGGTCATCCGGGGCGTGTTCCCGTTCCTCTAAGAAGCGGTGGAGCAGGATGATGGAGTAGTCAATAGCCAGTGCCAACTGCAAAACCACCGTCACGGAATCGGATACGAAGGAAATTTCGCCGAAGATGAAGTTTGTGCCCTTGTTCAGCAGGGCTGCCGCCACGAAGGTGATGAGCAGCACCGGCACCTCGGCGTAGGAGCGGGAGGTCAAAAGCAGCACGGCAACGATGACGATGGCCGCCACCACAAGGATGATGCCCATTTCCTGATTCAGCGTATCGGACTTGGAATAGCCAACATCCGTCGCAATATGGGTGTCATAGGGCTCTAAAAACGCCTCAAGGCGGGCAAGGGCGTCCTTGGAGGTCTGGTCATCATTCTCGCCACGGAAGGTGACGGTGATGAGGGCGTCCGTCCCCTGTATGTAATCGTCAATGGTTTTGTTGGCGGCAGAGGGGAGGGTGGTATCGTCCGGGCTTTTGTCGGCGTCCCAGAAGTCAACGGCGGAAACGCCCTCAATGTCCTCAATCTGGTCAGCCAGATCGCGGGCAATGTCATACGTGACGTTGGCCACCAGCACCCGGGCGGTGGCGTAGGTCTTCATCTCCTCGTCCATCAGCGTCAGGCCCCGGCGGGTCTCCGTGGTCTCCGGCAGGTACTCCGTCAGGTCATTGCACACGCTGACCCAGCTTTGGGTGATGAGACTGGCAATGATGGCAATGGCGTAGAGAAAGAAGATGAGGTTTCGTTTATCGACGATAAATGTGGCTAATTTTTCAAAAAAACTGCTTTTTTTCGGCTGGTCGCTCATGGAATGCCCCTTTCAGCGGCGGAACCCGCTCCGCCGCAAAAATACCAATATAAAATCAATATTACTATATCCGCAAATCCGTCCAAGAGCAACAGTCAAATTTGGTCATTTGTCAGAATTATGACAGCGGCCCGGTTTTTTGACGAAATATAAACAAACCGCCGGAAATGAACAGTGACAGCCTGTAAAAACTATGCTATACTCTTTAAAAATATGGGGGGATGGCGTTATGGGCAGACGGTACAAGGCGTTCGAGGTCACCCGGCAGGCCATCTGCGGAGCTTTGAAGCAGCTCATGGCGCAAAAGCCGCTGGAGCGGATTACCGTGGCGGAGATCATGGACTCCTGCGGGATGCGGCGGCAGCACTTCTATTATTACTTTACGGATATTTACGATCTGCTCCGCTGGGCCTTTGAGAATGAGGCGCTGGAGCTGGCGCGCTGCCAGGTGGACAGACAGGGCTGGCAAGAGGGCTTTTTGCGGCTGTTCCGCTATATTGCCGAAAACCGGGACATCTGCCTGTGCGCGCTGGATTCGCTGGGGCGCGAATATCTGAAGGGAATTTTTGGGGCGGACATCAAGAGCATCGTCCGCAGCGCTGTCAGGCAGATGGCGCTGGAAAACGGCTTTCCCGAGGATGCGGAGCGGGAGGAGCTGACAACCCGCTTTCTCACCATTGCCGCCGGCGGTGTGCTGGAGGGCTGGCTGCGGGGCGAGCTGACGCAGACGCCAGAGGAACTGACCCGACAGGTCGATGAAATCGTACAGGATTATATTCGCGGCGTGGCCCTTCGCTTGAAGGAGCCGGCCACAACACGGAGATAGAAATTAGGAGGGGCATTTTCTATGGGAAATCATGTCATTGCGCTGGGCCGACAGTTCGGCAGCGGCGGACGGGAGATCGGACGGAAGCTGGGCGAGGCGCTGGGCTTTGCCTATTATGACCGGGAGCTGCTGACGCTGGCGGCAAAGCGGGCGGAGGTCCGAGAGGAGCTGCTTGCCGATAAGGACGAAAAGGCGGCGAATCCGTGGCTGTTCAAGGGCTTTTATGAGGGCGGTCCCAAGGTAAAGCAGGGCCAGTCCGCCGAGGACGTTTTGTACGATATGCAAAGCGAGATCATTTTGGAGCTGGCGGAGAAGGGGGACTGCATCATTGTGGGCCGCTGCGCGGATCATGTACTGGAGAGCAAACACGTGGACTGCCTGAGCCTCTTTATCTGCGCGCCGTTTGATTGGCGTGTCCATCACCGCATGGAGATCGAAAATGTGGACGAAAAGACCGCCGCGGCGCTGGTGGAAAAAACGGACAAGCAGCGGGAGAAATACTACACCCACTATACCGCCCGCCCGTGGGGCCTGCCGGAAAATTATGACCTTTGCATCAACAGCGCCCGCCTCGGCATTGACCGCACCGCGTCCCTGCTGGCGCAGCACTGCCGGGAGCTTTTCAATGACCTGCCCTGAGTGGGTAGGATATGTGATTTTAAATGGAAACCGGCCTGACGAAAGTCAGGCCGGTTTTTTCACGGAACGCTTGCCGTAGGGGACAAAGCGTGCTATAAAAAGGGTAAAAGAGAAATAAGGGAGGGCGGCGGCCATGCACATTACCCAGAAAAGCGCGCAGAACATCGTCAATGAGATGAAGGCGTCCATCCACCGGGACATCAACATCATGGATGAAAACGGCGTGATTCTTGCCAGCACGGACCCCGCCCGCCGGGGTAAGCTGCATCAGGGAGCGCTTGCCATCATCCGGGAGGGGCTGGACTGTCTGACCGTCCGGCAGGACGAGCCGGAGCGTGGAATTCAAAGGGGCGTCAATCTGCCTGTGACCCTCCGGGGACAGCTTGAAGGTGTCATCGGCATCACCGGGGAGCCGGAGGAGGTGGCCGTATTCGGCGAGATCATCCGCCACATGACGGAGATCATGCTGGAGGCGGCCTATCAGCAGGAGGAGCTGGAGCTTTTACAGCGGAGCCGGAGCCTGTTTGTGGAAAACTGGCTGTTTGACGCGCAGCCGGACTGGACGGAGCTGCAGGTGCGGGGGCGGCTGCTGGGGATCGACATCAGCCAGCCCTACACCGTGGCCGTTTTGAATACCGGCGGCGACGAGGAGGACACCTTGAGCTTGGATCGGGTCATGAAGCGCGTGCAGACAGGACTTGCGGAAAACGGCGGGGGCTTCTGCGCTGTGCTGCGGGGACGGGTGATTTTACTGCTGCCCCGGACGGAGCGGAGCGAGGCCGCCCGGCGGGTGAGAGAGCTCTGCCGCATGGCGGAGACGGTGTGCGGTGGCCATGTCAGCGCTGGTATCAGCAGTCGGAGCGAGGCACCGGAGACTCTCCGCCGCTGCTACCGGGAGGCCGTGGCGGCGGCAGCGGCGGCGGAGCAGCCCAAGCGCGGCCGGGTGGTATTTTACGATGAGGCGTCGCTGGAATTTCTGGCGGACTGCATCCCGTCGGCGGTGCGCCGTGCTGCGCGGGCGCGTATTTTTGCCCGCTGCACGCCGCAGGAGGCGGAGGAGCTGGCCCAGACGGTTGCGCTGTATTTTGCGGAGGACGGAGATGTGCGCCGCTGTGCGGAGAAGCTGTTTGTCCACCGCAATACGTTCCAGTACCGCATGGATACAGTGAAGAGGAAAACGGGGCTGGACCTGCGCCGCCCCCGGGACGCGGCGCTTCTCTATCTGGTGCTGCGGCAGTAACGCGCGGCGCGGCTTGACAAGGCTTCGGCCCGCGTGCTATATTTGGAAACGAACCGGCTGTGCCGCTTTTGCGGCCGGGCGGCGGCATTAAAAATCGCGTTGAACTCTGGAGGAAGCACTATGCGTTATAAAGCATTTGGAAGCACGGGCCTGCAGGTTTCCGAAATGGCCCTCGGTACATGGGGGATGGGCGGCTCCGGCTGGGATGACTATTCCGAGGATACCCGGCTGGACGCTATCCGGGCCGCCGTGGAATGCGGCGTGAATTTCATCGACACGGCGCCGGCCTACAATAACGGCGTGGCGGAGCGCTTTGTGGGGAAGGCCGTTAAGGAGATGGGCGTCCGGGACAAGGTGATCATCGCCACGAAATGCGGCAACGATTTTATCAACGGCGCGTATGTCCGCAACGGCAGCCGGGACAATATCCTGCGGGAGTGCGAGGAATCCCTTAAGAACCTTCAGACTGACCATATCGACCTGTATCTGATCCACTGGCCGGATGTCAAGGTGCCGTTTCAGGAGACCATGGAGGCGCTGACGCTGCTGAAGGAGCAGGGCAAGGTCCTGCACGTGGGCGTGTCCAACTTCTCTGTGGAGCAGATGGAGGAGGCAGGCAAATACTGCCCCATTGAGGCGTACCAGCCCCAGTATTCCATGGTCTGCCGCAGCAATGAGGCGCAGATCAAATGGGCGGCGGAGCAGGGAATGGGCGTCATGGCCTACGGCTCTCTTGGCGCGGGCATCCTGACCGGCGCCTACCGGACGCTGACGAATTTCCCTGCCAGCGATAACCGCAGCCGTTTTTATAAGCATTTTCAGGAGCCGATGTTCTCCAAGGTCATGAAGCTGCTGGGCGTCATGGATGAGATCGCGGCGCAGCGGCAGGTGCCCCTGTCCCAGATCGCTATCAACTGGGCGGCCCAGAAGCCCTTTATTTCCTCCTGCATCGTGGGCGCGCAGACCCGCAAAAAGATCGAGGAAAACTGCGCCTGCTTTGACTGGTCCCTGACGGAGACGGAAATGCGGACGCTGGACGAGGCCATCCACCGCTATTTGGGCGCGGCGGACTGATAAAACTGCGTAAAATAAAAGAAAATA
>OOCP01003416.1_pt1 | contig 11643 bp, 4 predicted proteins | sample 1671511 | NCBI WGS metagenome assembly OOCP01 (sample SAMN06348164, study PRJEB24527) | human gut metagenome | biome: human gut; feature: ankylosing spondylitis patient; material: feces | host: Homo sapiens | place: China | collected 2015-10 | reverse complement strand
CAGGGTGTCGCCCCGGACCACCATCCCCGCGAAGCCCTTTTCTACCTCTACCGCCTTGCCGTCCTCACCGCCCCTGGTGACGATGGGATGGGGATGGGCGGCCAGGGTCTCCATATCCTTCTGAAATCCGGCGATAAAGCCCTCGCACTCCTTAATCTGCTCCGGGAAATGGCGCAGCACATTGTCCTCCATCTGGAACTGCTTGCTCTGGTGGTCCGCTTTCAGGATACGCAGGCGGGACACATCAATGTCCAGGTCCATCTTCTCCCGGATGAGGGGATCGCCCGCGCAAATGGCCTTGATCTCCGCATAGGAAAGGGCGGTCTCGTCCACGTCCTCGCAGGAGCGCACCGGGGATTTGGAGGTCATGATCTGAGAAATGAATTTCTGCTTGTTCTCCACCGTCTGCCACAAGTAGGAATCGAAGGTGCCCTCAGTGACATAGCGGTAGATATGCACTTCCTGGTTCCGGTTGCCCTGCCGGACGATGCGCCCTTTGCGCTGCTCCAGGTCTCCGGGCCGCCAGGGGCAGTCCAGGTCGTGCAGGGCGATGAGCCTATCCTGGACGTTCATGCCCGCGCCCATTTTGAATGTGCTGCCCATGAGCACCCGCACCTGTCCGCGCCGGACCTTGGAAAACAGCTCCTTTTTGTGGGCGTCGGTGTTGGCATCGTGGATAAAGGCGATCTCCTGGGCGGGGATACCCCCGGCGATCAGCTTGTCCCGGATGTCCTCATAGACGGAAAAGGGTGCGTCCGGCTTTACATCGTCCAGGGTGTCCACCAGCGCGTGGAGGTCTGCGCCTCCCACTATTTTATCTCCCACCGCCATCGCGCTCCTGTCCCGCTGGGCAGCGGCTTTGGACTTGGGCGTGGAAATATCGCAGAACACAAGCTGGGTCAGCTTGTCCGCCTGCCCCTCCCGCCAGATGCGGAGAATGTTGTTCACACACATGTTCACCTTGCTGTCGGGGTTATCCGGGAGCATGGGATTGATAAGCCGCTGATCCAGGCCCAGCTTGCGCCCGTCCGACGTGATCTTGAGCATATTGTCGATATGTGGGTCAATCCCCGCATGTACCTTCGAGGCCCGTTCAGAAAGGTCCTGCACCATGGCTTTTTGATGCTCGGAAGGTTCGGCCTTCTCCACATGGTAGATTGCCTTGGGGGTGGGGAGGTTGAGCTGGTCGGCGGTCTTGATGTCCGCCGTCTCCTTGAACATGGACATGAGCTCCGGCAAGTTGAAGAAGTGGGCGAACCGGGTCCGTGCCCGGTAGCCGGTGCCCTCCGGGGCCAGCTCAATGGCCGTCACCGTCTCCCCGAAAATGGAGGCCCAGTTGTCAAAGTGGCTCAAGTGGGTCTTTTCCAGAAGGTCTACCTGGAGATACCGCTGCATGGTGTAAAGCTCGGTCATGCTGTTGGAAACCGGGGTGCCGGTAGCGAACACCACGCCCTTGCCGCCTGTGATCTCGTTGATGTACCGGCATTTCAGCAGCATATCGCTGGACTTCTGTGCATCGCTGGTGGAGAGGCCCGCCACGTTGCGCATTTTGGTGTAGAGGAACAGGTTTTTATAGCTGTGCGCCTCGTCTACAAAGAGGCGGTCCACGCCAAGCTGCTCAAAGGTCACAACGCTGTCCTTCCGGGCGGTGGTGTGGAGCTTCTCCAAGCGCACAGTCAGGGATTTTTTCATCCGCTCCAAATGCTTGATGGGGTACCGCTCCGCACCGCTGGCCTCCAGTTCTGCAATGCCGTCCTCGATCTCCGCAATCTGCTCCTGAATCAGCCGCTCCCGCCGCTCCATGGAGACCGGCAGCCTCTCGAACTGGGAGTGTCCCATTATCACGGCGTCGTAGTCGCCTGTGGCAATTTTGGCACAGAACCGTTTCCGGTTGCGGGCCTCAAAATCCTTTTTTGTGGTGACAAGAATGTTTGCGGCGGGATAGAGGCACAGGAACTCGGAGGCCCACTGTTCCACCAGATGGTTGGGGACGGCAAAGAGGGACTTGCGGCACAGGCCAAGCCGCTTGCTCTCCATGGCGGCGGCCACCATTTCAAAGGTCTTGCCCGCGCCCACCTCATGGGCCAGAAGGGTGTTCTTTCCGTAGAGAATGTGGGCAATCGCGTTGCGCTGGTGCTCCCGCAGGGTGATTTCCGGGTTCATGCCGGTAAATACGATGTGTTTCCCATCGTACTCGCGGGGCCGAATGGCGTTGAAGCGTTCATTGTAGGAGCGTACCAGCTCCTGACGGCGCTGGGGTTCCTTCCAAATCCAGTCCTTGAAAGCGTCCTTGAGGGCCTGCTGTTTCTGCTGGGCCAGGGTGGTCTCTTTCTGGTTGAGCACCCGGCGCTCGGTGTCGCCGTCCCGGATGGTATCGTAAATGCGGACATCCCGCAGGTTCAGGGTGTCCTCCAGGATGCGGTAGGCGCTGGCCCGCTCTGTGCCGAAGTTCATGTAGGCCGCCACATCGTCGTAGGGGATGGCGGTCTTGTTGGTGACAGACCACTCCACTGTAAACTGGGAATACAGGACCCGTATTCTCCCGCGCAGATACCCCGGCGTCTGCAAGATCTCATACATGAACTGCTGGATATACTTCTGGTCGATCCACGTCGCGCCCAGGCGCAGGTCGATCTCGGAGGCGTCCAGGTCCTTGGGAAGCGCCTGCCGCAGCGCCTCCACATTGTCCTGATACATGGGGTCCGCGTCTGCTGCCCTCTGCGCCTCCACCAGCTTCTGCCGGACGTTGCCGGAGAGGTATTCGTCTGCCGCCGCGTACTGGGGACCGCCCGCGCCGTCCGTCTCATTGGGGACGCGGAAAATGATGCCCCGCAGCTCGGCGGCCAGCTCCGCCTCAGTCTTGCCGGTGAGCTGGGCCATGTAGGGCATGTCTACCCGCGCCTTTTCTGAGATAGAGACGGCCAGGGCCTCGGAAGCGGTGTCCACATGGGTAACAGCCCGGTGGGGCTGGATGGTCCGCTTGGTGAACATATCCGCCTTGCGCTGGAGATTGCCGTCCTCGTCCAGCACTTCCAAAGAAGATAACAGGTAGTAGGAGTTATCGTCTGAAAAGGCCAGCTCGTTGCCCCGGTTGCTGATAAGGCCGAAGCGGGCGGTGAAGGCGTCATAGAGGGTGTTGAGCTTTTTCTGCTCGGCCTGAATGGAGAGCGCGTCCGCGTCGTCCATTTGCAGGTCGATCAAGCGGTTGACGCAATCCCGCAGTTCCACCATGCCGATCACGCGGGCCGTGGCGGTGGCGTTCAGCCGGGGCTTTACCATGATGCTGTTCTCCCGGAAGTACACCTCGCCGTCCACCACGGTGTAGGAGTAGTTCTTCACATTGGGGTCTGCGGGGATGGCGGCCTCCGATACGGGTTCTTCCTCATCGCCCAGTTCCGGCACCTCCACTTCCGGGATTTGGCCGTGGATGCGCCCCACCGCTTCATGGAGCTGCTGGGCAAGGTCCGCGCCCTCGATGGGGAGCACGGTATAGTCCTGGTGCCCATACTGGGTGCTCTCCGAAGCGGCCCGCCCCAGTACCATCTCCGGGTGCGCTGTGAAATAGTGGTTGATGGTGAAGCCCTCCGCCGTCTCACGGGTCCGCACCCAGTCCGGCACAATGTCGATGAGGTGGTCCCGCTTTTGCAGGAAGATGATGTCGGAGACTACTTCCGTCCCGGCGTTGGCCTTGAACGCATTGTTGGGCAGGCGGACAGCCCCCAGCAGCTCGGCCCGCTGCGCCAGATACCGGCGTACCTTCTCGTCCTTGGCGTCCAGGGTATAACGGGAGGTGAGAAACGCCACGATGCCGCCCGGACGTACCTGGTCCAGCGCCTTGGCAAAGAAATAGTTATGGATGTGGAAGCCCAGCTTGTTGTAGGCCGGGTCATTGACCGGGTACTGTCCAAAGGGCACGTTGCCGACTGCCACATCAAAAAAGCTGTTTGGAAAGTGTACCTTTTCAAACCCGCGCACGGCGATCCGGGCCTCTGGATAGAGGAGGGACGCGATGCGCCCGGTGATGCTGTCCAGCTCCACGCCGTAGAGCTGACTGCCCGCCATGGCCTCCGGCAGCAGGCCGAAGAAGTTGCCGACGCCGCAGGAGGGTTCCAGAATATTGCCCTTCTGGAAGCCGAAATTACCCAGGGCCTCATAGACCGCCTTGATAACGGTTGGACTGGTATAGTGGGCGTTCAGGGTGGAGGACCGGGCGGCGGCGTATTCGCTCTCGTCCAGCAGCCCCTTCAGCTCTGCATATTCTGTGTGCCAGTCCTCCTTGTCCTGGTCAAAGACTTGGGGCAGACCGCCCCAGCCCACATAGCGGGAGAGGACCTCCTGTTCCGCCTCCGTTGCGCCGCGCCCCTCCAGCTCAATCGCTTTCAGGGTGCGGATGGCTTCCACATTCCTCCGGTACTTCTCCTTCGGCCCGCCCTCACCCAAATGGTCGTCTGTGATGTGGAAGTTGCCAGCCGGAGGCATGGAGGGACCCGGCCCTAGCCGCTCCGGTTCGCCAGTGCGGATGGTCTGCACCACAACGTCATAGGGCAGGTGGTTTTTATCCCCTGGATAGACAGCGGTGGTCTGCGTGGTGTACGCCGGTTCCGCCGTCTCCCGGACCTCCGGCTGGAACAGTCCCGCGTTGCGCTCGTCCTGCCGCAGCCATTCCTCGAATTGACCGCGGCTGACCATCTGCTGGCTCCATGCGTAAGGGCCGGTATCAATGCGGATTTCCTGCTCGCCAATGTGGCCGATGGCGCCGCTGATCTCCTGGTCGGGCGCGGGCAGCACCACATGGTCGCCCACCTGATAAGTTGGGGTGCCCGTCAGATGCACCGCCTCCCGCTGAACCGGCGTGTGGGAAAAGCCGTCCAGCTCCTGTTGATACAGGGCGCGGAGGACGGCGGCCAGCTCTTTCCAGGAGGCGGAGACGGTGGCAAGTATCTTGTCATCGTCCCAGATGATCTCGGCTTCCATGCCGGTGGTGGTCGTCCGGTAGTCCGCCGCCTCGCCGGTCACAAGGCCCATGGTCTCCACCCGGCCCGAGAACTGGGCGGAGAGACGCTGGGAGAGCTTGGTGTTGCCCTCGCCGTTCCGCAACCACCGGGAAACATAGTCCTTGTCCCGGTCTTTCAGCAGGCCGGAGGCCAGCACCTCCCGCAAGTCCTGGTCGAACCGCTCTAAATCAGCGGGTAGGAACTCGGTAATTGCGCCGTTGCGCTGGTCCTGCTTCAGCAACCGCTCAAAGTTCTCTCGCGTCTCCAGCCGGTTGACGGGATAGGCCAGCGTGGGGTCCAGAAGCTCCACCTGTCCCCGTTCCAGGGAGGCGATCTTGTACTCCCTATCCTCCAGATAGACAAAATCCCCAGCGCCGTAGGCTGAGGCCAGCGGGTCGCGGGGCTTGCCGTCAATGGTGATTACCCCCGGCACCGCTCCATCCTCCGGGATGGCCTCCTGTATCTCTGTCCATTCCTCGTCAGAAACCGCAAGGTCTACTTCATGGGTTGGCTCCCCGGCCCCGATGATGATGGTATCGCCGTTGCGGGACACCGGCTGGCCTGACAAGTCCGGCTGGGCCGGTTCCGTCAGGGCGGCATAGGTCTCCTCCAACACGGTCTGGTGGAGACTGTTGTGAAAGCCGGTCAGGTCATAATAGAGGCGCATAAAATTGGGGTCCTCAATAGACAGCACCGCCCGTTTGATGGCCTCCTCACCCTCAAGCATGGCGTTTTCCCGGTCCGAGTTCTGTACGGCGTTCCGGTATGCCTGATCTGAAAGCACCTTTTCCCGCACAATGGGCAGATAATGCTCGTAAATCTCCCGGACGGTTGGGGACGGCCCCAGTTCTGGCACTTTGACGATCTCCGGCGCGGACGCAGGCTGAAATACACCATTGTCCAGATACGTCTCAAACAGGGGCCGGAACATCTCGGCCACGCCGCGCCTCGTCCACATGGTCGATCACCAAACGAATGACCGAATCGTTTTCATCCGTGTGACTGTCTAAAGCGTCCCCTGGCCGGTAGGTATGGCCGCCCTTGGTGGTATAGGTCTCCAACGCATCTGTACCAGTGGCCCGCTCCACATCAGCCATGACCTGACGAATAAAGGGGTCGCTGCCCAGTTTTTCCGGGTCCACTACCTTGCCGTCCACAATGCCGCGCTCGGCCAGCCGCTCCCGTATCTCCACCGGGTCAATATTTTCAAAGTTGTCCTGTTCTTGCTCGGTGAAGAACTCGTCCCGCTGAATGAGCTGGGCGATCCGGCGCTGGACCTTGGGCCACGGCACATCGCCCGCAGCGCCGTCCGCCGTGACCGGGAACGCGGGCAGGCTGTCGCCATACTCCTGTTGCAGCCATGCGGCGGTGTCTTTTTCCCGCCCATGCTCCTTCATGTAGCGGACCACGGCCCGCTTGCTCTCCATGTCCCCGTTCCAGTCCCGCAGGGCCGCGTCAATGTCCGCCTGGGTCAGCGCCCCATGGCGGTCCGTGGTAGGGATTTCCGGCTGGTGCGGGACCTCCGGGCTGTCAGGCGTCCTTGCCTCGTCCGCATCGGCTTCGGCCTCATGAGCGGGAATGGCCTGCTCCTTGTCCCGTGCGATCTCCTTTTCCGCCAACAGGCAGACCTCCCCCCAGGTCAGGCGGGTAATAGCGGTAGGGTTGAGATAATTGCCCTCCCACACATGGAACTGGTCCGGGAAACCACGAAAACCGATGGTGGTCCCATCGCTGGCCGGGTACTGATGCAGGACCTCGCCAAACCGCAGGCGCAGATAGCTGACCCGCAGATGTTCCTCCGGGTGGTCGGCAAAGAACTTGGTCAGGGCCTCCCAGGTGGCGCTCCCATCTTCATGGCGCAGAATTTCCGGGAGATACTTTTCGTGGAAGGGCGGCAGGGAGGCAGGCGGCGGGCTGACGGTCTCAGCGGCGGGCTGCGTGATGAGTGCGTCCAAGGTAAGTTGCTCCGGCTGCATGGGAGGCGGATAGGGGGCGCGGGGCACCGGGGGCGGCAGCGGTTCCCCGCGCTGCTGAAAGCCCCGCACGATAGCGTCCCAGCGGCCTTTTTCCACCGGAGTGAAATAGTCCTGAGCGGATGCCAGCTCCTTCAGCCGTGCCGCCGCCCGGCTCCATGGGATGTGTATGGACCCGCCGGGCTGGTAACGCCTGAACTCGATGTCTTTCGTGGTATAGATCACCGTCCCGTGGCTTCCGTCCTGATAGGTTTGGCTGTGGGAGTAAAAGGACCCGTATTCCTGCTTCAAAAAGGCTACGGCGGCCTTTGTGTCCGGCATCCCCAGGAACAGGGCGTAAATCCGCAGCTTGCCGTCCAGATTGCCGGACCCCCGGCGCAGCTCCGCGTCCCACTCCGCGTCGGAGATGGAAAAAGCGGAGGGCGTTTCCACGCTCTCCGCTTCCGCGATAGACTGCCGCTGTTCCTGTTCCGAGGGGAACAGGGTCAGTTGTTGTTCCTGTCCGGTTAGCTGAATACCAGCTCGTTCAGGATGATCTCCTCCGCCTGCGCTTTCAGGGTGTTCATCAGGCCCGCCCACTTCATTGGGTCTGCTGCTTTCAACGCCTCCGTCACGCCCGCCTCCTTCGCCATCTGCGGCATCATCTCGGACAGACGCCGGTGGGCCGTCTCGTCGATCTCCCGCAGGTGCGGGTACAGCTTCCCCTCCAGCACCAGCTTCTGAAACAGGATGGGCCGGTGCTCCTTCAGATGCTGCCTGCGCATCCTCCCGTACTTGCCCAGCGGTGCCGCCTCCGGCTCCTCCGTCAGCTTCAGGTCCGGGATCAGATAGTCCCCGTTCTGTGTGTAAGTCAGCTCGTTCTCCATGGTTCTGGCTCCTTTCCGTGATTTTCTCCCGCTCATAGCGTTTGATGGTGACTTCAATGTGGCGCAGCACCTGTTCGCTGACCTCGCTGACCGCCGTGCCCAGGGCGGAGACGGCGGCGGGGGTATTCCAGTCAAAGACGCTCAGAAAGTCCTCATGCCCGAAATACTGCTCCGGGTCCAGCCCGCAGCGGGCCATCAGCGTATAGGTGATGCTGGTGGAGGCGGCGCTTCGGAACGACGCCCCTACGTTGTAATCATCATATTCCTCCAGAAACGAATCTTCAATGATGCCGAGAATATCCCGTTGGTGGTCCTCCCAATAGTCCTTTGCCAGCCGATCCGCTACAAGCTCCAGCTGATATTCCAAACCGTTCGCGCCGGAAACCTCATAGCGGGCCTCCAAAGCCCGCAGTACCGTGTCCATGTGCTCGTCCTGTAACTGCCAGAGATAGGGGCGGCGTGCATTGTCTCCGCCGCCTGTGTCCGCCACGTCGAACACATAGCGCAGGCTGGGCTTTTCGCCGCTGCTATCCACCAGGGCGATGCCCCTGGACCCGCGCCGGACATACCGGCGCATCCGTTTGTTCCAAAAGTCATACTCCGCGCAGGCCGTGGCCTCCGGGCGCTGGGCATAGATCATAAGCTGCTCATGGTAGGGGTATTTATAGAGGCGGGCGGCGGTGGCGAGAAAAGCCGTCCACTCCTGATAGCTTCCGGTGATCTGCTCGGCGGTCCTGGCCGCCATCTGCTCATAAAACTGTGCTCTGTTTGCCATGCTCAAAACCTCCCTTCGGATGGTAAATAGCACAGGGGACGGCTGTGCGCCGCCCCCTGCCGGTCAGTCCATAAAGTCCGGGATAAGTTCCAACTGCTCATAGTCCGCGTCGCTCAGTTCCCGCAGCTTTTCCAGCGCGCTGTCCGTCAGCTCCCGCAGCTCCGTCTCGTCCGGCTCCAGGTATCCCCGCATCTCCTCCAGGTTGGCAATCAGGCCCTCCCTGGTGCCGGGGTCGTAAATGCTCATCAGTTCCATTTCCTCATAGGTAAAGTGCTTCATGGTTATCGCTCCCTTTCTGTGCTTTTTTCCGCTGTTTTTTCCTCTGCTCCTGTGCTGGTGGTGCAGTTCTAAGCTGTGCCACCACAGATTTTTTCTTTTCCGTCTGCTCCTTATGGACCGCTTGCGCAAGGTCTACAAGGGAAACCTGCTGACCGGCCTTGACCTGGGCCTCCAGCTCGGCCACGCTGGGAGTGTTGTTGAGGATGCCGTCGAGCTGGTTGTCGTTCTGCTCCAGGCTGTCCTCGGCGGCCCGGAGGGGGTTGCGCCCGGAGAAAAAGCCGGGCAGCTCGGAAAAGGCGTACTGGTCTACATAGTGGCAGGATAACACGCCGCCCTGCTTGAGCACCACGATGTCGCTGATGCTCATGCTGGGGCTGTGGTAGTCCGCCGGGTGGTCCTCTTTGAAGCGATGCCAAAGCTGATCGAGCTACTGAAGGGTGTCACCCTGGCCGGTGAGCGGGGCGGTGTAGACCAGATCATAGTTGCCCTTCCGGGGGGACGCGCCCTCCGCCCGAAGGCGCTCCAGAGAGATATCGCGCAGGTCCCTCAGCTCCGGCCCACGGTGAAGCTGATAGAGGGCGAAGCAATCCCCCTGGTGGTCCAGAAAGGCCGCCTCCCGCCTCTGCTGTTCCTCCTCACGGAGACGGTTCTGGATGGCATCGTCAAAATCCGGGCTGGCCTCCCATTCCTCGCGGGGAACGGCAAAGAGGCCGTCGTGGTTATCAAAGTCCGTCTCGTCAAAGACCATCTCCGGGTTCTCGCCGGGGCGGATGAGATAGACGGTGAAATCGCTGCCATACATAAGCTCCGCCGTATCCAGGGAGAGCGGAAGCAGGTCATTCTCCGTATAACCGGCTTCGGTCAGATGTTCCATGCTCATGGAGGGGTCCGGCATGGGGTAGGTGTCCAGCTCCGTATCAAACAGCACCGCGTCCTCGGCGGCAAAGTGCTCGATCAGCTTTTCGCGGCTGGAAACCGCAGGCGGTTCCAGTTGGGCCTCCTGCAACTTTTCCACCAGCTCCAAGGGAACCGCCTCCACCTTCTCCGGCCTCTCTCCCATGGTGTCGAACACTTCCTCCCGCACGGCGGCCAGGGGGTGCTTGATGGGAGAGAGCGCCACGTCCTCCGCGTCGATTACGCCGCCGTCCCGCAGCCGCATGGTCTCCTTGTCGTAGAGGGTGTAGTCGTAGCCCTCGTCCCGAAGCTGGATATGGAGATAAGCGGCGTCGTCCAGCAGATACAGGGCCTCCAGCTCTTTGGAATCCGTCTGGTCCAGTGCCCGCACCTGCCGGGCGGTCATGTCTCCCGCCTCCAACTGATACAGCAGCTCCCGGCATCGGTCTGTTGGACCGACATAAATCACCTCGCGGGGAATGTAACTGTCGCCGTTCCATTCGCCGGCCTGGAGATAGCCCTGGTCCTGATAGGAGGTGGCGTTGGGGTTAGCCTCCAAGCGGAAGGTCAGGCCCTGGTCCCGGATGTCGCTCAATTTCTCCAGCCGATCCAGCATTGCCACAGCGGTGGGCAATCCTGTCTGCTCTCCTACACGGTCCAGCGTATTACGGATGTCGGCAAAATGGCCCGCCCGCAGCTCCTCCATGATCTCCACAATCGCCTGCTCCCTGGGGTCCAGCGAATAGGGGTGTTGCAGCATCCCGGCGGCTTCCAGCTCCGCCATGTAATCGTAGAGGGCGGCGGCAAACTGTTCCGGCGTGTCCAGCCCCTCGAAATTCGCCGAAATTTTCGGCGCATTTTCCTGTTCCAGCTCAATGCCGCGCTCCTTGCAGACCTCGGCGAAGTGGCGGTCAATCTCACCGATGAGCTGATTGGCTGTCTTATTGATGGTCGCCAGACAGGCGCGCAGCTCGGACAGTTCCTTGTCCTTGCTCCAGGACGCAAGGTAGCCGAAGCTGTTGGCCCCGGTCTCAACGCCGCAATACTGGCAGACCACATAGGACACGCTCTCCGCCTCCAGCTCCTGGGCGGTCCGCACCGCCTTGTCCTCACGCACACCCCTCTGATTATGGAGGATGGAGTGGGTGATCTCATGGACAGCGGCGCATACCGTCTGGACCTCGCTCATACCCGCCCGGATGGAAATGCTCTGCTCGTCCAGACTGAAATAGCCGTCCAGGTTCTCCGCCATGGGCTTGATCTCCATAGGCACCGGCGCGGTCCGGCGCAGGGCCTCCATAAACGCCTCGTACTGCTCTACATCGCCGGTCAGGTCCTGGGCCAGCTGTGGGAGGGGCTTGCCGTTGGTCTGAGACACGTCGAACACCGGCACTGGGCGGAACCGTGGCACCTGCACCTCCCGTTTCTCTGTGATAACCTGACCGTCCTCGTCCAGCACCGGCGCTTTGGTGTCCGGGTCCAGCTTCTGCCGCTCCACCGTTTTGACGATGGGAATAGGAGCCATGATATAAATGGCCTTTTCCCCCTTGTTGATGAACCGCTCAAACTGTTCCTTCCACCGCTTGGCGCTGGCTCCACGGGTGGCGTTGGGCCGCTGCATGTAGATGAGAAGGACGTTGCGGGCGGAATAGGTGTGAAACCGGGACATGACGGCGAGGTAATCCCGAAACCGCTCGCTTTCAAACACGTCCCGGATGCCCTGCTCCAGCCGCTGGTTCAGGTCCTTCATACGTTCCTCGCGGCTGGGATAGCTTTTCTTTGCCATAAGGCGCTCCTTTCTGCACATAAAAAATGCCCCCGCACATGACGGGAAACACCGTCCCGTGCGGGGGTGGTTTGGA
>OOCP01003404.1_pt1 | contig 11685 bp, 9 predicted proteins | sample 1671511 | NCBI WGS metagenome assembly OOCP01 (sample SAMN06348164, study PRJEB24527) | human gut metagenome | biome: human gut; feature: ankylosing spondylitis patient; material: feces | host: Homo sapiens | place: China | collected 2015-10 | reverse complement strand
TCTGTCCGTCTCTGACACCCTGTCTTTCATTATATACAAAAATCATATATAAGGCAAAGATTTATTTTTCATCGTGGAACATTTCGATAACACTGTTCAGCCGTACAATATTCTCACGGTTATTGTCCACAAGTGTTTCATTTCCCTGGACAATTCCGGAAACCTCAAGTGTTTTCTGTGCAATATCCGTCACACCATCAGCCGCCTCGGAAACCGTTCTGCTGACACCCTGCATGGCATCTGCAATCTCAACAATAGAACTTAACAGTGTATTGATCTGTCCGCTGATGGCAGACATATCATCATCAAATACGGTTGCATCTTTCGTATACTGGTCTGCAACCCCCATAAAGTCCTCATAATCTTTTAGTACTGTCTGCTCTAAGAAATCCGTACTTTCCTTTAAGCATCCTGTCATATTTGCCACAGCCTGGTTTACCTCGGCAATGATTTCATTGATACTGCCGACCGTCGTGGATGTCTGGGCTGCCAGCGTACCGATCTCTCCGGCAACGACTGCGAATCCCTTTCCTGCCTCTCCGGCTCTTGCCGCCTCGATTGAGGCATTTAATGCCAGCAGATTCGTCTGACTTGAAATTTCAAGGATTGCCTGTGTAAACTGGTTGATCTTTTCTACTGCTTTTGCCTGCTCCATGGCAGCTTCTGTTTTCTGCTGTACATTTTCGTACATCTGAACCGTTTTTTCGCTTGCAGCCTGCGTCTTTAACTTAAGCTGACCTGCGCGTTCCTTTACCTCAACAGAGGACTCCCGTCCCTCCTTTGAATACCGCTCAATATCCGTTGCACGCTCTTTGATATCACTGACCGTGGTGTTGACCGTCTCCATCGTCGCCGCTGTCTCTTCCATAGCAGCCGCAAGCTCCTGCGTCGTGTCTGTGTTGACGCTGCTCATTTCACGCACACGCTTCGTCGTGTCAGAAAGCTGTTCTGTCGTATTTTTCAGATCTGTGTATACATGACGGATATTTGCTACCATTTGACGCAGATTCTTGCGCATGTTGTGAAGTGATATCGCCATTCTTCCGGTTTCATCTTTTCTTTTATAAAGGTGCTGGTTTGCCGAATTGCTCGCAAACTCAAATTCAGCCGTCTGTTTTACGATACCGTCGATCTGGGTGATCGGCTTTGTGATTGTAAATCCGAGTACTGTACCGATAATTATGGTAAGTATCATTGCAAAAGCAGCTCCTCCGAATATCTGTTTTGCAAGCTGTCTGGATTTTTCCTGCAGTTCAGTTTTTGGTGCCGTAAGGACAAATTTCATGCCATTTTCCAATGTCTTATAATACATGACCTTATCTTTTCCCTGATAAGTATAGGAAACGGCAGTCTCCTCCGTCTGCTCATTTCCAAGCGCATCCACTACTGACTGCAGTCCGCTGTCTGCATCCGCAAGATTACTTCCAATCTCAAGATCTTTGTGATACATGACCTTACCAGATTCATTGACAAGGAAACCATAACCACTGTCAAATATACTTAAAGAATCGATCGTATCCGTAAATTCGCTGAAATCAATATCCATTCCGATGATACCAATAGACTCGCCGTCCACCTCGATTGGAATAACGTATGAGATCATATATACACCAATGTTGGAATTTAAGTATGGTTCCATCCAGGTTTCTTTTCCATTCTGTACCGGAATATAATACCATCCGACATGCTCCACATCACTCGGATCATACATGGAAAAGTCCGTTGGCGTCACACTCTCAAACTCACTGTCACTGTTATCTCTTGTTAGAAAAAGTCCGCTTGTTGGTTCCGTAAATTCAGGATTATAACGGATATACGCCGTGAGTGCTCCCTTTGTGTTCTGTGCAGACTGCATCAGGATAGGAAGCATCTGCTTTGTATAAGTATCCACATAGTCCTTACTCGTCCGGAAGGATGCTGCATGTTCCAGTTTGGCAACTGCAATGCTGTATACCATTTCCACTGACTGTGAAACATTCTGCATCATGGTATCAAGTTCATCGCTCTGACTCACACACTTAAGCTGCATTTCCTGCTGTGAATCTTCATAAGAAGTGCTGACTGAGTTTACAATACTGATCGCTCCGCAGATAAATGTAGATACCAGCGAACATAGTATTACAGTTACAATAATTTTTGTTTTTATTGATTTCATACCAATTTCCCCCTCTGTCCAGATTCCTCCTGTTGTTTCAATTTTACCATATTCGACTTTATTTTCAATAAAATATATACTGTTTCGTTATGTTTTCGTAGATTTTAAAAATTATATGCTATTTTTTTATTCCTTTTATCGAACATATTTTCGTTTTTCTATTGCATGTGTTTTGATTTTGTGTTATATTGATTTTATCGAACACTCGTTCTGTTTTTAGTAATATGCGACCGATAATCCAACCCCGTTTATATGTAACTATGAAGAATATGAAAAGACCATGAGAAATGGAGATCAACATGAACATCCAGCAAAATATGTCCCTAATGGAAAAACTTTCTATACTTACCGCCGCTGCAAAATACGATGTTGCCTGTACTTCCAGCGGTGTGGACCGCCGTGGCAATGGCACCGGCATGGGGAACTCCCTCGCCTGTGGGATCTGTCACTCGTTCTCTGCGGACGGGCGCTGTATTTCTCTGCTCAAGATCCTCTTTACCAATGAATGTATTTTTAACTGCGCCTACTGCCAGAACAACTGTAACTCCGATGTAAAACGGGCTTCCTTTACCCCGGATGAAGTCTGTGAGCTGACGATAGAATTTTACCGGCGCAACTATATTGAGGGACTTTTCCTAAGTTCCGGCATCATGATCAGTCCCAATTACACGATGGATCTGATCTATCAGACCCTCTACCGGCTACGCAATGTCTACCATTTCAACGGCTATATCCATGTCAAAGCGATTCCCGGCGCAGATCCTGTCCTTGTGGAAAAAGCCGGTTTTCTTGCCGACCGTATGAGTGTCAATTTAGAACTTCCGACCGCCGACAGCTTAAAGAAACTGGCTCCCTATAAGTCCAGAACTACTATTTTAAAACCAATGCGCCAGATCCAGAACCGCATTACGGAAAATAAGGATGAACTTGCCATTTACCGCAAAGCACCGCGTTTTGTCCCCGCCGGTCAGAGCACACAGATGATCATTGGTGCCACTCCGGAACACGATTATGAAATCATGCGCGTTGCTGAGACACTTTATCAGAAGTTTGACTTAAAGAGAGTTTTTTACTCGGCTTTTGTCAATGTAAACCACGACTCAAACCTGCCGGTTCTGCCGGGTGGTCCGCCTCTTTTACGTGAGCACCGCCTCTATCAGGCAGACTGGCTGCTGCGCTATTATGATTTTAAAGTAGATGAATTACTGACCAAAGACCGCCCGGATTTCAATATCTATCTGGATCCAAAATGTGACTGGGCACTCCGTCACCTGGAGTATTTTCCGGTTGAGATCAACCGCGCCGATTATCACACCCTTTTGCGGGTTCCCGGCATCGGTGCAAAATCTGCCTCCCGCATCGTAAAGGCAAGACGTATGAATAAACTCGATTTTTCCGATCTGAAAAAGATCGGTGTCGTACTAAAACGTGCCCTGTACTTTATCACCTGTTCCGGTCGCATGATGTATCCCACAAAATTAGACGAGGATTATATCTGCCGCAGCCTGATTGCCGACCGTACCCAGATTCCACGCGAAATACGTGAGGCAGGATATCAGCAGCTCAGTTTGTTTTCCTGATGATGCTGAATGGAGATTAGTGTGAAAAATAAGATTTTTCACATGCAGGATTTGTGCTTACGCACAAACTTGAGATGCAAATGAAAACGTTGTTTTCATTGAAAAACAGCGCAAGAATGGGGATTAATATGTACACATTTATCTGCGAAGATTCTCCCAACGGAATTTTTTCCGGCATTTATGATGCGTGGGATTTTAAAGTAAATCAAAATAAAAAATATCCAGCCGGCAGCACAGCGACTGACACTTCTTCCCGCATGTACCCGCATGCCTGCTCGCACGAAGATATCCACCTTGTCTGCCATGAGCCGGACAATTATCAACTGTTTTATGAGTATATCCATGTGGAAACTTCCACAGAAAAATCAGATAAAGTCGCCCGTACCATCCAGTGCAGGCTTGGCAGTGAATTTTACGATGCCATTTTAAATGCGATCCTCTCCATTGTTCCCGCGAAAAAGAATGACTTAGACAAAGCCGACGCTATTTACCACACTCTTGTACTTGGTCTGAATACAGCCGCCGGAGCACGCGCCATCCATGATCTCTCCAATCCTTATGTCCACCGCCTGTTTACATTGTCGCGCGCTACCGCAAACGAAGCGCATCACCTGCTCGGCTTTCTTCGTTTTTCGGAACTGGAAAATGGTGTTTTATTCTCCACGATCCATCCAAAAAATAATGCCCTGCCGATATTAGCAGAGCACTTCACCGATCGTCTCCCACAGGAGAATTTTTTGATATATGATGAGAACCGGCAGCTTGCCGCAGTCCATGCCGCCGGCAAGAACTTCATGCTGGTGGATGCCTCCGGCATAGATCAGGACCTTTTAAAACGTACCTCCGAAAAAGAGTCTGCGTATCAGAAACTGTGGCTGGCCTTTTTTGACCAGATTGCGATCCAGGCACGGATCAATCCAAAACTTCAGGCACAGAACATTCCGAAGCGCTTCTGGAGTGATACACCGGAACTTGCAAAAAAATAAAGCCCTGTTCCAATTGAACAGATCATCTCTTTACTATCTTATATATATTATAACCAAACTATTCTTTTTTGTAAATAATATCCTTATTACGAAACAGCCTTTCCGCATTTGCCCTCGTCGCCTGTTCTACTTCCTCCGGCGTGATCCCTCTTAATTCTGCGATCTTTTTAATCACAAACGGGATGTATGAAGAATCGTTTCGCTCCCCGCGGTGCGGCTCCGGCGCCATATACGGACAGTCCGTCTCAAGAAGGATCCGATCAAGCGGGATCTCCTGTACGGTCTCCTTTAACTTTTTCGCATTTTTAAAAGTCACAACACCGCCGACACCGATATAATATCCCATTTTTATAAATTCCTGTGCCATCTCTTTCGAATAAGAATAACAGTGGATCACTCCCGGTATCTCCTCCGCATGTACTGATTTCATCACTTCCATAGTATCCGCTGCCGCATCTCTGGAATGGATGATGACAGGAAGTGACGCTTCTCTTGCCATTTTCATCTGTTCCGCAAACCAGTATCTCTGCTGTTTTTGTACTTCCGGTTCTTTATCCCAGTAATAATCCAGCCCGATCTCTCCGACTGCAGCTACTTTTTCTTTTTTGGTCTGCTCTTTCAGCCATGCAAATGTTTCCTCATTCAGGCCACTGATATCGCTCGGATGTACACCGACTGCTGCATAGACAAACGGATACTTCTCCGACAGCGCAAGCGTTGTTTTGGTAGATTCGATTGAGGCACCGACATTGATAATCGCTCCTACACCACGCCCTGGCATAGATGTGATCAGCGCATCCCTGTCCTCCTCAAACCGTTCATCATCATAGTGTGCATGTGTTTCAAATATCATAATTATATTTCTCCTTTATTTACCTGCATGAGTACCGGGATTTTTCCAATGATCTCACCGCCAGGTACACTCTGTCCACCATATACAGCCTCGATTACCGGTGCAATCCCTTCAACTGAAATCCTGCTTTAAATATATACCCTTTTACGCCAAGTTCCAATACTTTTACAATATATTTTAGATCTGTCTTTTTAATTTAACCGGAAAGTTTCAATGGCATTTTCTAACTGTTTCATGCTGTCCATCATCTTTACGACTTCGGATTTTAAAGCCTCTGAATCCTCCATCTGCTGTCCAAGGAAGCGATTTACTTCCTCCGTGGATCTTACGGTATGTTCAGAAGAATCCCCGATTGCACGTATTTTATCTAACACTGCATGTCTTCTACCGTTCATCTCATCCACTTTTCCCGATATCTCATCCAGTTCCTGTATCATACTCTCCATGACGCTGCTCATGTTTCCAAATGCCTCCATGGTATATCCGGCACTCTCTACCATTTCATTGACTTTGCCGCTTGTCTCCATGACACATTCCCCGGACTGCAGAACTTCATTTTTCATTTCCGCTACGGTCATGATCAGGGATCTCATTCTTGTAATGGTATGAAATAATGCCTCGGAAAGTTTTCCAAACTCTCCACCTTTTTCCGTTTCTCTTTTTCCTGTACCGTAAGATCTCCGTTTGCCACACGATCAAGTCTTCCGATACTTTTTCTGATATTGCGCGTAATGCCTGCCGTGATCACGGTTGCAATAAGCATGGCTGCAATGCATGCCGCAACGATCATAGCGATCGTGATATTCCGGATATCTTTCGTTCCTGCGGTAATGTACTCAATCGGCACCATCACAACAATTTTTCCACCTGTCACGGAACTCTCTGCACTCATATAATAATAACGTCTGCCATCCACTTTTACATAACTGCTGCTTTCTGCTGTATCTATCAGACCACTGTCAACCGGATTATTTACGCTGATCATCCTGCCATCTGCAGTCACATCTATGGCTGTAAGCGCTGATTTTTCATAGTTCTGGGTAAGTCCCTCATAAGATTTCTGATACGAAACAACACCTATTACGATAATAAAAATAATGGGTACTAAAAATCCCGTTATTAACTGCAGTCGGATCGAGCTGTGCGGTACAACGATTTTTATCTGATGCAGTTTTATTTTTTTCGACATAAAAAAACCTCCCATCTTTTTATCTTTATCATAAAAGGACGAAAGGTTTTATAAAATGTCTTATTTTTTAATTGAGTATCGTTTTTTTATTAAATGGAAATATTAATATTCTCTACCGGACTCTGTCCTGCTGCAGGTGCAGTTTGCGCCGAAGCACCTGTATAAGCAGCGGATGTGCCCTGCGACAATGTATCGGTATCACCGCTCATTGTCTGATCTGTCTCTAGCTCTGCATCCTGCTGCGCCTGCATCTTAATCTGTGCCTCCGTCAGCTGTAAATTTGTGGATTCGGCAGACAGACTCACGATCACACCGGAATCCGGCGATATATCAGACGTATTGCGGTTTCCCATCTGGTCTTTGATGTATTTCATATCCGCTTCACTGATCTTGCTTTGCTCCTGACGTCTGTGACTGTTGCGCTTCTGCCGTATCTCGATCCTTTTTGCCTTTTCTTTCTGTACGTTCTGGATCTCTTCGATTGCAATTTTTTCCTTTAACTCGCGTTCTTTATTTGCTGCACGGCGCTTGATCTCACCTTTCTTCTGCGTCACCTCAGACTTGTTTTCGCTTTTATATTTTCTATTTTCTATCTCTTCCTGTTTCAAATGACGCACTTTAAGCTGCGCACACTCTACCATCCGTCTTGCATGTGCAACTGCTGCAGATATTTCCTTGCTGTCGTATTCTCCCGTTGCGGCATACCGCTGCAAAGTGGCAAGCCTGCTTTTTGCCTTCGTCAGCGCATTTGCTGCCCCCTGCGGTTTCTTTGCACGCAAAAGCTGATTGGAAACTTCCTTATAGTTATAATTCAGTTTTTTCTTTGTGCCGCTGCTTTTGCTCTTTCCACAGACGTACTCAATACGCGCACACGAATCCTTATTTGCATTTTTAATAGTCAATGTTCCAGCCATTGCCACTGCCACCGTGGTGCTCCCGGCACTGTTCACCGAAACTCCCATAACTCATATTCCTCCCTGACGTCATGACAGGGATCACATAATATTTTTTACCCGCTTTGCGCGTGCCTGTCATGAAAAATGAATCCATTCATATATCTTTAACATCGGCAAAACTGCACAAAATAATTACCTTCAATTTACATGATATGACACATCCAGAGCGTTTCCGCAATGTTAACCATACAAAACAATCCCAATATTACTGCAGACATATTTAAGACCAGTACCGGCACTTCTTTTCTGATCTGCCCGCGCATCTGTCTGATACAGAAAAGACAGACCGCCATCAGAATAAAATACAGGTAAATATACGGCCGGTCCGCCGATGCATAGATCGTCGGCGAAAAACCCATGACAATACCGGATGCAAGCCCGACACCAAGTATGGCAATCGTATAGAAATACGTTTCCAGCTTTTCTCTCATCAGGCAAAACAGTGCATAGGACATTCCTGCCACCGTCACGATCAAAAATATCACCGGGAACCAGTTCGCAGGATCTTTAAAATTCCATTCCGCTGTCTGCTTTGGTATGATAAATATTTTTTCATACCACGGATGCCCGGTGCGGATCAGTGCATATCCAAGGATACAAAATACCGGAACAGATGACAGCAGCGTTTTTATCAAATTTTTTGTTTTCAGTCCGACCAATACGGCAAGCACGGCCGAGACGATCAGGAAAATACTGTTGACCTGCGCAACAAAAATGCGTTCTATATTTGCAGCCCCCATATATATTTTTTCCAAAACGGAAAAGTATGCAAATTCCGGCATACGTCCTTCCACTTCCTGCATACTGCGAATGCCGTTTCCCGGGCAGCGCAGAATCGTAAAAAGCGAGATCACATCAATGACTGCATATCCGTAGATCCACAGACTTCCAGACTTCTTTCTGCGCCAGCTATAAACCATGGCAAGAAACAGCAGCACCAGCAAAATTGCAGCAACCTGCTCCTGACTGCTGCAAAAAATGCAGGAAACCACACCGCCTGCACCTTCATACCAGTGTACATGTCCTTTCTGTGCCAGTTTCTGTAAAAGCAGGGCAATGTATAATAACCCAAGAAGCGGCCACAGATAATTGACCGTTGTCGCGATCCAGCCTGCTGACACCATATCAGAAAATGGATAAAGCAGCATAAATGTACAGACAAGCCATTTACCTGCCGTTTTATTTATGTTACATTCCATATCCAGATATTTTTCCGGATTCAAGAATAATAAGCGGTATAATAATACAGGAATCAATGTAAAAACAATAATATCCAGTATCTTCCACAGCCATGGAACCTGTACCAACGGGATAAGTACAAATTCGATTGCCATTCTTGAAGACCATGTCGCATAGCGGTGTGCTAAGATTTCCCAGATACTTCTTCCATCCATCAGAGTCTGAAAATAGACAACATCATCCCCCGCAGAAATTTTAATGACCAGATGCCAGATGAGCGCCGTCACAAACACCACCACAAATGGAATATTTTGCCTGAATACCTTTTGTATTTTTTCTTTCACTCTTTTGTTCCCCGATGTACTAGCAGATCTCAGCTCCGCTCGGCATTGCTTTTTCCGGTGTCATCAGTGCAAGATTACCCTCTGCATCTTCTGCACATAAGAGCATTCCCTCAGATAAAACTCCGGCAAGTTTTGCAGGTTTTAAGTTCACAAGTACCATTACTTTTTTGCCGACCATCTCTTCCGGTGTATAGTATTTGCGGATACCGGAAACGATCTGTTTTACCTGACTTCCGATTTTTACCTGGGAACATAATAATTTCTTTGACTTCGGCACTGCTTCACAGGAAATGATCTCTCCGACCTGGAACTGCATTTTCATAAAATCATCATATTCGATCTCCGGTTTTGCCTCGATATCGATTGCTTCGCCTGATTCCTCTGTAGTCTCCGGCAGCCCGCCAAGCGCCTTCTGCTCTGCCTCAAACTCTGCTTTCTGTGCTTCACGGATCGCATCGATCTTTGGCATGATCTCTTTTGCATCCAGACGTGCAAAAAGGATCTCCGGTTTGTCTGTCACTTTATTTCCATTCTCATAAAGTCCGAATTTGTCCAGATCATCATATTCACGCATACCTGCATTCAGCTGCGCTAAGATACGGTCTGCTGTCTCCGGTAAGAAGCTCTTTAACAGACATGCTCCGATCGTGATGGACTCTACCAGATTATAAAGTACTTCTGCCAGCCGGTCTTTTGCTGCCTCGTCCTTTGCAAGTACCCACGGTGCAGTCTCATCAATGTATTTGTTGCAGCGGCGGAATAAGTTAAATACCTCTGTGATTGCATCTGCAACACGCAGATTTTTCATCTTCTCTGCAACTTTATCTCTCGCAGATGTCACAACTGCCTTTAAGTCTGCATCAACTTCCTCTGTCACACCTGTGCTCTTTACCACACCGTCAAAATATTTATTGCTCATGGAAATGGTACGGTTTACAAGGTTTCCAAGGATATTAGCAAGGTCAGAGTTGTAACGCTCGATGACAAGATCCCAGGTAATGATTCCGTCATTTTCAAACGGCATCTCGTGTAATACAAAGTAACGTGTTGCATCCACGCCAAATAAATCAGCCATATCATCTGCGTAGATCACGTTTCCTTTAGACTTGCTCATCTTCTCGCCGCCCTGTAAAAGCCACGGATGACCAAACACCTGTTTTGGCAGCGGCAGATCCAGTGCCATCAAAAAGATCGGCCAGTAGATCGTATGGAAACGGATGATGTCTTTTCCGATCAGATGTAAGTCTGCAGGCCAGTTCTTGTTGAACAGATCACTGGAATTGCCGTCTGCATCGTATCCAATCTTGGTGATATAGTTGGTCAGAGCGTCCAGCCACACATAAACGACATGTTTTGGATCGAAATCTACCGGAATGCCCCAGGAAAATGATGTTCTGGAGACGCACAGATCCTGTAATCCCGGAAGTAAGAAGTTGTTCATCATCTCATTTTTTCTGGAAACCGGCTGGATAAATTCCGGATGCTCATTGATGTAGTTGATGAGTTTGTCAGCATATTTGCTCATTTTAAAGAAATATGCCTCCTCTTTTGCCGGCTGGACCTCACGTCCGCAGTCCGGGCATTTCCCATCCACAAGCTGTGACTCTGTCCAGAAAGATTCACACGGAGTACAGTAAAGTCCCTCGTAGGAACCTTTGTAGATGTCACCTTTATCGTATAATTTTTTGAAGATCTTTTTTACCTGTTTCTCATGGTCTTCATCGGTTGTACGGACAAAATTATCATAGGAAGTGTTCATCAGATCCCAGATGCGTTTTACCTCTCCGGCTACATTGTCCACATACTCTTTCGGAGTGATCCCGGCCTTCTCGGCCTTCTCCTGGATCTTCTGACCATGTTCGTCCGTTCCGGTCTGGAAGTAAACATCATAACCTTCCTGACGGCGGAATCTTGCGATCGCATCTGCAAGTACGATCTCGTAGGTATTTCCAATGTGCGGCTTGCCGGATGTGTAGGCAATCGCTGTTGTCATATAAAATTTTCCTTTGCTGCTCATGTGTATTTCCTTCTTTCTTAATGATTTGCTTGTTGATACTGTGGGTTATTTCATCTTATAAATAAAAAAAATCCCGTCCTCTAAAAAGAAGACGAGATGTTATCCCGTGGTACCACTCCCATTTACCGGCACAAAATGCCAGCCTCATTCCGATATCTCACGGACTGCCCGGATACATACTGTACCGATGCTCATCTGCTGTAATATCTCCCGCTGTAACAGGCGGACCTGTCGGGACTTATCTGTTATTTTCTAAAACAGTTCAGTCCTGCCACTCCAAAGCCATCTTCCATCTATGTCCGCCCGTTTCCTCTCAGCCTTATTCCGGTTTGGTATTTCAGTTTCTGTGACACAGAGATCGGAAGAGCGTCGTGTAGGGAAAGAGTGTAGATCTCGGTGGTCGCCGTATCATTAAAAAAAAAAAAA
>OOCP01003403.1_pt1 | contig 11691 bp, 9 predicted proteins | sample 1671511 | NCBI WGS metagenome assembly OOCP01 (sample SAMN06348164, study PRJEB24527) | human gut metagenome | biome: human gut; feature: ankylosing spondylitis patient; material: feces | host: Homo sapiens | place: China | collected 2015-10 | reverse complement strand
CTGAAGAAATCCGCGCCAAGACCGTAAAGGGGCTTCCGGTCGAGAAAGTCCTCATCGAAGAAAAACTGGACATCAAGAAAGAGTATTACTGTTCATTCGTCATCAACAACGCCCGCGAAGCCCGCTGCCCCATGCTGATGTTCAGCACGGAAGGCGGCATGGACATCGAAAGCGTTGACGAAAGCTTGCTGTTCAGGCTGAACATCGATCCGCAGTATGGCCTCCAGTCCTACGACGCCATCGATGTCTGCACCCAGGCCGGGATTGCTCCGGCAGACCTCTCCAAGTTCGCCTCTTTCCTCACCAAACTGTCCAAGCTCTACAAGAAGTACGACTGCCAGACGCTTGAAATCAATCCCTTCGTGATGACCGGGGACGGCAGCCTCTATTGTGCCGACTGCAAGATGGAGATCGACAACAGCGCCGTGTTCCGTCACCCCGATTTCGGGATCAAGATCGCCCGCGACCTGCCCGGCCAGCCCACGGATCTGGACGTCATCGGCTGGGGCATCGAAGAAACCGACGCCCGCGGCACCGGCTTCCTCATGAACATGGGCTACGATGAAGTGAGCCCCGGCTACGTGGGCTACCATCCCATCGGCGGCGGCTCCGCCATGATGGGCCTCGACGCGTTGAACGCCGTGGGCCTCAAGGCCGCCAACTACGCCGACACCAGCGGCAACCCCGTTGCTGCCAAGATTTACCGCGTCGCCAAGGCGACCCTCTCCCAGCCCAACATTGAAGGGTATCTGCTCGGCGGCTTCATGATGGCGAATCAGGAGCAGTGGCACCACGCCCACGCGCTGGTCAAGGTGCTGCGCGAGATGCTGCCCAAGAAGCCCGGCTTCCCCTGCGTGCTGCTGCTGTGCGGCAACCGTGAAGACGAATCCCTCGAGATACTGCGTACCGGCCTCGCCGACATGATGACCCCGGACGGCATCGGCAGGCGCATCGAGATCTACGGGCGGGAACACGTCACGGACACGAAGTTCATCGGCGAACGGCTGCTTGCTCTGTGCAAGGAATACAGCGCTGAGAAAACGTCTCAGAAGGCAGGGTAGATCCTTGGAAATCAAAGAAAAATCCTCGACTGTCTCGATTGATGTCAGCAAGTGCCTCTCCTGCGAGACCAAGGCGTGCGTCGCCGCCTGTAAAAAATATGCGCGGGGCATCCTTGAATTGAAGGACGGCGTGCCCTCGGTCGAGCATCTGACGGCGGAAGAAGTGCTCCGTCTCGGCACGGAATGCCTTGCCTGTGAATTCGCCTGTACCTTCCACGGCAACAAGGCCATCATCATCGATGTCCCTGTCGCCGGGCTGCCGGAATATCTGGCCAAGCGCGGATTGGCCTGACGCCTCGCGTCGGGTCGGGCAACCATCTTTGACCAAAAGGATTGGGGTATGGGCATACTGATCAACAAGAATACGAAAGTGGTCGTTCAGGGCATCACGGGCCGTGAAGGGTCCGTGCGCACGAAATACATGAAAAGCTACGGAACCCATGTCGTCGGCGGCACCAGCCCCGGCAAGAAGGGCTCCGACGTTCACGGCGTCCCGGTCTACAATACGGTGAAGGAAATCGCCCGCGAACACGGCGAGATCGACTTCAGCGTCATCTTCGTGCCCGGGCATGTGCTCAAGACCGCGGTCATGGAGGCGGCGGATGCGGGCGTCAAGAACGTGATCCCCTGCGTGGAAGGCACCCCCATCCACGACATCATGGAGATGATCGCCTACTGCAAGGCCAAGGGGACCCGCCTGCTCGGGCCCGGCTCCATCGGGATCATCACGCCGGGAGAAGCCGTGGTCGGCTGGCTCGGCGGCAATGTGGAATGGGCCAATACCTTCTTCAAAAGAGGGTCCATCGGCGTGTTCTCGCGCAGCGGCGGCCAGTCGGGAACCATCCCGTGGGTGCTCCGCGAAGGCGGCTTCGGCGTGAGCACGGTCATCCATCCCGCGTCTCTATGACGTCTCGGAAGGTTCGGTCAAAGTCGGCGGACGCGATGTGAGAGAATATGATCTCCAGGCGCTCCGTGACGCGGTGGCCGTCGTTCTCCAGAAGAACGTCCTGTTCTCGGGAACGATCAAAGATAACCTCCGCTGGGGCAAGGAGGACGCCACGGAAGAGGAGTGCGCCGAGGTCATCGCCTCCGGAAAGTTCACCAAGCCTTTCGTGGTGTACGTTTCCGGCGCATGGGCCCCCGAAGGCCAGCGCTTCTCCCATGCATCCAATATCGTGGAGCGCGGTCGCGGTTCGGCCAAGAGCAAAATGGACGCGATCACGAAAGCCGGGGGGTACGTCGCCATGACGCCTACCGACATCCCGGTCATCCTGCACGAGAAATTGAAGAAATAGCTTCGGTCCGATTGGTATCTTTTCAACCAACTTTTTTCCTCAAAGGAGAATTCCCATGGCCGTTATGCGTTCCATCATGTATGTTCCCGGCAATAACCCCAAGATGGTTGAAAAAGCTCCCAGCATCCCCGCCGACATCATTACCCTCGACCTCGAAGACTCCGTGCCCCCGTCCGAAAAGGAAGCGGCCCGCAAGCTCGTTGCCGAAAAGCTTAAATACGCCGGTTCCGGCGGCGCTCAGGTGTACGTCCGCATCAACAACTGGGAAACCGAAATGACCAACGACGACCTCGAAGCCGTCGTGTGGGAAGGCCTTGACGGCGTGACCCTCGCCAAGACCGGCCATCCGGATGACGTCAAGCGTCTTGACTGGAAGCTCGAAGAACTGGAACGCCGCCGCGGTATCCCGGTCGGGACCGTGAAGATCTCCATGCTGCTCGAAACCGCCAAGGGCATCATGAACGCCTACGAATGCTGCATGGCCAGTTCCCGCAACGTGAACGCCATCTTCGGCGCCGTGGACTACTGCCGCGACATGCGCGTGAAGCTGACCTCCGAAGCCGTCGAACAGATGTGGGGCCGCGCCAAGATGGCCATCGCCGCCCGCGCCGCCGGCATCGTCGCCATCGACGCCCCCTTCGTGGCCTACCAGGACATCCCGGCTTTCGAACGCAACGTGATGGAAGGCAAGCAGATGGGCTATGAAGGCCGCATGATCATCCATCCCAGCCAGGTGGAACCCTCCAACCGCCTCTACGCTCCCGATCCCGCCGACGTGGAATGGGCCAACGGCGTTGTGAAGGTGTTTGAGGAAGAGGGGCTCGCCAAGGGCAAGGCCGCCGTTTCCTACCTCGGCAAGATGGTCGATACCCCGGTGTATCTCAACGCGAAGGACATTTTGGCCGCTCAGGCCGAAATCGACGCCAAGGTAAAGAAATAGGTTGTTACGCGGGGCATGTCCGTCGGACATGCCCCGCCCCTTGACGGTTTGAAAGGACGTTTTGGGCGTTGCGGCGCGACAAGCGGGTTTGCCCGTTCCGGTACCTTCGCGTGCAGGGATGGGCCGCCTCCGGAAGCAGGTGTTTTTCCGGGGAGGCGGGGGCCTCCTTCGGGACTGCGCCGGATTCCCGGAACGTCTCTTCATACCGTCAAGGCCGGTTCACAGCGACAGTCCGTTTCCTCTGTTCATGACTCCCTGATACGTTCGCGCTTTCCGGCAGGATCGGAAAGGGCGGCGGAATTGCTCCCTTATTTTTCAAGATCTCGGATCATGCCCTGTACGGGAGATCCGCTCTCCGAACACAAAGGTGTAACGCCGTAGGGGACGGTGCTCTGTTGTCGTACCCTTTTTTCGGCGCTCCGCCGTTACCCTAATGAAGAGGCTCCCCATGTCACGTATCAAAAATCTCCGTGAAGAAGCTCTGGCCCTGCATAAGGACAACGTCGGCAAGATCGACATCCGGATCAAGGTTCCCGCGCGCGACAACGATGACCTGACGCTTGCCTATTCGCCCGGTGTGGCCGAGCCGTGCAAGGAAATCAACAAAGATCCCGCCATGCTCGACGTCTACACCAACCATTCGAATTTCGTGTGCGTGGTGTCCAACGGGACCGCCGTGCTTGGGCTCGGCGACATCGGCGCGGGTGCCGCCATGCCGGTCATGGAAGGCAAATCTTTGCTGTTCAAACGGTTTGGCGACGTGGATGCCTTCCCGCTGTGCGTGGACACCAAGGATACCGCCAAGATTGTCGAGCTGGTGGAGCTTGTGGCCCCCACGTTCGGCGGCGTGAACCTTGAGGACATCAAGGCCCCCGAGTGCTTCGAGATCGAGGACAGCCTGAAGGCGCGCGGCGTCTTTAAAGGCCCTATCTTTCATGACGACCAGCACGGGACCGCCGTGGTGACGCTTGCGGGCCTCCTCAATGCCCTCAAGATTGTGGGCAAGAACATCGAGGACATCAAAGTCGTGACCAGCGGCGCGGGCGCTGCCGGAACGGCGATCATCAAGCTGCTCATGGCCGTCGGGCTCAAGAACGTCATCATGTGCGACTCCAAGGGCCCCATTTGGGAAGGCCGCCCCGAGGGCATGAACAAGTATAAGGACGCCATCGCCAAGGCGACCAATCCCGACAAGGTGAAGGGCACGCTTGCCGACGCCATCAAGGGGGCGGACGTGTTCATCGGCGTTTCCGTGCCGGATTCTCTGAATGAGGACATGATCCGCAGCATGGCGAAAGACCCCATCATCTTCGCGCAGGCCAACCCCATTCCGGAAATCTGGCCCATTGAGCGCGCGACGCAGGCCGGAGCGAAGGTTGTGGCCACGGGCCGTTCCGACATCAAGAATCAGATCAACAACGTGCTGGCCTTCCCCGGCATTTTCCGCGGCGCCATTGACGTGCGCGCCACCGATATCAATGACGCCATGAAGATCGCCGCCGCCCACGCCATCGCGGATCTGGTTACGCCCGAAAAGCTCAGCCCGGACTACATCATCCCGCCCGCGACGGATCCCGACGTCGCGCCCGCCGTTGCCGCTGCCACGGCGCGGGCCGCTATCGAAAGCGGCATCGCCCGTAATCCCGTAGACCCGCAGTCCGTGGCGGAAAACCTCCGCAAGCGCCTGTCGTAACCGGCCTGAACCCTTTCCTTTACGTTCAACCTTTGGAGTTCATCAATGCCTAGCGCTTCTCTCATAAAGGAATTTGAACAGCTTGTCGGCAAGGAAAACGTTTTCAGCAGCGAGGCGGATCGCCAGAGTTACGCGTATGACGCGGCGGTTTTGAAGCCCATGATCCCCAGCCTTGTGGTGCGCCCCACCGAGGTGGAACAACTCGGGCAGGTGGTGAAACGCTGCTACGAGGAAGGCATCCCCATGACCGTTCGCGGTTCGGGCACGAACCTTACCGGCGGCACCATCCCGGACTGTTCCGACACCATCGTCATTCTGACGACGGGATTGAACAAGATCCTTGAAATCAACACGGAGGATCTGTACGCCACCGTGCAGCCCGGCGTGATCACGGCGAAATTCGCCGCCGCCGTGGCCGCCAAAGGCTTGTTCTATCCTCCGGATCCCGGCTCCATGTCCGTGTCCACCATCGGCGGCAACGTCGCGGAAAGCTCAGGCGGCCTGCGCGGCCTCAAGTACGGCACGACCAAAGATTACGTCATGGGCATGGAAGTCTTCGCCAACACCGGTGATCTGGTGAAGACGGGCTCCCGCACCGTGAAATGCGCCACGGGCTACAACATTGCGCCGCTGCTGGTGGGTTCCGAAGGCACCCTCGCGGTCACGAGCAAGGTTACGCTCAAGCTCATTCCGCCGCCGAAGGCTTCCAAGGCCATGATGGCCCTGTTCAAGGACATGGACGGCGCGTCACAGGCCGTCGCCGGGATCATCGCGGCCCATGTGGTGCCCTGCACGCTGGAATTCCTTGACCACGCCTCGATCAACTACATTGAAGACTACGTGAAAATCGGCCTCCCCCGTGATGCCGGGGCCATGCTGCTCATCGAGGTGGACGGCCACCCCGCGCAGGTCGAGGACGAAGCCGTGATCGTGGAAAAGGTGCTGCGCGACAACAGCGCCACGGAAATCGTGGTCGCCCGCGACGCCGTGGAAAAGAGCCGGATTTGGGAAGCCCGCCGCGTGGCCATTCCCGCTCTGGCCCGCTGCCGTCCCACGCTGATGCTGGAAGACGCCACGGTGCCGCGCTCCAAGATCCCGGCCATGATCAAGGCCCTCGACGAGATCGCCGCCCGCCACAACGTCACCATCGCCACCTTCGGCCATGCCGGTGACGGCAATCTGCATCCGTCCATTCTCTGCGACCGCCGCGACAAGGAAGAGTTCTCGCGCGTGGAACGGGCTGTGGACGACCTCTTCAACGCCGCGTTGGAGCTTGGCGGCACGCTGTCCGGCGAGCACGGCATCGGCACCGCCAAAATCAAATGGCTGGAGCAGGAAACCTCCCACGGGACGATCATGTTCTCGCGGCGCCTGCGCAAGGCGTTTGACCCGAAGGGGTTGTTCAACCCGAGCAAGATCGTGGGATTCGGGGACTAGCTGTAGGAAGGGAACGGGAGGAGGGCTTTGGAAAGCGGGCTTCTCCCGGCCCTTCAAAGGATTTGAACGGCAGGGGAGGCGGCATGAAGGGGGTGGCCGAACGGCGCTTTCGCTGCTCCGTGGCCAATGACAGGGGCCCTGCCGTTTCCTCTCCGGTCAACCTTCCGAATCCGGCACAGAACCGCCCGCGCCTTGAAGGAAGCGGGCGACCACCCCCGGCGGGCGTCCGGGAAAGGGACTGATTCATGGATGAGATTTCAAGTCTTGCCAAGTCGTTGATGGTTCTGGACGACAAACTGGCTTCCTGTATGAAATGCGGTTTCTGTCAGGCCTTCTGCCCGGTTTTCGACACCACCGGGAAGGAAGGGGACGTGACTCGCGGCAAAATCGCGCTGGTCGAGAATCTGGCGCATCTCATCATTCAGGACCCGGAAGCGGTGAACGAAAAGCTGTCCCGCTGCCTGCTGTGCGGCGGGTGCCAGTTCAGCTGCCCTTCCGGCGTGCCGACGCTGGAAATCTTTATGGAAGCGCGGGCCATCGTCACGGCCTATCTGGGATTGTCCCCGGTCAAGAAGGCCATTTTCAGAAAGCTTCTTCCCAACCCGCGCGTGGTGGATACGCTCCTGCGCGCCGGTTCGCCGTTCCAGAAACTGCTCTTGAAAGATGAGCAAAATCCCCAGAAGACCGCCTGCGCGCCGCTGCTCAAGAGCCTGTTCGGGGATCGGCACATGCCGCTGCTGGCGGACAAGCCTCTGCGTTCCAAGGTTGGGAAGGTGGACAGGCCCGCCGGAAAGAGCGGCCTGCGCGTCGCGTTCTTCCCCGGCTGTATGGGCGACAAGATTTATACCGGCGTGTCGGAAGCCTGCCTCAAGGTTTTTGAGCACCACGGTGTCGGGGTGTTCCTGTCCGACAACTTTGCCTGCTGCGGCATCCCCGCGCTGGTGTCCGGCGACCGCGAGGGCGTTGAAAAGATGATCGAGCATAACCTCGGCATCCTTTTGCGGACCCACTTCGACTACATTGTGACGCCGTGCTCGTCCTGCACGATGACCATCAAGGAATACTGGCCCGAGATGTCGCGGAATTTGCCCGCTTCGGTGCAGGAAACCGCCAAGAAGTTTGGCGCCAAGGCCATAGACATCAACGCGTTCCTCGTGGACGTGTTGGGCGTGCATCCCGAAGGGCCCGCCAAGGGTGGCCTGAAGGTGACGTACCACGAATCCTGCCACCTGAAGAAATCCCTCGGCGTCAGCAAGCAGCCGCGCGAGCTTATCAACATGAACAAGAACTGCGAACTGGTGGAGATGGTGGAGCCTGATCGCTGCTGCGGTTGCGGCGGCAGCTTCACGCTGACCCACTACGACATTTCGCAGCAGATCGGCCAGAAGAAGCGTGACAGCATCGTTGCCACAGGGGCCGACGTCGTCGCCACAGGGTGCCCGGCGTGCATGATGCAGCTGTCCGACATGCTGGCACGGAACGGCGACCGCGCACGGGTCAGGCACACCGTCGAGCTGTACGCCGACACACTGTAACCATTGCCTCCCACTCCCTGCTGAAGGCGCTCTCCGTGAACGGACGGGGGCGCCTTCTTTTTGCGGTCGATGATATAAGCGGGGTTCGGCTCCGGACCCCGGCAAACGCGTCGCCTCTGCACACCGCGAGATATAGGCTGATCCGCCAGTACGGTTCGCGTCTTGCCCCGGCGGCTTTCCGTTCAACGTGGATGGTTAGGGGTTGCGCGGGGTGGGACTGCTTGTCGTCTCGAAGACGGGCTTCTTGCGTCCGGGAAGCAGGCTGTCGCCGTCGTCCTTGCGGAGGAGCATGAAAACGAAGGCGGCCATCATGGTGATCCCGCCGATGGTGATGAACGTATAGTGGAAATGATCGAGCAGCGTCCCCGAGGCGAACGAGTTGTAGAACCGAAGCACCACGGTGCTGCTCGCCACGCCGAAGCTGATGGAAAGCTGCTGGGTTACGGAGAGCAAGCCGTTTCCGGTGCTGGCGTCTTCGGTGGAAAGGTCTCCGAGGGTGATGCTGTTCATGGCCGTGAATTGGGTGGACATGGCCATGCCGAGCATGAACAGGGGGAGAATGAGCATCCACAGGGGCAGGGTGGGCGTGTGGAGGGCGAACTGGGCAATCATGAGGCCGATGCAGACGGTGACGCCCGTGAGGGTCACCCGGTAGCCGAACCGGTTGAGGATCTTCATGGCGAAAGTTTTGGCGGTGATGGAGCCTATGGCCGTGGGAGCCATCATGGCCCCGGCCACCAGAGCGGGGTACCCGAGCCCGACCTGGAGCATGAGCGGCATGAGGAACGGTACACAGCCCGTACCGAGGCGGGGCAGGATATTCCCGCCGATGCCCACGGAGAAGGTGCGCGTGCGGAAAACCGACAGCCTGATAAGCGGGGAGGGATGCCGCCGGGCATGGCGGATGTACAGTCCGAGCAGGGCTATGCCGCTGATGAGCAGTACGGGAGGGAGAAAATCGGGGCCGACCCTGTCGCCGAAGACTTCAAGGCCGCTGGAAAAGGAAACGAGGCTCAGGCCGAACAGGAAAAAGCCCATCCAGTCGAAGGGGCGGCGCGGAGCCGTGAAATCCGGCATGATGTGGTAGGCGTAGAGGATGCCGATGAGCCCGATGGGGATGTTGATCAGGAAGATCCAGTGCCATGTGGCATACGTCACCAGCCAGCCGCCGAGCAGAGGGCCGACCACGGGGCCGACGAGGCCGGGAATGCTGATGAAGTTGAGTACGGCGACCAGCTCGGTGCGCGGGTAAGCCCGGAGCACGGCGAGGCGCGCCACAGGCATCATCATGGCTCCCCCGATACCCTGCAGCACCCGCGAGGCGACGAGCATGGGAAGCGAGGTGGACAGGGCGCAGAGCAGGGAGCCCAGAATGAAGAAGTTCACGGCGGAGATGAAAACGCGCCGTGTCCCGAACCGGTCGGCCAGCCAGCCGCTCACGGGGATGAGCATGGCGACGGTGAGGGTATAGCCCACCACGGCGAGCTGCATGGCCAGCGGGGAACGGTCGAGGCTGCGCGCCACGGCGGGGAGTGCCGTGTTAAGAATGGTGGCGTCCAGTGCCTGCATAAAAAAGGCGGCCGCCGCGATGGCAGGCAGTCCAACCAGTTTGTGTAAGGAAAAGGTCATAACGTACGCTGCCTTGTCTTCACAGTTCGCGCTGTGGGTGTCCGATGGTCCGGAAATATGCTCGCTTTCGTTTGTATCCCTTTTACATAGCGAGAAAAGATGTTGCCTTCAAGCTGTTCCGGGAGGTATCTGTAGCCCCTTCTTATCGCTTCCGTTCTTCTTCTGGAGGGGGCTGGTGCCTGAGGAACGCGCCCTTTTCCCCTTGAATATTAGGAATGGCCCGGAGCCGAAGCGCGGTTCGGAGGAGAAGGGGAAGGCCCTTTCGCGTGAGGCAACCCGCGCCGCACTCCATTGGCTGCATACGATGGGCGAAGATGCTCCCGCGTAGGGAAAACCGATAGATGCTACATGCCCAAGGCGGCGCTCAACCTGATTTTTTGTGCGTATGGAGCGAGGCATACGCGGGGATGCAGGATGGGGCGGCGGGCCTTTTTTTATGTACCGTTGGCGAGGGTTGGCGATACCCTACGGAGGGAGGAATGTTTTTTGACGCGGCAAGTGTTGTGGCGGCGCATGGTTGGAAGATCCCCGCCAGCTTTGGCGGACGGCGGGCCCGCTGCATATATGGACCTATCGCCTGTTTTAGAGGATACTCGCTCCCCTCTATCGTTTTTGTAACCGGGATGCCCCACAGGGGAAAGCAGTCCGTGCGGCATGGAGATCCGATGCCGCCGGAGAAAATTCACCCCAAAACCTGCCGTGGTGCAGGAACAAACGGGAGACGGCATGGGTTCTCAAGGCAATGTTTTGGGCGGCACGATGATCATCGCCGGGACGGCCATCGGCGCCGGGATGCTGGCGTTGCCGATGATTTCGGCAGGCATGTGGATTTACTGGTCCCTATTGCTGATGGTCCTTACGTGGATGTTGATGCTGCGTGCGAGCCAGGCGATTCTGGAAGTGAATCTGCATTACGAGCCGGGCAGCAGCTTCCACACGCTCGTTCAGGATACGCTCGGTCCAGTCTGGAGCACGATCAACGGGCTTGCCGTGGCCTTCGTCCTGTATATTCTGGTGTATGCCTATGTCAGCGGCGGCGGGTCCACCGTGCAGCAGACCGTCATGGCGGTGACGGGCAACGATCCCGGGATGATGGGCTCGAGCCTGTTTTTCTCGTTGATCCTCATGGCCTGTGTCTGGTGGAGTACCCGGTTCGTGGATCGGCTTTCGGTTATCCTGATGGGCGGCATGGTGTTGACCTTCATCCTGTCCATGACCGGTATGCTGTCGCAGATCCGTTTGCCCGTACTGCTTGACCTGGGCGAAAACGGTTCCGGCGGCGGGGCGGTCATTTTCATTTGGTGCGCGCTTTCCACCTACCTCACCTCGTTCTGTTTCCACGCCTCTGTGCCCAGTCTGGTCAAGTATTTCGGCAAAAGGCCGGCCGACATCAACAAGTGCCTGCGCTATGGTACGCTGATTGCCCTTGTCTGTTATGTGGCCTGGATTGTGGCCGCCGACGGGATCATCTCGCGCGGGCAGTTCAAGGCCGTCATCGCCGCGGGCGGCAATGTCGGGGACCTCATCCGTGCAGCCGGTTCCGGTATCGACAGCAGCTTCATCCTCCGCATGTTGGAGGCGTTTTCCTTCTTCGCGGTGGCGACCTCGTTCCTTGGCGCGGGGCTCGGACTTTTCGACTACATGGCCGACCTGTGCAAGTTCGATGACTCCGTCATGGGCAGGGCCAAAACGACCCTCGTGACCTTCCTGCCGCCCCTGCTCGGCGGCCTCATCAAGCCGGACGGCTTCCTCGCCGCCATCGGATGGGCGGGCCTCGCCGCAACCATCTGGTCGGTCATCGTCCCGGCCCTCATGCTGCGGGCCAGCCGCAAGAAGTTCCCGGCGGCGGCCTATAGCGCCCCGGGCGGCTCTTTGACCATTTATGTCCTGCTTGTATACGGCTGCATTACCGCCGTGTGCCATATCCTTTTCGTGCTGCACTATCTGCCCATGTACGAATAGGGCTTCCGCATATCCGTTTTTCGTCCTCCCGTTCGGTCGATCGGGAGGACTTTTTTATGGGTGCCGTGGACGTTTTCAGGGATGCGCGGCCTGTCTGTTTGACATAAGCCTTGTTGGAAAAGCCTTGCTTCTCGGAAAT
>OOCP01003402.1_pt1 | contig 11693 bp, 7 predicted proteins | sample 1671511 | NCBI WGS metagenome assembly OOCP01 (sample SAMN06348164, study PRJEB24527) | human gut metagenome | biome: human gut; feature: ankylosing spondylitis patient; material: feces | host: Homo sapiens | place: China | collected 2015-10 | reverse complement strand
ATCCAGTATTATCTGCGCTTTTGGCTTAGCATCTGCCGCACCTCGCTCGCCGTATCGGCACTTAGAATTGTGCGGTGTTGCCTTAGCAAAAGGTCTGCCCCATTGCCCACCATTTAATTTCTCATTCCTAATTACTAATTCCTAATTTTTTCAAGAGTGAGGTGCTTTGTTTTGTCTCTATACCCTTTTCACGCTCTTTTGGGGCGCATGAAGTATATTACGCGGTGGGCGCTGATGCGCTGCATGCGGCAGGAAAGCCTGAGTGAGCACACGGCGGATACCGCCCTGCTGGCCCATGCGCTTTGCCTGATCGCCCGGAACATCACCCACACCGGGGCCGATATCCGCCCCGACACCGTGGCCGCCGCGGCGCTGTACCACGATGCGCCGGAAATTTTGACCGGCGATATGCCTACCCCGGTCAAATACAAGAACGAAGCCCTGCGCACCGCCTACAAAGCCGTGGAACGGGAAAGCGCCCTTGCCATGGCGGATCTGCTGCCGCCGGAGCTGCGTGAGATCGAAGGCAGCTACCTGACCGGCAGTGTGCTGAACGATGCCGAGCGCAAGCTGCTGAAAGCCGCAGACCGGCTTTCGGCCCTGATCAAGTGCATGGAGGAGGTGGAAAGCGGCAACCGCGAGTTCACCGCCGCTCTCGCCCAGCAAAAAGCCGATCTGGCCGCCATGCACAGCCCCGAAGCTGATTATTTCATTGAGCACATGCTGCCGTGCTATACGCAGAACCTGGATGAGCTAACGAAAAAGTAAGTAAATAGTTAGGGCAATACCGCATAATTCTAAGTGCCGATACGGCGAGCGAGGCACGGCATCTGCCGGAGCGGTGCTTAAGCCGTAAGGCGGGAATTGTGCGGTGTTGCCTTAGGATGTAGGAGTGAGGAGTGAGGAGTTGAAGGTGCGGCTTGCGCCGCATTTTCGAAAATTTGAAAATAAGAAAAGGTTAATATTCAAAATCGTGCGCGTCAGCGCACACCATAAACTCCTAACTCCTACTTCCTACCTCCTAACTACCCTTGGAGCTTATATGCCGCCTCAATCAGCTTGTCCACATCGGTAAAATGCTCCAGCATGGAACAATAACGGCGCAGGGACGCGGCGCCTTTCAGACCTTTCATATAGTGCATGGCCTGGCCGCGTGCCTGGGGCATAGCGGTCCATTCGCCTTTTTCTTCGCACATTTCGTAGATTTGGGCGCGCAGGGCGCTCATCCGGGCGTTCAGGCTGGGTTCGCCGGGCTCCGGCTGGCCAGTCAATACGGCGTTGATGCGCTCAAACAGCCAGGGGTCTCCCAGCGCGCCGCGGCCGATCATCACGCCCGCGCAGCCGGTTTGCTCCAAAATCTGCTTTGCGTCTTCCGCCGTGGTGATATCGCCGTTTGCCAGCACCGGAATGCTGACCGCTTTGCGGATCTCCGTGATGGCATCCACATCAATGGGCGGGATGTACATCTGCTCCCGCGTGCGGCCATGCACGGCGATCAGGTCTGCACCGTTTGCTTCACACTGCCGGGCCACGGCAACGCCGGTCAGCTGCTCGGCATCCCAGCCAATGCGCATTTTAACGGTCAGAGGCTTATCCGGCCCCAGGGCTCCGCGGGCAGCGGCCACCATGCGGCCGCACAGCTCCGGGTCCTGCATCAGTTTGCTGCCTGCACCGCTGGATGTGATCTTGGGGGCCGGGCAACCCATGTTGATGTCCAGAATATCAAACTGCACGCCTTTTTCCTGAATGATCCGGATCGCCTGCGCCATCGTTTCGGGCTCGGCCCCAAACAGCTGCACGGCATAAATGCCGTGGGAGGCCTTGTCTCGCAGCAGGCGCACGCTTTTGTCATCGCCAAAGGTAATGGCCTTGGCGCTGGCCATCTCGCTTACCGTCCACGCCGCGCCATGGTCCGCCATTAGGTGCCGGCACGCCGCATCCGTAAACCCCGCCATCGGCGCAAACACCGCAGGCTGTGCATATGGAATGGTTAGATTGCGTAATTGCATATTTTTGATAGGCAGGAGTGAAGAGCGAGGAGTTAGGGGTGAGGAGTTAGGAGTGAGGAGTTAAAGGTGCGGCTTGCGCCGCGTTTTGAATTTTTGGGGTAAAACAATAAACTCTAGCATTCAAAATTGTGCGCGCCAGCGCACACCAATAACTCCTAACTCCTACTTCCTAACTCCTACCTCCTACCTTCTAACTCCTAACTCTCTCCCAACTTTTGTTTTTGCTTCAGCTAAAATATTATTTTACCACACTCCCCACACCAGTGCAATTTGTGATATACTATTTTTATTATTGCGATCGATGTGTTTCGTTTTTCGGAGGTTCCTGTATGAAACTGCTGGTTTTGGATGGCAACAGTCTGGTGAACCGGGCTTACTTCGGTATCAAGCTGCTGACAACCAAGGATGGGCGCTACACCAACGCCATTTTCGGCTTCCAGAATATCCTGCTCAACCTGCTTTCCGCCCACCACCCGGACGCTGTGGCCATTGCCTGGGACGAAAAAGCCCCCACCTTCCGCCATACCGCCTATGACGGCTACAAGGCCACCCGCCACGGTATGCCGCAGGAGCTGGCGGAGCAGATGCCGGTATTAAAGCAGCTGCTGACCGACCTTGGCTTTGTGCAGGTCAGCAAGCCCGGCTGGGAAGCGGACGATATCCTGGGCACGCTGGCCGCCGCCAACGAGGCCGCCGGGGGCACCACCCTGCTGGCGACCGGTGACCGGGACAGCCTGCAGCTGGTAGACGATGCCACCACGGTGCTGCTTGCCACCAACCGCGAAACGCTGCCCATGGACCCCGCCGCCATCCAGGAAAAATACGGCGTGGCCCCGCCGCAGCTGATCGAAGTAAAAAGCCTGATGGGCGATGCTTCCGATAATATTCCCGGCGTGCCCGGCATTGGCGAAAAGACCGCCCTTGCCCTGGTGCAGAAGTTCGGCAGTTTGCAGGGCGTGTATGAGCACCTGGACGACAAAGCCATCAAACCCAAACAGCGGGAAAAGCTGGAAGCCAACAAGGAGCTGGCCGAGCTTTCCCACATGCTGAGCACCATCCGCAAGGACGCTCCCATCGAAACTGCGCCGGAGCACTACTGCCGCACTGCCGGGGACCCGGCTGCCGCAGCCCAGCTGCTGGCTGAGCTGGAAATGCACAAGCTGACCGCCCGCTGGGGGCTGGATGAATCCCCGGCAGCGGTTGCCGCCAGCGCAGAGACTCTGCCGGAAGTGCAGCCCGACCTGCTGCCCCTTGCGCCGGAAGGCCAATATGACCTGGCCCAGAACAAGGACGGCAGCTGGTACGCCGTGCAGGGGGATTCCGTTTACCTGCTGGATAACGACCGCCTGCCCTCTCTGCTGGATGCCGCCGGGGTGCAGCTGCGTGTGTTTGATGCAAAGCCGTTGTACCACATTGCACTGGAGCATGGCGGCGTTGGCGCGGCCATTGTGTTTGATGGCAAGCTGGCCGCCTACCTACTGAATCCTTCGGCCAGTGATTACCAGGCCGGGCAGCTGGCGGCAGAATACGCTGCTGCCCCCGCCTTTGCCTGCGCCGCCGCGCCGGATGCCGGGGCGCTTTCCGCCTTGCTGGATGTGCTTTCCACTAAGCTGGACGAGCAGGGCGGCCACGACCTGCTGGCCACGATGGAGCTGCCTCTGGCCCGCGTGCTGGCCGACATGGAGCGCATCGGCTTTGCGGTGGACGCCGAGGGCATCCGCCAGTTCGGCGATAGCCTGCGCGCCGAGCTGAACGGCATTTTGCAGAACATTTATGCTGAGGTCGGGTACGAGTTCAATCTGAACAGCCCCAAGCAGTTGGGCGAAGCCCTGTTTGACAAGCTGGGCCTGCCGCCCCGCAAAAAAACGGCCCGCGGCTATTCCACCGACGCCGAAACGCTGGAAAGCCTGCGCGACTACAGCCCGGCGGTGGATGATATTTTGAAGTACCGCACCTATTCCAAGCTGCTTTCCACCTATGTGGAGGGCCTGCTGAAAGCCCTGGGGCCGGACGGACGCATCCATTCCACCTTTATCCAGACCGAAGCCCGCACGGGACGCATCAGCTCCACTGAGCCGAATTTGCAGAACATTCCCATCCGCACCGAGCTGGGCAGCCGCCTGCGCGGCTACTTTGTGGCCGCCTCCGGCGAAACGCTGGTGGACGCTGACTATTCCCAGATCGAACTGCGCATTCTGGCCCACATTACAGGCGATGAAGCCATGCAGCAGGCGTTTTTGTCCGGGGCAGACATTCACCGCGCCACTGCGGCCAAGATCTACCACATCCCGGAATCGGATGTCACCCATGAGCTGCGCACCTCCGCCAAGGCCATCAACTTTGGCATCATGTACGGCAAGGGAGCGTTCTCTCTGGGCAAGGACCTCGGCATTTCGGTCAAAGAGGCAGATACTTTCTTGAAAACGTATCTGAATACCTTCCCGAAAGTGGACGGCTACATGCAGAACTGCATTGAACACGCCAAAGAGAAGGGCTATGTAGAAACGCTGTTTGGCCGCCGCCGCCCGCTGCCGGAGCTGGCAAGCTCCAACTTCCAGGTGCGCAGCTCCGGCGAGCGCATGGCCCGCAACACACCCATCCAGGGCACCGCGGCGGATATCATTAAGCTGGCCATGGTGCATGTCTGGCAGCGCCTGCGGGACGAAAAACTACAGGCCCGCCTGCTATTGCAGGTACACGATGAACTGATCGTGGAAGCGCCGGAAAACGAAGTGGAACAGGTCAAGCGTATTCTGAAAGAGGAGATGGAGCAGGTGGTATCCTATTCCGTTCCCCTCACCGCCGAAGTCGGCACCGGCAAGACCTGGCTGGAAGCACATTAACAGGTAGGAGGTAGGAAGTAGGAGTTAGGCGTTAATTAGGAATTAGCAATGAGCAATTGCAATGCTCCCGCCAACCTTGCTGCAAATCCCGTCATGGCATCTGTAACAAGGTTTCGGAACGGTCAAGACCGTTCCCTACAGATCGAAATAAAAGGTCGCTAAAATCTTTTCGTTCCTATTAACTCTTAACTCCTAACTCCTCCCTCCTAACTTCACACGGGGGTATACAATGTATATTTTAGGCATCGAATCGAGCTGCGATGAGACGGCGGCTGCGATTGTGGAGGATGGAAAACATTTAATTTCCAACGTTATTTCTACCAGCGTCAAAGAACAGGCGCTTTACGGCGGTGTTGTGCCGGAAATTGCCAGCCGCCGCCATGCGGAATACATCAGCGCAACGGTGCAGCAGGCTTTGCAGGATGCCAACATGTCCATTGCGGATGTGGACGCAGTGGCCGTCACCTTTGCCCCCGGCCTGATTGGGGCCGTGCTGGTGGGGGTCAACTTTGCCAAGGGCCTGGCTTACGGCGCGGGCAAGCCGCTGGTGCCGGTACATCACCTGCGCGGGCACATTGCAGCCAACTATCTGACCCACCCACAGCTGGAGCCGCCATTCCTCTGCCTGGTGGCCAGCGGCGGCCACAGCCATATTGTGCAGGTAGAGGACTGGTGCAAGTACCATGTTCTGGGCCGCACGGTGGATGACGCCGCGGGCGAAGCGTTTGATAAAGTTGCCCGCACCCTGGGGCTGCCCTATCCCGGCGGGCCCAGCGTTTCGCAGGCCGCCAAAACCGGCGACCCGCACTATTACAAGCTGCCCACCCCGCATGTGGAGGGTAAATACAACGTGAGCTTTTCCGGCTTAAAGACTGCCGTTGTCAACGAGGTTCACAACGCCCAGCAGCGCGGTGAGGAAGTGCGCGTGGCCGATATGGCCGCCAGCTTCCAGGAGCGCATTGCACAGATCCTGGCCAAAAAGCTGCTGGCCGCCGCAGCGGATACCAACGCCAAAACCATCTGCCTGGCGGGCGGCGTTGCGGCCAATGGCCGTCTGCGCCAGCTGGTGAACGATGGTGCCCAGAAGCTCGGCGCGAAAGTGTATCTGCCGGAACTGAAATACTGCGGCGACAACGGCGCGATGATCGCCGCGCAGGGCTACTATGAATTCAAGGATGGCAACATTGCAGACCTTATCCTGAACGGTCTGCCCACCCTTGCCATTGACTATCGCTAAGCGTTTTTTTGCTTAAAAAGCGGTTTTGCACGTTCAATTCTGCATTTTGCCCCTGTTCCCCATATTGCAAAACCCTGCCGCTTATTGTAAAATAAGGGCAATACCGCATAATTCTAAGTGCCGATACGGCGAGCGAGGTGCGGCAGATGCCAAGCCAAAAGCGCAGATAATACTGGATGTCTTATCGAGCATTTTGGCAACGCAGATGCCGTGCCGCAGCTGCCGGAGCGGTGCTTAAGCCGCAAGGCGGGAATTGTGCGGTGTTGCCTAAGAAAATCGACAATATTACAATCTACAATATTTTATTGGAGTGGAATACATGGCTGACGAAAAGTTTTCCAATTTTTTGACTGAGATCATTGACGCGGATCTTGCCGAGGGCAAGGTCAAGGAGATCCATACCCGTTTTCCGCCGGAGCCGAACGGCTACCTGCACATTGGTTCCGCCAAGGCCATTTACATCAACTACATGACCGCCAAAACCTATGGCGGTAAGTTTAACCTGCGCTTTGACGATACCAACCCCGCCCGCGAAGGCGACGAGTATGTGCAGAGCATCCTGAAAGATCTGGAATGGCTGGGTGCCACCCCCAACGGCGGCATTTTTTACGGCAGCGATTACTTTGAAAAGTGCTATGAATACGCCGAAAAGCTCATTCAGGAAGGCAAAGCCTATGTGGATGACCTGACCCGCGAGGAGATGCAGGAATACCGCGGCAACGATGCCGGTAAGCCCAGCCGTCCTTCCCCCTACCGCGACCGCACCCCGGAAGAAAACCTCGACCTGTTCCGCCGGATGCGCGCGGGCGAGTTTGCCGATGGCGAAAAGACCCTGCGCGCCAAAATCGACCTGGCCAGCCCCAACATGAACCTGCGTGACCCGGCGATTTACCGCATCAAGCATGTTTCCCACCACCGCCAGGGCGATAAGTGGTGCATCTACCCCCTGTATGACTTTGCCCACCCCATTCAGGACGCCATTGAGGGCATCACCCATTCCATGTGCAGCCTGGAATTTGAGAACCACCGCCCCCTGTATGAGTGGGTCGTGACCAATATTTTTGGCGCCGGCTTCCCCAAGCAGCGCGAATTTGCCCGCCTGAATGTGACCAACACCGTCATGAGCAAGCGCTACCTGCGCGAACTGGTGGAAAAGAACATTGTGGATGGCTGGGATGACCCCCGCATGCCCACCCTGTGCGGTCTGCGCCGCCGCGGCTATACCCCTACCAGCATTTTTGAGTTTGTGCGCACCGCCGGTGTTGCCAAGGCAGACAGCCTGGTGGATATGCGCCAGCTGGAAGCTGTGCTGCGCGCCGAGCTGGAGCTGAACGCCGCCCGCCGCGTTGCCGTTCTGGAGCCGGTCAAGCTGGTGATCGACAACTACCCGGCTGACCAGGTTGAGTATTTTGACCTGCCCAATAACCCCAACCGCGATGCCAACGACACCACCACCCGCCCGGTTGCCTTTACCAAGGAAGTCTGGATCGACAAGAGCGACTTTTTTGAGGTTCCCCCGCCGAAGTTCAAGCGCCTGACCCTGGGCAGCGAAGTCCGCCTGATGGGCGCTTACCTGGTGCGCTGCACCGGCGTGGACAAGGACGAAGCCGGTAATGTGGTGACCATCCATGCCGAAGCCGACCTGGAAACCCGCAACGGCAACCCCGCCGATGGCCGCAAGGTGCGCGGCACCATCCATTGGGTCAGCTGCGAGCACTGCGTGGACGCTGAGATCCACCTGTACGACAAGCTGTTTACCGAAGCCAACATGAACGGCATTCCCGATGGCGCTGACTTCAAGGATTACCTGAACCCCGACAGCGTGGCCACCGTGCCCCACGCCAAGCTGGAAGAAAGCCTGAAGGACGCCAAGCCCGGTGACCGCTTCCAGTTCGTGCGCAACGGCTACTTCACCCCCGACAGCAAGCACGCGGGCACCTACAACCGCATCGTGACGTTGAAGGACAGCTTTAAAGTTTAATTCGCATAGCAAGACCCGGTCTGCCTTGAAAAATCAGAGCGGCCGGGCCTTTTTGACAGGCCGGAAAAAGGAGGAGTTCCGATGAGACGCATCACGCTTTTGTCTGCCGGGCTGCTGGCGCTGGGCCTTACGGCCTGCGAGGCTGCTGGGGCGGTGAATCCCGCCGCATCCCCTGCCGCACCGGCGCCCACTGCGCTGCCTGACGAAAACGCGCCTGAAATTTCTGAGCCTGCCGTTTCCGTTGAGCCTTACAGCGACCTGCGCTATCTGCCCTGGCTGGATGACTATGCCAAGCAGACCTATCAGCCAGACGAATACAATGCCTCTGACCTGTACACCTATACCTACAACACCGGCACTGCGTTTGCCGGGGCCGAGGACGAAGCCGCCGCATTGCTGGAGGCGTGCAAAGACCCCGGCCTGGGTGTGCGCAGCTTGCAGGCGCGCGGCATCACCGGCAGGGGCGTGAACGTCGCCATCCTGGACCAGCCGCTGCTGACCGACCACCCCGAATTTGCCGACCGCATCGCCGCTTACTACGATACCGGCTGCGAGGGGGAGACCGGTTCCATGCACGGTCCGGCGGTAGCCAGCCTGCTGGCGGGCAAAACCATCGGCGTGGCGCCGGATGCCAACATTTACTATGCCGCCTGGCCTTCCTGGCTGGAAGACAGCCGCTATGCCGCGGATGCACTTGATTGGGTGCTGGAGCAAAACGAGGCGCTGCCCGAAGGTGAGAAGATTCGGGTCGTTTCCGTTTCGGCTGCGCCCGGTTCCGCCGATATGTTCCAGAACACCGACCTCTGGAACGCCGCAGCCGCCCGTGCCGAAGAAGCTGGGGTTCTGGTTTTGACCGTAGAGGGCGCAGGCATAAAACCGGACCGCCTTATGCCCTATCCTGCTGTGCTTGACCCAAACGCCCGGGATGACCCAGCCGCCTGTCGGGTCGGCTTTCCTGGCGAGGACGGTTCCTCGGTGTTTGCAAAAAATGCACTTGCTCTCCCCTGCTCTTACCGCACAACAGCCGAGGAATACACCGCCGGGCAGTTCGGCTACACCCACTACGGACAAGGCGGCATGAGCTGGGGCATCCCCTACTGCGCCGGGGTGATGGCCCTGGGCTGGCAGGTGGACCCCACCCTGACCGGCGATGAGATCATGCGGTATTTGCTTTCCACCGCCGCCACCGGCACGGATGGCAACTCCATTATCGACCCGGTACATTTTGTCGAGACGCTGGAAACCAACCGCAGCACCTGAACACAACAGCCAGCCCCGGTTTTGGGGGCTGGCTGTTTGGTTTATAGGCAAAATCTCACAAAATTTCAAATCCCTGGGTGGTGGGATATTGAAATTTTGAGATTTTGAGACAACGTCATACCATCGTTGATTTTTTATGTTATGGAACGATGGTGTAAAGAGAAGTGAAATAACGGGTAGTTTATACTAACCGTATTCTCAAAATTTCATTATTTCACTATCCAGCTCATGAAATTTTCTATGAGAAAATAGCACAGGAAGTAGTATTGCAGTTTCCAGGTATAGGGTAATACCTGGAAACTGCAATACTACTTCCCTGCAATGATAGAGCATGTAGGGGCGAACACTGTTCGCCCGTCAACTTGGCGTGGCAGCGCCTTGCCGGGAAAGTTGCTCATGCGGCAAACGGCCGCGGGCGACCAGTGGTCGCCCCTACGATCAGGTTTGTGCGTCCCGCTTCGCAATGCAGCGTTTCAGCCAACCGCCTCGCAGGTAGTAGAGGATGAACAGCAGCGACGCCAGCGTCCAGGTCAGGGGGTAGCTGAACTCGACCGTGGCGATCGTGTGATAGAGCGGGACCATCGTGGTCAGCCACAGCATCCGCAGGCCGCAGACGAAAAACACCGTGATCAGCGTCGGCATGCGGACGTCGCCGCAGCCGCGCAGTGCGCCGGACAGCACCTCGATGCTGATATAGGTGATGTACACCGGCGTCAGCACATGCATCATCTGCACGCCCACCGCCACCACGTTGTTATCCTGCGTAAACACGCGGAAAAGCGGCTCGGCCCCAAAGTAGAAGCTGACACTGACCAGCAGCGTCAGCCCGGCGGCCATGGCCATACACACCCGCACGCCGCTGCGCACGCGGTCGTACTGGCGGGCGCCAAAGTTCTGCCCCACAAAGGTGGTGATGGCAATGCCCAGCGAGTTAATGGTCATCCAGAATACGAAATCAATTTTGCCGTAGACGCCCCAGGCGGCGATGGTGTCGGTGCCGAAGCTGTTCATGCAGCTTTGGATGACCATGTTGCTGAGGTTGTACATGGCGCTTTGGGCCGCCGCCGGGATGCCGATGGTGCAGATGGCCCCCAGGATGCCCGGCTCCATCCGCATTTTGTCCAGCGAGACATGCCAGGGCATGCCCTCGGAGCCGATGACGCAGCGCAGGGTGAGCAGGGCGCTGGCCACCTGGCTGACCACCGTGGCGATGGCCGCACCGGCCACGCCCCAGCCCAGCACCGCGGTGAACACCACGTCCAGCACGATGTTGACCAGCGACGCGGCGATGAGGAAGTAAAGCGGCCGCTTGGAATCACCGATGGCACGCAGAATATAGGTACCGGTGTTGTACAAGATCTGGGGTATCATGCCCAAAAAGTAGATGCGCAGATACAGCGTGGATGCGTCCAGAATTTCGTCCGGCGTGCCCATCAGGCGCATCATGGGCTGGGCCGTCACAAGGCCTGCCAGCGTAAGAACCGCACCGATGACCACGCTGAACACCAGCGCCGTGTGTACCTGGCGGTCGACGCCGTCATAATCCCGCGCACCGAAACTTTGCGATACCACGACACCTACGCCGCTGCAAAGCCCAACGAACAGGCCTACCAGCAGGTTGACGAACGCCCCCGTTGCGCCCACCGCTGCCAGCGCCCGGGTGCCCACAAAGTTGCCCACGATGAGGGTATCGGCGGTGTTGTACAGCTGCTGGAACAGCGTGCCGAACCAGATCGGCAGGAAAAAGGCCAGCAGCTGCCTGGGGATGCTGCCGGTCAGAATATCCGTCTGTTTGACATTTGCCATGTTTTTGCTCCGTTTTTCTTGTCTTTTCTTCCATTTCATATTTCTTGCCACACTATTTTATGCTATAATGTGGGCAATGTAAAGGGGTGATTTTTGTGGCCGTACTTTGGGAAAACTGCGCACGGGGGGAAAACTGCGCGCGTGGTGCGCGGGTGCTGCGGGTGCTGGGCGATACGCCCTGCCCGGTGGTGCCGGATACCGTGGATGGCCTGCCCGTGGTGGAGATCGGCCCCTATTGTTTTGCCGACAGAGCCGTGACCGGCGGTACCCTGTGGCCTGCGGACAGCGCCGACACCCATGAAGTCACCGGCAATTTTGTACAGGAGGTCACCCTGCCCGACACGGTGCGGGTCATTGACAGCGCGGCCTTTTATAACTGCCGTAAGCTGCGCCGGGTACGGCTGGGCAAAGCGGCCGACAGCTTTGGCAGTGACCTGTTTACCAACTGCCGCAGTCTGGAAGTGCTGGAGCTGCACGCCGGTCCCGGCGAGGCAACGGGGTTGCGCCGGCTGCTGGTGGCCATCAGCGCGGACGTGACGGTGGAGTTAACCGGCGGG